>Ga0208375_1000188_pt1 | contig 98963 bp, 85 predicted proteins | sample RifOxyD1_FD_184038 | JGI IMG/M metagenome (GOLD analysis project Ga0208375, IMG submission 184038) | Soil microbial communities from Rifle, Colorado - Rifle Oxygen_injection D1 (SPAdes) | ecosystem: Environmental > Terrestrial > Deep subsurface > Rock core/Sediment | place: Rifle, Colorado... | reverse complement strand
ACTCCGAAGTTCTGGGTTCTTATCGCGCACTTTCGGGAAATCCGAACGGTACCTATCGCGACGCTCCGATCATCGCAGGCGGTGACTTCGAAGTGAACGGAAAGAAATATTACCGGATTACCGAAAGTCAATTGGAGACGCTCAAAAAAGACCTCTTTCTCTCGGTGGAGTGGGTCGACGACCCCAACCCGCCGCAAGGCGCCCCAACAAAGACTTACCTCGCCAGGCATGAATACCCGAGTGCAAGGACCTATAAGAAATTTGAACAACTCCTCAGCGCGGATCTCCTGAAAAAGTTAAAACAAGCTCATGCCTCCGGACAGCTCGCCAACGAAGCAAGTATCGAATTCAAGAACCTCACTCAAGCCGTCTTAAAAGAGCTGATCCTCTACTCGGAAAAAGAAAATGTATCGCCTCTCTTTCGTTATCAGCTCCAGATCTCCATTCATCCGTTTTCAGACTACAACGGCAGAAGTCTTCGCGCGAAATATTTCAAAGACGCAAACCAGCCCCTTGTCATGAAAAATTGGGATCTTGACCTCTTCCTGAATTACGAAGAATTCGCATCCGAAAGCGCGGCCGGTCGGCTCCAATACCAGGCCTTGTTTAAAGGGTTGTTCGACGCCGAAAAGGCGAGCCCCGACGCTCCGCCAAAATTCTACGACGTCAAAGAGCCTTACATGATGGTCAGCGGGGTTTCTGAACTCGACGAACCCCCTGCCGATTTCGTCAACCGGGTCAAAGCTTTTTACGCCGACCCGGCAAACGATGAGCTGATCCGGCGCAAGCAGTATTACGATGTGGAACTCGGCCTCAAAAAGCAGTGCGTCCGTCAGGCGCTTTTCAATCAGTTCGGGATCTGATCGAGGATTTCTCTGGCGATCCTTATCTTGAGAGCGCCTTTCACGGCAACGCCTTCTCACACCGAAATAATTCAGATTTTTTCCCTAAATTTCCGAAAAGACTCTGAATATGACACTCAGCAAAGACTGCTTTAGAAAACTCGGTTTTATTGCAACTCTCCTCATTGCTCTCCACCTTGGTCTTGCGCCGGCGCTCCGCTCGGATGGGCAACCGAAGCTCATCATCGAGACCGCCGCGGACGGTACGCAAAGCGCCGTCGTTGATGGCATATCGATCGGAGATATCGAGGTTCTCAAAGCCGGCACCCGTCTTTACCATTGGGCGGATCCCCGTGACATCGAGAGATGGGCCCAGGCCGGTCGCGTTCCGGGCGAAGAAGTCGCGGCCCTTATGAAGAACCATGGTGGCATGGTTGCTGGCGGAGGTTTTTACGCATCCAAAGATGCTCTTGATTCCTCCGGATTCGGTGAAAAGCTCTTGATCATTGAGATCAAAAAAGACACCCGTATCTTGAATGCCAGCACGCAAATGATACATAGGATGTTTGGCAATGATTGGGATGCCTTTCAACGCGAATTGAGAGCACAAAAGATTCCAGGGCTGCAATATGATTCTACCTGGCTGAATTTTTTTGAAGAATCACCGCTCGAGAAGGCCTGGGCTCCGAAGAGCAGCGCCGAAATTATAGATGCATTCCGGTCCGGCAACCCGTCTCCGGACCTCTCGTTCTCAAAGCTGCTCCTCATCGATCAGAGATATCCTTTGGTCGATCATCCCGTCATTCAAAAGAACTTCCCGGAATTGAGCAAGTTCCTGAGCGGGAAACCCTTGACTCAACCGGAACAGCTCAAACTTTACACCGATATTCAGAACAACGTGCCCGAGTTTCAGAGCAGTACAGCGAAGAAGCTTCGCCAACTGCTCCATTCACGATTTGTTCAGGAATTCAAAACGACAATGGCAACACTCACGAAAAACGGCAAAGTCGTGCCCGCAGGCGACCTTTTCGACCGTGTCCTCGAATCCGCTATGAAAAGCGGAGTTCAACCCAAGGAGATCCTCCCGACCAGCGTTCAGCATGACGTTGCTCCCATCATGATGGGCTTTATCCCAAACAACGCCCAGCTTACGAATGAATTCGCACTCAAATTGTACGAGAGTTTCGAATTCATTGACTGGAACGACATCGTCGATTCCATGGAAAGAGGAGATCCGGCGCCTTGGACCCGCTACGATCAACCGGGTATGACACCCCTTCTTGACCGCTGGCGAAAAGCAAAACAACGAATTGGCGGTACCGAACCCGATGCCGAAATTCTCGGTTCCTACCGTGCCCTTTCCGGGAACCCGAACGGAACTTACCGCGACGCTCCGATCGTTGCGGGCGGCGACTTCGAAGTAAACGGGAAAAAATATTATCGAGTTACCAAAAGCCAATTGGAAACGCTCAAGAAAGACCTCTTTCTCACGGTTGAATGGATCGACGATCCCAACCCGCCGCAAGGCGCTCCGACGAAGACTTATCTTGCAAAGCATGAATACCCGAGTGCAAGGACCTATAAAAAATTTCAACAACTCCTGAGCGCTGATCTCCTGAAACAGCTACAAAAAGCTGATGCCTCCGGGCAACTGGCGGATCAGGCAAATCCCGAATTCAAGAAACTGACTCAAGCCATCCTGAAAGAGCTGATTACCCATTCAGAATCCAAAGCCTTTCCCGATCTTTTACGCTATCAAATGCAGATTTCGATTCATCCGTTTTCCGACTACAACGGCAGAAGCCTGCGCGCGAATTATTTCAAAAGCTCAGGATTCCCACTTGTCATGAAAAATTGGGATCTCGACCTCTTCCTGAATTACGAAGAATTCGCGTCCGAAAACATCGCCGGCCGGTTTCAATATCAAGCCTTGTACAAGGGGCTGATCGATGCCCAAAGAGCGAGCCCCGACGCTCCGCCAAAATTCTATGACATCAAAGAGCCTTACATGATGGTCAGCGGCGTATCTGAACTCGACGAACCCCCTGCCGACTTCGTCAACCGGGTCAAGGCCTTCTACACTGATCCGGCAAACGATGAGCTGATCCGGCGCAAGCAGTATTACGATGTGGAACTCGGCCTCAGAAAGAAGTGCGTCCGCCAGGCGCTTTTTAATCAGTTCGGGATCTGATCGAGGATTTCGGCCCTTCACCGACAGGGCGGCGCGGCATTTCCGCTCGCTTTGAACTTGCATTTCGTGCGAGCGGAGGGCTAGAGTTTTCGCGATGCGCTCTCTGGCGATCTTCATCATGACGACGATGCATTTTATGGTCGGGTTCCCGGCCGCGGCGGGATCGACTAACGAAGCTGCCCTGCGCAACGACGACCTCCGGGTGATGAGCCTGAATCTTCACGGCTATCACCCGACCGGAGCACCCGAACGATGGATGGAAAATCGCGCCGGTCAAAAGCGTCTTGCCGATTCGAATCTTTTTTTCTTCAGCCCCGACGAACTCGACTCCGGTCATCGCCGTCGGCTCGATCGACTGGCGGCAGATCTCATGAGATTGAAGCCGTCCCTCATACTTCTTCAGGAAGTCGCGGCGAGCGGTCCCGGTATGCCGAAAACCTGTACGGAATTTTTCGCGCAGCCGCCGGGAGATCCCGCTCACCTGAACGCGGCAGTGCGGCTCCTTCGCCGCTTGAAGACGCGTAGCGAAGACTACGAACTTTCGGCCGTTTGCCGTGGAAACCTCGGCTGGTGGACCGAACCCTCTACCTTCGCGACAAAAAGGATCCTGCGCAAAACCACTTCAAATACGTTTGAAGTGGTTCATGACTTCGATTCGAACCCCTACCCGGATGGAATCGTCGTCGAGGGGCTCGCGATTCTCGTCCGAAAGCCCTGGCGAATTCTCGACGAGCAACGCTGGACACTCGACATCCCGGGCGCGCCCGACTCGAAGTCAATTGTTCAGGCAATCACGATTGGAAAAGCTGACCGGTGGTTCGTTGCCGTAAACGTCCATGCCGGACGAAGGCTTCAGCATTTTGAACAGGCCGTTGCCTTGCGTGAACGCCTCGCCGAATACCTTCGAGATGCGCGGTTTCAAGGACAGTACGCGGGCCTGGTCATCGGCGGAGATTTCAACGCCGGTCTCTACCGCCCGAATCAGGTCGTCGAAAAAGGGGAAATCAGCACTGTGCCCTGGGAAGTTTCTGTCCCGGGCGAATACAACCTTCTTTCCCCGCCTTTTCGCGAGCAGATCCCCGCGCTTCGCACCCAGCTCGTCGCCCTTGCGCGCGAGACTCCCCATGCTCCGCCTAACGACGGGTTCGAAGAGGAAGTGAATCGTCCTGTTCTTCCGATCGCCGAAGTCGAAGCGCGCGCGACGCACGCACTGGAACGTCTAGGCAGATTACTCGATTCACCGGCTCCGGTTCGTCATTCCTGGACGCTTGCCGAGTCGCTCCACAAGGCAAATGTCTCGCGCAAATGTCAGCCGGAATCGGGAATTGACAGTGCCTGCTCTTTTTCTGAAAGGATTGATCACCTCTTTGCCGAGCCTTGGCTCCGCCTGTCGAAAGCCTTCATCCTTTATCCCCGGAACAACTGGACTTCCCTCGACTCCGTCTCCGATCATCCCGGCGTTTTCGCGAGCTTTCTTACGAACTAAATGGACGAGCTAAATGGCCGGCAATCAAGCGGCCTTTTTCGGGCCGCCCGAACGTCCTTTGGCCTTGGTCTTGGCTGCCTTGGTTTCGCCGAAACGCGCGCGCTGCTTGTTAACGATACGCGAAGCGACTTCCTTCTCGCGCCCCTTGTATCGACCCGTTTCCTCGAACTGGCTTTTCAATTTTTCGTATTCACGTTCCCTTTTCGGGCTTGCACCTCTGGGCATTCCAGTCACCTCCTGAAGATCGGCTAGGTACAAATGAGTGAAGAGCAAAAGGCGTTCCGCCCGTTTGCTCTCTACGCTTGCTTCGAATGGACGATTCGACTATCTCCTTAGGACACATGGAAACTCCATCCCTCCCAAGTTCCGCCCCGGGCGGCACGACTTCTACCCCATTTCAACGAACTGCCTTAACCGTGACGTTCTATGTCCGGCTGTTCGTGATCGTGCTCTGGAGTTCCATCGTCTTCATCCTCGGCACCCCGCTCTTTTTGGCTTTTTGGGGTAATCTCAATCTGAATCGGATGGTCGGCCGGGTCCTCTGGTATCCTCTCTCCTGGATTCTCGGGCTGAAGATCGAGATTTCGAACGAGCAGAGACTCACGGCCTCGCAGCCGTGCGTTTACCTCGCAAATCATCAAAGCGCGCTCGAAGTTCTGCTTTTCGCGAGCTTCGTGACCGACCGGACCCTGGCCATCGGGAAGAAGCAGATACTCTGGGTTCCTTTTTTCGGGCTTTTTTTCGCAGCCGCCGGAAACATCTTCATCGATCGGAAAAAGCGCCATCAAGCCGTATCGGGACTGACCAAGGCGGTCGAGATCGCGAAGAACAGAGGTGCGTCCATCCTGATCTTTCCAGAAGGCACCCGGAACAAAACCCCCGGCACCCTTCTCCCCTTCAAAAAAGGTCCGTTTCACATGGCGATCAGCGGGCAACTGCCGATCGTACCGATCGTCATCGCGCCGATCCAGGATATCTGGGACGCGGCGGCTCGAGTTTCACGAAGCGGCCTTGTGAAGGTTCAGGTACTTGACCCCATACCGACGCGTGGACTTTCGGGAGCGGATATCGAAACGCTTTCCGACCGGGTTCGAAGTGAAATGCTAGCCTGCCTTACCCGCCGAGAACACCGCCCGTAAAGCCCATTATTCAGGTCACGACATCCGCTCGCGGCGCAGCTTCACTTCGGGGTTCCCGCTTTTTCGATTTGCTTAATCCTGGCCTGACTTCAGGTTCCTGAAGATCCGGCGCATCCAGCCGCGGCACGACCGCGCTTTCCTGAGCCTGTTCAGTCTGAGGCTGGAAGGATTGGTACGAAGCCAAGTTCATGGAGATAAGCCCGATCGCGACCCGTTCCTTCGGAATTCTCACGCGGAACACGACGCGAGTTCCGGCCACCCCGGATACCGTGACACTACCGCCATGTGCTCGCATGATCCGCTCGGCAAGCGACATCCCGAACCCGTTTTGGGTCGCCCAATGCCTCAACAGATCCTGCTCCGGCCCGCTCGCCTGCGCCCCCTTTATCGCGGTCGCCTCACCGTCATAGATCGCGATTTCGAGATCACCCGCGACTCCGGGTTCAGGCGTGACAAGCTCGATCAGAAACTTGCCGCCTTGCGGTTGCATGAGGATCAGTTTCGAAACCAAATAGATCAGCACGCGCTCCAGTCTTTCGGGATCAACGGATGCCCAGGCCGGAGCCGTGGACGTGATCGTCCGGATTTCGTGGGGAGAACCAGCCGCTCCGGCAAGCCGCGCCATTCGTCTGACGAGCTCACCGACATCCACGATCTTCTCTTCGAGTTTAAGGTGCTCCGATTCCCCATCCAGCACGTCGTTCAAACCCTCCAGAACCGCCGAAAGGCGATACAGCGCCCTTCTTACCGCTTCAATCGCCCGTGATCTGAGGTTGCGGTCCTCGGCAATCCGGTCACCAGCGGACGCGATCAGGTCACTTGCCGATCTCAGAGCGATCAACGGCGGCCTGAGGTCAGTCGTTACCGCTGTGACGAACTGGAGCCGGTCCCGCCGATGCGCATCGAGCGTAATGACGAGATCCCTCATGACCGACTCGAATTCACCATAAGGATGCGGCAATTCGGTTCTTTTTGGCGTCACGGCGCCTCGTCGAATCTCGGCAACACGCTCCCGCAGAAACCGGACGGGCCGGATGTGCCACCAGAAAAAACTGCCCATCATCAGCAACACGAAAACGATGGACACAAAAGCCCCGGCCAGCAAAAGCAGGGACGAGCGGTCAGCCGACGAGATTGCCGCCTCGCGAACCGCGCCGGCCCGGGCGGCGGCATTGTCGATGAGCCGTTCGAGGCAGGCGATCATGTCCTTGTGGATATCCAGGACCTCGGCTTTTTGAAAAACATCCTTCGAATACAGCACCGGCTCAAGTTTCGCACTGAGCACGAGTAACTCCCCGAAGCGATTTCGCACCTGGTCCACGAGCGCGCGATCGTCTTCATTCGGCCCGTTCGGTTCCATTGCTTCCAGGGCTTTCAACCCGTCGAGAAGCTCCGTTTTCAGATTCGCTTTCGCGGCATTGATCTCGTGATTCCCCATCCTCCTGAAACTGGCGCTCAGGGAACGGTATTTCTGCAGGGAAACCACGAGATTCTGCGCGATCGCCTGCCGCCTCGATTGGGATTCCGCGAGCGACAGGTTCTGCTTGGAGTCACGAGCCTGCCTCCAATGCACGGCAACCATGCCAAGAATACAAGCCGTAAACGCCATCATCATCCATGAGATTAGACCTTTTTTCACGCTCCCTCTCTTTCGCCACCAAAAGTATCGAAACAGAAGGCGCGCTTACAAGCTAATTTTTATAGTAGCGTTAGATAATAATAGCCGCGCGCTCAGGCGGCGATCTGGCCGGCTTCAGGTTCGATTTTCACCTTGACCCATCCCGGCTGCCGCGTATCAAACGCGGCGTAAGCTTCCAGTACTTTGTCGAACGGCTCATGGTTCGTGAGCACCGCTGACGGATCAATCATTCCCGCTTCGACCAATTCAATAAGCTCCGGGATGTATTTGCGGTGATTGCAATTTCCCATCTGCAGCGTGAGATTCTTGTTCATCGCTTTGCCGATGGGGAAGACCATCAATGTCTCCGGATAGACGCCGATTATCGAGAGGGTTCCCGCTTTCGCCAGAGATTCTACGGACCAACGCAATGCCTGGGTCGGCGCATCTCCGGGATGCCAATGGTCACCTCGTGGTCGAGCATTCGGCGCCACATACGAGAGCTCGCGCTTGAATTCACGTCCGAGCGCTTTTGCGTCAGCCTCCGCCGGGCCATGGTGCGGACAGTTCGCATCAACACCAACCGCGTCGATCGCACGATCCACGCCAATTCCTCCTGTGAGCCTCATGATCGCTTCGACGGGGTTCTCTGCGTCGTAATTCACGATCTCGGCTCCCTGTGCTCGCGCGAGTTCCAGCCGCGACTGAATCGAGTCGACTGCGATGATGCGGCCGGTCCGGAAATGGCGGGCGCACGCGATGGTCAGCTGACCCACCGGACCGCAGCCAAAAATGGCCACCGTATCGCCCGGCTTGATTTCCGCGAGGAGCGCGCCGAAGTATGCCGTGGGCAGAATATCGGAGAGCAGAATCGCTTCGTCGTCCGACAATTCTTCAGGGAGCTTCACTAGCCCTACGTTCGCGAACGGGATGCGCGCGAACTCAGCCTGCAAGCCGTTAAACGGGCCCGAATTCCGCGGTCCACCGTAGAAGGCCGTTCCCGCCGTCTTTCCATTCGGATTCGCCTGGTCGCATTGTGAAAAATATCCGGCCCGGCAATACGAGCAATTGCCGCAAGCGATCGTGGACGGGATCACGACTCTGTCCCCCGGTTTGAAATTTCTGACCTCGCTCCCGACTTCCTCGACCACGCCCACGCCTTCGTGCCCGAGAATCGTTCCATTATTCATCCCGGGAACTGTCCCTCGAACCAAATGCAGATCCGTTCCGCAAATCGCGCTCGCCGTCAGCCGGACGATCGCGTCGGTCGCTTGCTCCAGTTTTGGTTCGGGCACGTTCTCCAGACGAATGTCGCCAATGTCTCGAAATACCACTGCTCTCATGTCATTTTTCTCCCGTTTGTTTGTTTGCAAAAACCGTGAAGTGTCAGCCGTGAAGTATCAGAAGCTGTCGATAACCGCCTTTGCCGCGTGCTCACCGCTCGCGATCGCGCCGTCGACCGTTCCGGTTTCCGCGCTGATTCCGCCGGCTTCTCCCGCGAAAAACAGCTGATTATTAACCGGACGTGAAAATTCTTTGAGCGCCTCCACGCCCCCCACTTTGACATAGCTGTAAGCGCCCCTGGCGAACGGGTCCTGCTCCCAATTGTGAAACGAAACCCCGGTCAGCATGCTCGCGAGCCGCTCTTCCGCCAGGCCCAGCACGCGACCGAAGGATCGGATGGCTCGGCTCGCAAGTTCCTGTTCGGAGAGCAGAGACATCGCTTGGGCTTTCGGTCCCCCCAACCATGCGACCAGAAGGCTCTCGTCCATTGAATTCCACCACGTCGGAAATTCCGCTTCAGGTTGGTGAAGAAATCCGAATCTCCTCGGAATCCGCACTTCCCAAGGTGCCTCGCGAAACCTCAGCAAGAGTTTCAGAACGCTTCCACTTTCGAGGTACCGGAGAGCCTCTGAAAGGACCGTCGGCTCCGGACGAAAGGTCACTGAATACGACTGATCTCCCCGTTTCTTGAGCACTCCTATCGGAATCGTGATGATCACCCGGTCTGCCTCGACGGATGGAAGTGGCCGCCCATCCGGCGTTTCGGCCTTCAAGGAAACATGCGGCTTGTCCCAAGTGATCTCACGAACGACGGAATTGAGCCTGATCGGAATCCCGCTCGCCAACCACCTGACGAGCGCCATATAGCCCTCCTTGAGCCTGAAAGCCCGGCCTCGTTCCAATTCCTCGGATTTCCGTTCTCCCAACGCGAGTGATTTCTCGCTGATGTGAGCGGTATCAGCCGCATGAAAGCCTTCCACAAAGCTACGTGCCAGAGCTATTCGTTCAAGCGCGGATTGATCATTCCCCGATCTTCCGGAGGCCGTGCCGAGCGCGTCAAGAAATTCCGCGAAAGAACGGTCCTTCTCTGGATTTGGATTCATCAGGGCCATGACTTGCCCCAGAATTTTCCAAAAGTCATTCTGTGGTTCTATTTCCGCCTTTTGCGCCCTCTGCCCGCATCGCCCGTTGTGCGCGAACCAGTGTCCCCCGTCCACCTCCTCCGTCTCCAAGCCCGCCCGAGATACGATATTCCAAATTTCAGGAGGCCGACCGTGAATGAATTCGGCACCGAGTTCAACGCCGCGATCTGAGGTATAGATCCGCCCTCCGATGCGCCCTCGGGCTTCGACGATCCCGGCTTTCACTCCGCGCGAAGCGAGAAACCTTGCCGCCGCGAGACCGGCAACGCCGGCACCGACCACGACGACCTTCACACCGCCTCGGATTGCTCAGAAGAAGGTGTGTCACTGGATTCGCTGGGCACCGGCTGCCTCGGAGGCTCTTTGTCCCTGCGATTCTCCGCATCCTTGGGAAACTCACGACGCGGAGGACTGTCACCTTCGGTTCTTTCCCTTTTTCCGGCCGGCGGCTCTGGTTTTCTCGAGCGATTCTCGTCTTTCATTCCCGTGATTGTGCAACCCACGTGCTGGGTGCGTTTTTGCACTGCTATCGTGAACAAAATGCCCGTGCCCTTCACGAGTTTTCAGCTCTTTTTTCCGCCTCATCCTGCCACGACCTGGAACCCGGGCGATCTCAAGTCGCTCCCTGACATCAGCCGCTACGTCGCGCAGTTCAAATACGACGATTGGCGCACGATGATTTATTTTTTTCCAGACGGCCGTATCGAATTTTATAGCAGGAAAAAGGCAAAATTACCGCGTTATCGCCCACCCAAATCGATGATTGAGAGCCTCCGCAATCTTGAGCTCGCGCCGAATGCCTATCACGTACTGGATGCCGGCCTCCTTCATTACAAGACGCCGCGCGTGAAAAACCGGATCGTGATCTGGGATATCCTGGTGCATGCCAATAGCCTTCTGCTCGGAACCTCTTTCGACGACCGTTTTCGTCTTCTGGAGAAGATCACGAGGCATCCCGAAAAGTGGATCTCGCTGCCGTATCCGGGCGGCGGCGGGGAGCTCGCGATCGCCCGCGAGGTGGCGCGAAACGTCTGGCTGGCTCCCGTTTTCGACTCCGATTTCTCTGATCTGTTTGAAAAGGGAAGCCATCTCCCCGAAATCGAAGGCATCGTTCTCAAGGACAAAAGGGCCCCCCTCGAACGAGCCTTTCAGATGGAAGAAAACGCCAGGTGGATGATTCGGGCGCGAAAGCCGCGCATCGACTACCGCTTTTAGCTAGACCTCGGGAATCTTGAGCCTTGCGATTTTCGGTTTGGCTTTGAAGAACAGCCATTGCGCCTTGGCGCCTTCTCCACGCGTCCGAACGAGCACAAAACGGCCCTTGAGTTTACTTCCTTTCAGGAACACCTCAACGAGGCCGTCTTCCATCGAGCGGGCGACCGGCTTGATGGCTTCGTACTTTCCGTGGTCCCATATGGCCACCCGGCCGGCTCCGTATTCGTGCTTCGGGATCTCACCTTCAAATTGCGCATAGTCGAGTGGATGATCTTCAGTTTCGATCGCGAGCCGCCGGACGCCCACCGACGGGCTTGGCTCCTTCGTTACCGCCCAACTTTTGAGAACGCCTTCAGCTTCCAGTCGAAAATCCCAATGCAACCTTCTCGCATGATGCTCCTGGACGACGAATATGCCGGTTCCCGCCGCCGGTCTGGTTCGCGCCGTTCGCGTGCCCCTCGGCTCTTTCGTGATCTTGAAATCGCGCTTACGCTTGTATTCCCTCAGAGATGACACGTTTGGTTTTTAGCAGCTCTCATACCGTCCGAGCAAGCCGCAAGAGCTTAAAAGGCCTGTTTTTTGTACTCCAGACGGTTATGGCAAAACCAAGCAGAAAGACCGAAGACGAGCGCCGCCTGCGCGCGATTCCGGGCGGAAAGGAACGTGGGTCGGCAGTAGGCGATCTCCTCAGCGGAAAAGTCTCGCGTGCGCCCCGGGCAACGCGCCAGCGCAAACGCGAAGTGCCTCCCCAGGAACTCCCGAAGGACATAGAAAAAATTTCAAATCTCTTCGCGGCCACGCGAACCATAAAAAAGGAGGTCGAAACAAAGGAAGCATGGGCAAAAGACCGGATCAACGAATTCTGCCTTCGCGATTTCTGCCATCGCTACGCGGCGACCGACAGACGCCCGCCGAGCATTGAATATGTGACGAACCATTCCAAATTCAAGTTCGTGCTCACCTCCCGGACGACTTTGACGCCGGACAAGGAAGACGCGCTACGAGACCTCGACATTGAACTACAGGAACACACCCAACTTGCGGGAGTTGAAATCAACTATTCCGCAATCCGGCAACATGGCCTTGAGGGCAAACTCCGGGATGCTCTCGAATCCCTGGACGTCGAAAAAGGCATTCTCGACGAATGTTTCCGACCGAAGGTCGAGTTGAAAGACACCTTTTACGACCGACTGACGGAGGTGGCTCGCGCATCACTGAAACACGGCGAATCCTTGGAAGACAAGCTGCTCGAAATTCTTCAAATATTGAGCCCCACCGAGCAGGTCAGAAATGTGGACGTCATCGGCCTCGACTCGAAGCAGTGTTTTGATCTTGTCACGAGAACCGACATCGAAGCCGAGGAGGAAATCGCCTGAGAGGCTATTCGAAACAACGAGACAAATACGTTTCGGTCCAGGGCCGCCTCGTCAAGCTCACGAATCTTTCGAAAATACTTTTCCCGGAAACCGGTTTCACGAAACGTGAGCTCATCCGCTACTATCAGCAAGTCGCTCCCGTCGTTTTGCCCCACCTCAAGGACCGACCGTTCACCCTCAAGCGATATCCTAACGGGGTCCTGGGACAACGCTTCTATGAAAAGCAATGCCCTCACCATCGCGAGAAGTGGGTCAGGACGGCGTGGTTCGGCGGTACGAATTACTGCCTGCTTAACGATCTTCCGACCCTGATCTGGGCGGCGAACCTCGCCTCCATCGAACTTCACACGACGCTCGCGACCATCGTCGACATGAACAGTCCGAACATGCTGGTCCTCGATCTCGACCCAGGTGACGGCGTCGGGATTGACGCGTGCCTCGAAGTCGCCATCCTCGCCCGGGCCAGCTTGTCCCGAATGCGATTGGAAGCCCTGGCAAAAACTTCCGGGCAAAAAGGCCTTCATCTCTATCTCCCGCTCAACTCCGGGGTTTCGTTCGAAACGGGCCGGGAATTCGCACGAAAGCTGGCCGAAGACCTCGAACTCACGCGCCCGGACCTGATTACCTCGAAAATGCCGAAAAAATACCGGGCCGGAAAAGTCTATATCGACTGGCATCAGAACGTGGACTTCAAAACGACCGTTACGGTCTATTCACTTCGCGCCAACAATCGGCCGACCGTCTCGACGCCCGTCACCTGGGCCGAAATAGAGCACGCGCATCGCTCACCGGGCAGGGCCCGGGAACTGCTCACCTTCGAAACTCCGGACGTTATCCGCCGAATCGGGAAATACGGCGACCTTTTCTCGCCGGTTCTCACGCTCGTCCAGAAACTGCCTGAGATGACCGTCCGCAAAACCCGAGTGGCGGCCTGAGTGCTACGCTGCCGGTGCCGCCTTTTGCAGTAAAGCACGCGAAAACAGCTCAAGCACCGCGCGGTTGAAAGCAGGAATATCAGATGGTTGCCGGCTGGAAATCCAATTGCCGTCGCGCACGACCTGCTCGTCGCGCCAGGTGCCGCCGGCATTTCGGATGTCGTCCTGAATCGTATAATAGCTGGTTAAACTGCGGCCTCTGACAAGCCCGGCGGAAACAAGAAGCCAGGCCGCGTAACATATAAAGGCAATCGGCTTTCCTGAAAGTTCCATATTGGAAACGAGTTCTTTCGCCTTCTCGTTCACGCGGAGAGCGTCAGCGTTCAGTGCGCCCCCAGGAAGCAGGAGCGCATCGAATTCGTCCGGACCGGCCATTTCGAGTTCCTGGTCGACTTCGATTTTAGACACCGGGTCGTGATGACGGAAAGCCCTGATAGGTCCCGTCTGGGGAGCGACAATCCGTACATCAGCGCCAGCCTCCTTGAGAGCTTTAACCGGTTCCTTCAGCTCGCTTTCCTCGACACCATCGGTCGCCAGCACCGCGACCTTAAAACCTTTCAGTTCATCAGCCATGAAATGAATCCTCCGCGTAACCGGTGTGCACGGATCGGACCTTCGTGACACGCGCTCGTGGCCGCTGGTGACATCAGGCGGCCCTTTTATAACGGTCCGAGTAACGAAACTCAGCATTGATCGGATACGCTGGCCTGAAGTCAGTCAACCGTTCGAGAAGCGAAATCGCATCAAAAGGTGCACGAATCTTTGCGTCGTTGTCGAAGTAGACAAATACGTCACGCGCCTTACGTGGAACCTTTGCTTGCGCGAGCGATGTGCTCTTGCGAGTGCGGCCCGATTTCCATACGCGGACGCGGTCCTCCCAATCGTCAAGAGCCGCATCATCATAGCCACTGGCGTAAAGTTCTTCTGACCCATGTAACCGGACGTAAACAAAGCCCCCCGTCACCTCCTCGATATACGGCCACTTCCCTCCGCTATCCGAGAATACGATCGGGATTTCATGCGCTCTCATCATGGCTACGAACTCGTTCGTCTCGAAGCTCTGATTTCGAATCTCAATCGTGTGCGAAACAGGACGATCTTCATCCGTTTCGACCCAGGTACGACCGGCCATCCAGGCATCATGGCGTTTGGCCAATCGCGCGGCTTCGTGAGTCGACCGCGGGAGGATCTCGAGAAAGTTCTTGAAACGTTGCGGATCGAATTTAAAACTCGGCGGGAACTGCCAAAGGATCGGCCCGAGCTTCTCGCGAAGCGCGAGCACACCCGACGCGAAAAAGTTCGCGAGCGGCCGTTCGATTTCCAAAAGCCTCCTGATATGAGTGATGTAGCGATTCGCCTTCACTGAAAAAACGAAATCGTCAGGCGCCGCCGCGTACCACGACTGATAACTCGAGGGACGTTGGAGCGAATAGAACGAGCCATTGATTTCAATCGAACTCACCTGCCGGCTGGCAAACGCAAGCTCCCGGTTTTGAGGCAAGCCTTTCGGATAAAACGTTCCGCGCCAAGGCGGATAGGTCCAACCGGATATTCCGATTCTGATTTCAGCCATGACAGCACTGTCAGCAGTTTCGATGCCGAATTGATGCTGACGTGGGTGACGCACTGTCTCAAGGCCGCCCGAGGTGCCGAACGTGATTAATGAGCGAAAGAGCGGCTAATTTAAAAGTGACATCGAAACCCCCGTTTTATATGATTCAGGCCTGGGGGGATTCTCATGTTCGTTTCGCGTCGTCTGTTGCTAGTGAGTTCTTTGTTGATCGCTTTTGCTGCGCCCGCCTTGGCGGCGCAATTCACAGTGGATCAGGAGCCTCCGACCGCACCTGCTCACCTGAAGCTCTCGTTCAATACGGTCGATTACTTTTTCTATCTGAATTGGAAGCCGTCGACCGACAATATCGGAGTGACGGCCTACCGTCTTTATCGAAACGGCGAGCTGCTCGTCACCACCAGTAAGACCAGCTATCTTGACATGGAGTATGAGCCCGCGATTTGGAACAGCTACCACGTAACCGCTATCGATGCCGCGGGGAATGAGTCGGCCGCCTCTGAAACCGTCTGGCCAGAGTAAGCTCTTGTAATTGATAAAGAATTTAACCACTCAAACCTCTCGTCCGGCCACGCTTTACCTCTGGTTTGACGTCATGAGTCACCGTACAATAGAAGAGTGATGATTCGGTTTTCAGCCATCCTGCTCGTCGCGACGATTCTGATTCCATTCAGTTCAAGTTTTGCTGCGGAATCTTCTCTGAGATTCGTTCCGAAACCAGAGGACCTGGATAGCGATGAACGCAAAGTCAAGTCCCCCGGCAACCTCTCTGTGATGTATGGCGGGAAGAGTCGCATGATTTACGTTTCGAACCAAACGTACACCTATACGCTTTCGAAACAAAACCGCGGCAGCTTTCAAATCGCTTTTACCAACAGTCAAACCGGGGCAAACGCCTATTCTCATTCCGCCATTCATGCCTTTTTCTTTTTCCCCCGGGTGGATGATCCCTTCTTCGAGATCCTGGATAACGGTGATGTCCTCTTAATGACTCCATCAGGGCACAATGTCACGATTTCGAAAAATACGGGCAAGATCCTCTCGGTGAGCGGCGCGACGATTTCCCGCTCCGCGCCGACACTCCAGAACGCCGGAGGAACGACGATTGCGCGGCTCGAAGACGGCCTGCTCCTAGATTGCGGTTCGGCGATCGGCGACAAGGCTCGGTATCTCACTCCGGGCTCCTGCACCTTTATTGACTCGCGAGACACGAAGTGCAAAGTAGCGAACACCGAACTTTTCAAAAAACTGGATAAATGGAACGCAAGATTCAATAAGACGGACGAGGAACTCGCAGTTTTCCTGAAGACGAATTGTCCCAAGCTCGACATCACCTCTCTTGCAAATCCTCAAAGCAGGCGAAGGTCCCGTACGACGGATGACTTGGATCCCGATAAATATCTTGAAAAGAGATTTATCGAACTTGAGACCGAGGTGAATCGGAAGAGAAATAGCCCCGGGGCCGCCGTCGCCGAATAACCAGGATCTCCCCTATTCAGTCAATTTTAATAAGCCATTGGATCGCAACCGATGCACAGACAAAACCGAAAGTCCCGGTAACGAAGCACGCATTTCCCATGATCAGGTTGCGGTCCTCGCAACTATGCAAACCGTTGTTGCCGTGCGGACAAACGCAGCGAAATCCCTTTCCTTCATCATACGTCAGTTCTTTCGGCTGAATGACGGGCTCGGCCGAGAACACGGCGGGAACACCAAAGCTGCCCACCTCGGGGAAACCGTATTGCTGCCGTAAAATGCGACGAATCGAGCGGGCCAACGGGTCGATCTCCGTTTCAGAAAGATCTTTTACCTGAACCCGGGTGGGATCGAGCCGGCCCCCGGATCCGGTCGCGCAGACAAGGGGAATGCCATCCCGCTTGCAGCGAGCGATCAGATGACACTTGGCCGTGATGTTATCGATCGAATCAATCAGGAAGTCAGGTTTACGGGCAAGCAGTGAATCGGCGGTTTTGTCGTTATAGAACTCCGGATGCAAGACGATTTCGGCCTGCGGATTAATGAGACGGAGGCGTTCCGCCATGACTTCGGCCTTTTTTCTTCCGATCTGCCCGGCCATCGCGTGGAGCTGACGATTGCTGTTGGTGACGCATATCTCGTCAAAATCAACAACCGCGACATGACCCACGCCGGCGCGCACCACGGCTTCCGCTGCCCACGACCCCACTCCCCCCATTCCTACGATCGTCACGTACGAATCCATGAGCCGCCGAATCTTTTCATCGCCAATGAGGCGCCCCATACGATCAAAGCGGCGATGGAGTTGATATTGTTCGAGTTCAGCACCGGTCATCAGCTGTATTTGAGGTGCATTGCCATTCTCTTCAACCATGAACGCAACATGATGTGGAAAAGGTAAGGAGTCAATCGCATTTTATGCAGAGCGGCACCCCCCATGTGCTCACCAACCGGCAATATTGACTTCAGTCCAGTTTAGAATTATTCCAATTCTATGAATTCAAAGTTTCAGAATATCAGCGTGGAGGAAATCGAAAGAAGACTCAAGGATGCGGGAGTCAACCCGACGACTCAGCGGATCGCGATTTTTAAATACATTCTTTGTGACGCCGACCACCCGACGGCGGATCAGATCAAATCCTGGGCTGATAAGAATTTCCCAAAAGTAAGCCTCGCGACGATTTACAACACTTTGAACGTGCTCGTTGATGCGGGCCTTCTTCGCGAACTCAACCTACCCGAATCTGATTCCGTCGTCTACGACAAGACGCTCTCCGAACATCATCACTTCCTCGATCAGCAGACCGGTCATCTCATTGATATCGAGGGCGATCAGATTCGCGTCGAGCTGAAGCTGAAAAGACAGCTCAAAATCAGCGAAATGGATATTCTGCTGCGCGGAACCCAGAATTAACTAATACCTGAACGAACTTCCGCCCAAAAACTCCCGCAGTATTGAATGCCGCGGAACCACGTCAACCGGAATCGGCAAAAAATAGGAAAGAAACTTCTGGAGCCGCAACGCCTCCGCATAAGCGAATGAATCCTGCGGAACTTTCTGAAGTACCGGCTCGACGATCGTCTTCAGTGCCGCGAATTCATAGATCAGCGCCGTATTAAAGAACACGTCCGCTTCCTCCTGATACGGGAACACATGCCGCGATTCCCCCTCCCGCACTGACGGGAAACGCAGGATAGTTTCCGAAGCCGAATAGTTTCTGAACTGGTGATCGCGGATGATGCGCCGGAGAATGCGGGTGTCCGTCGTCGGGATACGGTTATGGCTGTCGAGCGGAACTTCGGTCAACGGACTCACGTATATTTTGAAAATGCTTTGTTTCGGCAAATCCGCCGAAAAGAGCGGATTCAAGCCGTGAATACCCTCGATGAGAATGATACTTTTTTCGTTCGGGGTGATGATCTTTCCGGACATCCCTCCCGTGCCCGTTTTGAAGTCATACTTGGGCAGCTCCGTTGGCTTGCCCTCAATAATGCTCTGCATGTTTTGACGGAACAGCTCAACGTTGATCGCGAGTGGCGACTCGAAATCGTGCTGACCGTTCGGACCTTTCGGGGTTTTGTCACGATCCAGAAAGTAATCGTCCATTGAAACCAAAAGCGGCTTGAATCCATTAATGCTCAGCTGGATCGCGAGGCGCTTGGTGAAAGTGGTTTTGCCCGAGGCCGAAGGTCCCGAGAGCAGCACGACCCGAGTGTCCCTCTTTTTGGCGATCGAATCGGCGATCTGCGCGATCTTCTTTTCGTGAAATGCTTCTGAAATCAGAACGAACTCCGTATAGCGCTCATTCCGGACAACTTCGTTGAGCATTCCCACGTCTTCGACTTCGAGGATCTGACGCCAACGAAGAGTTTCTTTAAACACCTCATATAGTTTCTTGCTCTTCTTCCCCCGCACGAGCCTATTCGGATTGTGGACCGTGGGAAGGTGAAGAATAATTCCGTTGTCATAAGGAGCGAGCGAAAACTGCTGAATATAGCCGGTCGTCGGCGCGAGGTATCCGTAAAAGTAGTTCACCTGCCCGTCCAGTTCGTAGACGCTCGCCGTCGCGGCGTTGCGATAGCTCAAAAGCCGTGCCTTGTCATCCTTGCCGGTTGCCTTGAACTCCTCGATCGCCTTTGCGATCGGGAGTTCTTCGCGGGTGAAAGGCAGGTCTTTCGCGACAATGTCACGCATGTGAGTCTCTAAATCCTTGATGAACTTTGGACCGATTTCCGGAGAGCCAGTGATCTCGGCATACAAACCGTTGGCAATCGGATGAAGAATTTTGATCTTTGCCTCCGGACAGAGGTCAAAAAGCGCCTTAATCAGAATAAAAGACGCACTCCTCTGGTAAACTCGGATTCCGTCATGCGTATTCAAGCCGACAAACCGCACCTCAGCGTTATGATCAAGAATGCTCGTCAATTCACGCATCTTATTGTTGACAAAGGCGGCCAAAATTGAATGGTCCGTAGCCCCACCGATCAGTTTGATCACATCCGCGAGGGTCGTCCCTCGGTTCACGTTCAATTCTTTGTTGTTTTCCAGCTTCAGTGTAATCGACACGGTTGTGTTCCTCTCTTCGGATGTCTTGGGGATGTCTTGGCACCGCTTGAGCGGCTCAAACGACCCCAGGACCCTGATCAACCTTGATCAGTGAACCTTGATTTTAAGTCAAATCAGGGGTTTCCTCCAAAGCTTCTTATACCCTTCTCGAAATCCAACCACGATTTTTGTATGAGCGACAGCAATCTGCACCTGATCTGGTACGGTATTGCCATTTTGAGCCGTACGGTCTAAATTGCTGAGAAGATCGAAAAGGGGGTACTCGCGATGCAGCCTTTCCAAAAATGTCCTCAGTGCAGCCAAATTTGGCAGGATCGGGCCGATTTCCTGGTCGACATCTCTGTCTCCCTGAAAGAATTCAAAGCGGACCTGAAGAATTCAATAAATGGCACGTTCGTATTCCAGCACGATCTCAATGGCTGTGCGGCCACCCTGACACTCGGAATCAACCACTTCATCGGCTTGCATCCAGGGCCCGTTTTTCCGCAGCTTGCTCACCTGACGGCTCAATGCGAGGGTCATTGCGAGGCTTCGAGTGATCTGAGCAGATGTTCGGCGAATTGTTCCAATGCGAACGTCCGCGATGTAATTCAGCTCATTCTCGCGATTCATTCAAAAGCGCTGAGAAAGTCAGCCGCGAAAGCCGCTCTCGCCGGAATGTCTTTCTGAACGACGATCGGCTACCGATTCAGCTGTTTTCTGAAGCGAGCCCGTCTGCGCATCGCACGGAAACGCTCGACGTGCGCGGGACCGAAAAACACGAGGTAATTGGAATAAATCGCCAGAAGAAAAAAGCGATCCGCCCAATCTCCCTGAACGAACTGCAAGGCGAGAAAGCCGAGCGTAACCCAGGCGAGCCATTTCATTTTGACCGGAATCGCGAAAAACAGTCGCACCTCGTAATCGGGAAAAAGCGCTGCAGCGGCCAGGAATAGGCTCGATTCGAGAGCAGCGACGCTCGTTACCGGATACCCCGTAGCGAACGAATACACTTCAGTCACCAGGATCGAAACCAAAACATAGAAAGTCGTCTTGAAATCGCCCCACTCTCCTTCAATCGCATTCACGATGAAATAGAGAAACCAAAGAACGAAAATTACGAAAACGGGATGAAGCGAAATCGGCAGCGCAAGAAAAGTTATGACCCGCCAATACTCTCCGGAGAGGGCCAATTCCGGGATCAAAGCAAGCCTTGATAGCCACTCTGGATCGACGGAAACGAGAAAAAATCCGATCGCCTGAAAAGTGATCAAGATAATCGCGAGATTTGGAATCCCTAACCAGCGCAAGCGGCGCTCTAAAAAAATCAGCCATTTCGGATCCGGGCTATTGAGCATGTCGTCCCCCACGTTCCTGATTACTTCGTCATAATTCGATGGACGCTCTTGCACAAGCCAATCCGCTCAATGGCACTTGCATTGCAAAGTTGCCGGATATCTCGACAAAACAGACGAACCACCTGAAGGAGATATCACCGTATGAAATTCGCGAAATATGGATCCCTAATTGGCGCATTCGCTTTCGTTCTAGGAACCTCAATTAGCTTCGCTCAAGATCAGAATCAAGGTCAGGGACAGGGACAAAATCCCCGACCAGTGCCGACCGTTGTTCCAACCGTTGTTCCAACCGTTGTTCCGACCGTGGTGCCAACGACTATTCCGACTGTCGTTCCCACTACCCAGCCCGGGCAGAAAGCTGGTCAAGCCGCCGGACAGAAAGCTGGTCAAGCCGCCGGACAGAAAGCCGGTCAGGCTGCTGGACAGAAAGCCGGTCAGGCCGCTGGACAGAAAGCCGGTCAGGCCGCTGGACAGAAAGCCGGTCAGGCTGCTGGACAGAAAGCCGGTCAGGCCGCTGGACAGAAAGCCGGTCAGGCTGCTGGACAGAAAGCCGGTCAAGCCGCTGGTCAGAAGGCCGGTCAGGCCGCTGGTCAGAAGGCCGGTCAGGCCGCTGGACAAAAGGTGACGACCCAGGCCGCTGGACAGAAAGCCGGTCAGGCCGCCGGACAGAAAGCTGGTCAGGCCGCCGGACAGAAAGCTGGCCAGGCCGCCGGACAGAAAGCTGGCCAGGCCGCTGGGCAGAAAGCCGGCCAGGCCGCTGGGCAGAAAGCTGGTCAGGCCGCTGCACAGAAAGCGACAACTTGATCTCGGTGACCGCCCGCGAATAGCGGAACCCGGTTACGTCCTAACGAAACAAAGCCTGGGAACGCAACTCACCTTGCATCCCAGGCTTTCCGTTTTCGGCGCTTGCCTTCGAAGGCGGTCTGCCTCAATCAGGCGGCAGCTTTCATGTGAGCGTTAGTTCGCTTCCGCCCGCGCGAAGAAGAAGTCTTTCGACCGCGCCCCTGAGTCTGTGAAGTAGACGAAACAGCTTTCGCCTCCGGGCGAGAACGCGAAGGTAACGATTCCCTTGTCTTTGACACCTTCGAAACAGCTGAACCTTTACGCTGAACTTGCCGCGCGCTTTGGCCTTGGCTTTTTGTCTGGCTTTTTTGTGGTGAACGCTTTTGAACTGGCATTGGGAGACTCTCCTTTTCGTGGCGAACCTCCACTGCAAACACCGGACCGACGAACAGCCTATTGCGAGAAAAGTGACACCCTTTGGGCGACCTTTTTCGAAAGATCTCTAAAGACCTTGGCGGGTTCTGAATCGGGATCAGTCAAAACGATAGGTCTGCCCAGATCTCCTCCGATTCGAACTTCGGGAAGAATGGGAATCTGCCCCAGGAGTTCGGTGCCAAACTTCGCCGCCAGAAGCTTCCCGCCTCCGGAGCCAAACAAATCATGGCTTTTTTGACACTGATCACATCTGAAGTAGCTCATATTCTCGACGACCCCGATCATCGGAATGCGAACTTTTTCGAACATGTAAAACGCCTTTCGGACATCCTGCATCGCGACTTCCTGAGGAGTCGTCACCAGAACCGCACCCGAGACCGGCACAAGCTGAGCGAGGGAAAGTTGAACATCCCCTGTTCCAGGCGGCATATCAACGACCAGATAGTCCAGCTTTCCCCATTTCACCTTGTGGCAGAACTGATCCACAATGTTATGAAGCATGGGTCCGCGCCAAACAAGGGGCTGGTCGCCCTCGATCAGATTGCCCATCGAGATCACCCTAATGCCGTGAGCTGAAGGAGGAACAAGAAGATCGCCTCGGGAGGCGTCCGATTCAACCGTCGGCGGTTCGCTCACGCCCATCATTGTCGGGATATTCGGGCCGTAAATATCGGCATCCATGAGGCCGACGCTCGCCCCTTCGAGAGCAAGCGAAACGGCGAGATTAACTGAAACCGTGCTCTTGCCAACGCCGCCTTTGCCGCTCGAAACGGCAATGATGTGGGAAACACCGTCGAGCTTGTTCGGATTTTTTCTAGCACGTACCTCGGCGTCCATTTTGATCTGCACGCCTTTCACTCCGTCCACGCCAGCGAGCGCGGCCCGAACGTCACCCTCGATCTTCGCCTTAAGCGGACAGGCCGGGGTTGTCAGAACGACTCTCAACGACACAGTTCCGTCTGGGCCGATCGTCAGGTCTCGGATCATGTTCAGACTGACCAGATCCTTCCCAAGATCCGGATCCATCACCGTCCGAAGCGCATTCAGTACAGATTCGTTAAGATTCGCTGATTTTGATGTCATGGATCCAATTCACCTCGTGGCCCACCAGTACCAAAGCGCGACGCCCACATCAATTCGAATCGTTTTTGCTTTCACCTCGGCCATTATCTGGTTTATACGCTGGGTATGCAAAAATCGCCGAACCATGCCGCCATCGCCAAGAACATACGAAACATCCTGGCCCTGATCGGCGAAAACGATAAACGTGAAGGGCTCAAAGCCACGCCGGCTCGATATGCTACAGCAATGGAATTTCTCACGGCCGGCTACCGAAAAGAAGTCGACAAAATCGTCGGTAAGGCCCTCTTTTCCGCGCCATCGAACGACCTAGTCATCGTCCGTGATATCGAGCTTTTCTCTCTTTGCGAACACCACCTTTTGCCATTCTATGGTAAAGCGCACGTCGCCTACATTCCGAACGGCAAGATTATCGGCCTTTCGAAAATTCCACGTATTGTCGACGTTTACGCCAGGAGACTCCAGGTTCAGGAACGGCTCACGGATCAGATCGCGAAAGAACTGATCCGGATTCTGAAGCCGTCCGGAATGGCGGTGATCATTGAAGCCTTTCACCTTTGCATGATGATGCGAGGCGTGGAAAAACAAAATAGCTACACGATCACCAGCTCACTTCACGGAGACTTCAGGGATGACCCGCTGACGCGCAATGAACTTCTTCAGCTGCTCGGGGCTTTGGGAACGTCGCGCCGGAGCTGACCAATCGGATTTTTTTTATTTCCGGGAATTCGCCGCCGAAACCTGCCCGTTTTGCGAACCCTGACACGAATTCTTTTTCAAGGATTTCACGCCAGGAACCCCGATTTTCACCGCAAATACATTCAGTTCGCAAATCTGCCACACGCGTCATGACGGACGGATCAAACCCGCACGGCGAAATCAGGCGAAAAGGGGCGAGATCGTTCACACAGTTGAGCGCAATCCCATGATACGTGACCCAATGTTTGACAGCGATTCCGACCGATGCGAGCTTGCGTAAACTTCCATCGCCGTCTTCAACCCAGACTCCCGATGCGTTCTCGCGTCGGACCCCTCTGATCCGCCAGTTCGCGAGCGCCTCGATGGCGATTTCCTCGAGGATGCGGAGAAATCCGGAAACATGTCGCGGGAAGGCGCCACCCTGAACGAGCTTGCAAATGGGATAACAAATGAGCTGCCCGGGTCCATGATAAGTCAAATCGCCTCCCCGTTCGCTTTCCTCGAAATCGATGCCGTCCGGCCACGATGCGCGATTCGTAACCGGAAGATGACGGCAAATCCGTTCCGCCGAGAATTGGAGACCTCGTCCGCGCGTCACCACCGGATCGTGTTCAAGAAATAGAATCGTGTCCGGGATACGATCCGCCGCACGATCCTCGACCAAACGAAGCTGGAGCTTCCGAACCTCCCGATAGGGAACGCTGTCTTGCAAGGACCAAAACCGCATTTTCGCCTCAGGCCCTTGCACGTTCGCGGTGAGCCCTCGCGTCGCCCCTCGGGTCACGTTGATATATGTGTATCGCGTGACCGAGGGTCGCTTCGGCAGCCTCCATCAACGCCTCGGGAAGGGACGGATGAGGATGAACCGTAAGCGCCACATCCTCGACCTGCGCTCCCATTTCGATCGCAAGAGCCGGCTCCGAAATCAAATTCGAGGCATCGGGCCCGACGATGTGCGCGCCAAGAAGTCGTCCCGTTTTGGCGTCACCAATCAGTCTGACGAATCCCTCGCCTTCGCCGATGGAAAGCGCCCTTCCGTTCGCGATAAAGGGAAAAGTGCCTACCTTTGTCTCAAATCCCTTTTCGCGGGCCTCAGCTTCGCTCAAACCTACGGTCGCGATCTCGGGGTCGGTAAAGATGACCGCCGGCATCGCGATCACGTCATAGCTGCTCTTGAGCCCGGCAATCGCTTCCGCGGCGATGATACCCTGCTTGGAACCCTTGTGCGCGAGTAACGGCGGGCCGGCGACGTCACCGATGGCATAGATTTGCGGAACTTTCGTTTGCATCCGCGAATTCACGGCGACAAACCCCCGCGAATCGGGCACTAACCCGGTCTTCTCGAGGTCCAGATGATCTGAATTCGGAATCCGCCCGACGGTGACCAAGACAACCTCGACCGGAATCGAAGTTTCCACCACTCCCTCATCGGGAAGCGCCTGGGAAACCAGAACCGTCATTTCGTTCTCGGTACGCCGAACGCTCTTTACCTGAGTGTGAGTCATCACCTTGACTCCTCGCTTTTCGAGTTTTTTCCTGACCACCGCCGTGAGTTCAGGGTCTACTCCGCCCAGAAGATTCGGGAAAGCCTCAACCACGGTCACGTCAGTGCCGAGCTTGGCGAAAAACGTCCCGAGTTCAAGGCCGATGTAGCCGCCGCCCACGCAAAGCATCGAGCGCGGCACCTCCGTCACGTCTAACGCTCCGGAGCTATCGAGGATTCTCTTCTGATCAACCTCGAACCCTGGCAAGGAAACCGGACGAGACCCGGTCGCGATAACACATTGATTAAAGCTCATCCTGAACTGTCCGTCAGAGGTCGTGATTGCGAGCTCGCTCGGGCCCGAAAACCTCGCGGTACCGGCAACGACTTTGCAACCATTGGCTTTCAGCAGGGTTGCCACGCCGCTTGTCAATTTCTTCACGACGGAATTTTTCCACTTCATCAGCCTCGGGAGATCAAGCCGCGCACCATCGACATCGATTCCCATTTCGGCAGCGCGGGAGATCTTTTCATAAAAAGATGCGGCGTGAATCAACACCTTCGAAGGAATACAGCCGCGATTCAGACATACACCGCCGATCTCATCCTTATCGATGATGGTCACCTTTTTTCCGAGTTGTGCGAGGCGAATTGCCGAAACATACCCCGCGGGCCCGGCTCCTAAAACAACGACATCAGCGGAAACATCTTGAGACACGCTCAACCTCCGATCAGGAAACGAGAAGCAAACTGGGATTCTCGATATATCGTACGAACACTTTCATGAATTCGGCGCCAATCGCGCCATCGACCACCCGGTGGTCGAGAGACAGCGAGAAATAGGTCCGGTCGCGAATAACGACTTCCTCCCGTCCTTCGCTCTTTTTGACGACAGGCTGCCTGAAAATCTTGTTGAACCCGAGAATCGCGACTTCGGGATAATTGATGACGGGCGTGGCGAAGAGCCCTCCGATCGATCCCACGTTCGTAATCGTGATCGTCCCGCCATGAAAATCATCGATATGGAGCTGTTTGCTTTTCGCCCGGCTTGCAAGATCCTGAAGTTCACGGGCAAGCGTCAGGATGGACTTGTGTTCAACATCCCTGATCACGGGCGCCGTAAGCCCTTCGGCAGTCTGGATCGAAATTCCGATATTGAAATAGTGTTTGTATACGAGCTCGCCCTTTTCCTCGTCCAAGGTGGAATTCAAAATCGGGAACTGCCGCAAGGCTTCGACCATGGACTTCATGACGAAAGGAAGATAGGTCACCTTCACTCCCTGTTTTTCCCCGATATCCTTGGCGAGCATCCTCAATCTGACCAATTCCGTCGCGTCCGCCTCTTCGACGTAAGTGAAATGCGCGGCATGATCCTTCGACAAACGCATTTTTTCGGAAATTTTCTTGCGCAATCCCACAAAAGGAACGCGGTCTTCGGGAGATCGGTCTGGTTCTTGAGTTTTGCGCGTCGAGGGTTCCGGCTCCGCTGTCGAAACCGCGGGCCCGGCAACGCTCAACTTGCGTTGGAAGGCTTCAGACGGCACCGTCCGCGGAGAAGGTCGCGCCCCGGATGCGGCACGCTCGACATCCTCGTAAAGGATTCTGCCATTGGGACCGCTGCCTGAAACCGCGCTCAGTTCCATACCCATCTCGCGCGCAAGCCGGCGGGTAGCGGGAGCCGCGGCGACGTGATCGGCCCGCCGAAGCGGTACGGCTCGGGCGGCGGCTTCCTTTTCGAAAGCTTCCCTCCCGGTCTGTCCGCTAGCTTGGGCCGGCTGCTCTGATTCCTGCCCGGCCGGACTCGCCGAGGACGCGGCCGCGCCCGACTCAAACGAGAGAAGCACCTCGTTCACTTTCACGGTTTGCCCCTCTTTGGCGCGAAGCTCGGTCACTTTCCCGTCAAAAGAGGCAGGAATCTCGACCGTTGCCTTGTCAGTCATGATTTCGCAGAGCGGACGATCGTGTTCGACCACCTCGCCCGGACGCACCAGCCACTTCACGAATTCGCCCTCGTGGACGCCTTCGCCCAGCTCCGGAACCCGGAATTCCATGCGACTATCCCTTCTGGTGTCGCTTTTTTCCGATCACTTCGCGAATGAAGAACTCGCCGGCCCGATAGCTCGACCGGACCATCGGCCCCGAGGCTACATACGAAAAACCTTTTTCCTCGGCCAAAGCCTGAAGGCCCTTGAACTCCTCAGGTGAATAATACCTTTCGACCGGCAGATGCTGCAGGGACGGTCTCAGATATTGCCCCAAGGTGAGGACATCAACATCATAGTTCCGCAAATCCTCGAAAGCCTGTTCCAGTTCTTTCTCATTCTCGCCTAGTCCGAGCATGATCGAGGACTTCGTGAAAAGCTCCTCACCTTGCTTTCGGACCGTGATCGCGTAAGACTTCGCGACACGCAAGGTCGCCAAGGACTGCAAATAGTTTGCCCGCGGATCGCGAACCCGGTACTGAAGCCGCTGAACCGTCTCGATGTTATGAGCGTAAACGTCGACTCCTGATTCCACGACCATCTGAATCGGTTCTTGATGTCCACGGAAGTCGGGAACGAGTGCTTCGACGATGATCGTGGGATCGAGACGTTTGATTTCGCGAATGGTCGCGGCAAAATGTCCGGCCCCCCCGTCCTTGAGATCGTCACGATCCACAGAGGTCAGGACGACATAGCGCAATTTAAGGGCCGCGATGCTGTTGGCGACATGAAAAGGCTCTTCAGGATCGAGAGGAGGTGGCAGGCGCGCTGTTTTTACCGCGCAAAACCGGCATGCCCGCGTGCAAGTATCCCCGCCCAACATGAAGGTGGCCGTACCAGCCGCCCAACATTCCGTAAGATTGGGACAGTGCGCTTCCTGACATACGGTATGAAGCGCCTGATCTTTCAGAAGACCTTTGATCTGGCCGTAAGATTCACCCGACGGTGGCCGGATTTTGAGCCAATCCGGCTTTTTTGTCGCGAGAATACGCGAAGCCTCGGATGGGGATAATGGACGAGCCATCGATGAAGAATCCAGTACCGGCAGTTCTTTGAATAGCGCCATCGGGCAGTCCCCTTGAGGTCCCTTATATTGGGACGGTGGGTATGAATCAAGAGCAAGAAAAGAAAAAGCCCCCTGGTGAGTAGCCAGGGGGCCAGAGAGAGAGGAGTAGTATGAGCCGCTTCCTGCGGACGAACTCGGGTGTGCATGTGGAATGCCAAAACTAAAACCATGAAAGCCCTCGCATTGAGTTGCGCTTTACGGACGCGCCAAGTTTCAACGGCATTTCGCAAAACTTACATCGCAATTTGCTCGGGCATTCTGAGCTAAAGTAAAAACCCGCTTTCTTCCTGAATCGGAAGAAAGCGGGGAGAGAGAGAGAGAGAGGAGAGTAAGATGCTCTTTCGAGCATCCGATGAGTCTGGGTTCTGCCCCAGAAACTTTTCAAAATTTCAAAGAACCTGTCTCGCTTGCAGCACCCAATCTGTTTGCGACGCAGGATAGAAACTCGGCGCAAGCGGGAGCCCTGAGCTGCGATGTGACATTGCTTCTTCGTAGGCCTGAAGCATGCTTCGCTCAAAGATCCAGTTCGCATAAAAAGGCATATATTGGTTCCAAGGCGCGGAAGGTGAATCAATCAACCCCAGCGCGTCGGTATAATAAGGCGTTTCAAATACGGGACGAGCCGGCAACGGTGCACTCGGCAAGGCCCCTACTCCATCCCACTGATTAGGATTCGGTTCATTCGAAGTCACGCTGACCTTCGGAATCACGAGCGGGCTTGATTTATTTGCTATTCGCGAAATCGAAAGAATACTGGCGACGTTATTGGCAATCGGTGTTTGCAGCCCATCGAGCGGGGCTGCCTGGCAATTCACGCAAAGACTCTCAATCGCTTGGATCGCTTGAGCGGAATGGGCAAAGAACAGGAACAAACTTGCGACGATTCCCGCTCGTCGCACTCGGCAAAGCCGATTCGACGGTTTCATATCCACTCCTCTCAGCAACCTTGAGGCACCCACCATCCACTTCATCCGCTGTCTCTCGCCGGTGCCTATCGGCGAACAGCACCCGGCTTTTAGCAAGCGGTATGCCGCACCGCAAAATCAAACCAACCGCCCCAAAACCCTGAGAATGCCGAAGGATGGAAAAAAGCGCGGATTTTTCACCCGGTTACGGCTGTCTAGCTTCTGGACAAGTGGACAGACAACACCTGCTTTGCGACAATTCAAGGAAGGGCATTTCTGGGGGAACTCTTACTTGACCACCGGTCCGAAACAAAAAACTGGGGAAAAGGGCCAAGCCTCGATCCTCATCGGCATGATGATGCTGACCTTCATCCTGTTCTTCGGCTTTGCCGTGAATACGGGAATGCTCATCAATGCCAAAATCAATCTTCAGAACGCGGCCGACCTGGCCGCCTATGCCGGCGCCGCCCAGCAGGCCCGACTCCTCACGAACATTTCCTATCTCAACTACGAAATGCGACGGCAATATAAGAAATTCCTGTTCCGTTACTACGTTATCGGAAATATGGCTCAGGATTCGTTTCCAAAAGGACCCGCGAACGGTCCGGTCCCCTGGAGACCAAGCCGGTACAAAGATATCACGTATCAAGTCCCGGTCGTCTGCATCATCTACAACGGCACGGATAATTACTGCCACATGACTGAATTGCCGCAAATCATGATCCCCCCGGCAACTCCCCTCGACGCCATCAACACCACCCTGGTGAATCAGTTGGAGCAGATCGAACAGATTCGTCTGGAAAACTGCAAAAGCATCGGTTCCAGCAATGCCTTCGTCCTGCTGCTCTGGCTTTTCAACTCCGACCCTGACCTCTCGAAACTTTCACTTTCCGGAAAATATCGTGATTTCCTGCAAGTGACGAAGGGCTTGACCTACGGCCTGGGTCTGGTCCCACGTGAGCTCATCCTTCGTTGGAGGATCGATACGCTGAACTCCTATATAAATGCTCCGCCGGAAATCGCCGTCACAAGGGAACGAGTCAACACACTGAAGAATTTCGTGGACCCGATTGCGAAAGAACGCACGGTGGATGCGTTTCTTTCGGCTTATAACACGCTCGGTAACAATACCTTCGCCGATGATAACGAAATCATCATGGACGAGCTGATTCCTCCCCAGCTTTCGGTACTGAAAGACATCAAGACGCGGTTCGATACCTATGCTCTGGATTACGAGCTTATAAACACCGGACATAGCCCACGAGGCGCGAACTGCCAACCGATGATGAGGCCCGTCACCTTACCCGCGGAACTGACCTTGGGTGTCTACAAAGACCCCAGTGTTTTGACCTATTACGCATTGCGCTTGAAAGCGAAAGCCCGGGTACTCTTCTCACCGTTCGGTGATATGGAACTCAAGGCCTATGCTGCCGCCCAACCCTTCGGGAGCCGAATCGGGCCCGAACTCAGCGCGGGTCACTTTCTCCGATCAGGCGTCGCAAATCCCTCGCCACGTTCACTTGACCTGGTCGGCAGCGTCCCCAATCTCCCCATCCTTTCCGGCGATCCCATACAACCGACCCGGGGAACCGGGTTCGACAACCAGGCCGTTTCGGGAGTGTTTTATGCCGGACTCCAGGCAGGACCCTATAGTTTGATCGATCAAACCAACTTCAACCGCGGCTACCAGGTCGCGATGGTTCCAAATCCCTGGGAAAAGGGGAAATACAACATTATCAATGACTTAGGTGAAGACTATTTCGTTAGTAATTTTGACAAAAATCGTATCGCCGCTTTTTGGGCACCTGTCTTCCCGCTCGATAAGAAATCCAACCTGGCAGGATCCGTGAGCAACGCCCTAGACGCGCTTTTTCCTCCAAGCACAACGAGCGGCAGCAATGTCAGCCAAAGCGATCTCGATAACATGAGATCCCAGCTCAAATCCGTCATGACTCAATATATGACCCGCCTCGAGTCAGGAGATGGCGAAGTCATCGGGGGAATAAAAGAGGGTTTTAACATCGTCCGTCTGGAGGATCCGTTCTCCACCCGTCCAGGAGACCCGAAAGCGCCCACCCCGATTCCGATCAATCTGCCAGGTACGCTTTTGATGAATTCCCCCCAGGACGTCAAAACGTCCTGGGATAATACAAAGAATAACCAGCAGTATGCGAAAGGCCGCGTCGGTTACAGCGTCAAGATCGTTTCTTTCGAATCCCTGACGAATCGAAAACAACCCGCCAATTCTGACGGCACGGGTTGGATGAACGAGCTCACTCCCGGGGCCGAAGGCGACGAAGACCTGCCCTACATCAGGCACTAAAGCAATCCGCAGCGCAGAATTACTTGTTGCAAAGCCCTCACCTCTATGGCTTATTTTTGTTCTAACAGTTTAATTTTCTAACTCTATTGGGCAACCCCCGAAAGACCAGATTTCGAATCGGAGATAACTATGGCGAAGAAAAAAGCAGCGCGATCAAAAGCAAAACCTAAGAGCAAGAAAGCCGCCCCGAAAAAAGGCGGAGCAAAGGCGAAGAAAGCCGCGAAGAAACCAGCGAAGAAGGCAAAAAAAGCAGCCCCGAAAAAACCGGCTAAGAAAGTCGCCGCGAAAAAGAAGCCCGTTAAAAAAGCTGCCCCGAAAAAACCCGCGCCTAAAAAAGCCGCAGCCCCGAAACCCCAAACTCTCCCCACGTTGACGACCTCGACCCTTGGTGGAATTGCCGGAGGCGCGATTGGATCAGGCCTGTCCTCCGGGTATCACGAGGAACAGGAAGAGCAGGAGCAAGGCCATAGCAACGGCCAACATGGTGATCTCGAGGATCTTGAGGACGAGAACGAGCATCTCAACGAAGAACCTCTCGAAGTGCTCGAATCAGCGGACGAAGACCTGGAAGACGAAGATCTCGACGAAGACCTGGAAGACGAGGATCTCGATAAGGACTCCGAAGAATAATCTTCCGCTATAGGTCAAAGTTTGCCCAATAGTTAGGGCGAAAACCAAGACCTTCGCGGTCCTGTTTTTCGCCCTTATTTTTTATTCATTTATGGAAATTCGCGACATCATTCACGGCTCGATCATCATTGAACCGGCCGAATTTTCGGTCATCGATTCTCCGTATTTTCAACGCCTCAGACAAATCAAACAACTCGGATTCGCGGAGTATTCCTTCCCGAGCGCGACCCACAACCGCTATATCCACAGCCTCGGCGCGATGGGGACGGCGTCCCAGGCATTCGACACGATCTTTGGAGGGCCAAGTGCCCGGGTTGCGCAACGGCTTCCCGATCCAGTCGGACTGACGCTGGCACATCCGAAGGCTTACGCGCGGTTCCGAGCCGTTCTCAGACTTGCTGCTCTGCTGCACGATATCGGACACGGTCCTCTTTCACACACTACCGAATCCGCAATGCCGGATTTCCGCGAACTGGGAATTCCAGGCGTGCCCGTCAAAACCAAACCACGCCGCGCCAATCACGAGGATTACACGCTCAAGATCATCCTCGATTCGAGCCTAACCCCGATACTGGAGCGCGCGGGCCGACCCCACGGGTTCAGTCCGATCCATGTTGCCGCGTTAATAGATCCCTCAATCGAGATCGCCGACGACTTTTTTATCGAAGCAATCGACGGCACACCCACTGATTTTCGCGCCATCCTGAAACAGCTCATTTCAAGCGAGCTCGATGCGGACCGGATGGACTACCTCAAACGCGACAGCGTGCACTCGGGCGTCAGTTACGGAGAGTTCGATTTTGACTGGCTTCTCGGGAATCTCACGTTCCACCTCCAGGATGGCAAATGCTACCTCTGTCTCCAACACCGAGCGCTTTACGCCTTTGAGGACTTTCTGATCTCCCGATTCCACATGTTTTTGATGGTCTACTTTCATTACAAAAGCGTCGTTTTCGATTCGATGCTCGCCAGGTTCTTGACCTCTCCCGATTGCGGCTATTCGCTCCCTGCCGATATCGAGAAATACTGTGAGTGCAATGACGCCCATCTCTACGCCCACCTTGCCGCGAGCAAGAACGATTGGGCAAAGCGAATCGTGGAGAAGCGTCCGTATTGGATGCTCCTCGAGCTGCATACGGGTATTCCAGCCGGGAAAGCAGCCTTGCTCGGCCAGCAGCGGCTACTCTCGAAGATACAGAAAGACCTCATGACCCAGGAAATCGACTACATCGCGGCAACTTCGACCGGTGAGCTTTCAAAGTATTTCCGAAAGCCTGGCGATCCGATCTTCGTGCGCTACGACAATCATTACAGCGCGCCGAGTTTCATACCCCTCGAGCGTTGCACCGATCTCTTCGAAAAGTACGGCGAGAAGCGCGAAATCACCCGCCTCTACGTCTCGCCTGAGAATTATTCACTCTGCCGCAGTCAGGGGCGACTCACGCCCTTCAGGTACGAGGAAGAGCCGCTTACTTCCACTTGATGCTGCAACCCATTGAAGGCGGTTGCACGGAATCGGGGTCCCTTCCTTCGAGCACCCGATCGATGGCATGCGCAAGATCACGTTTCGTAACCTTCGCTTCGTCACTCCAGCAGTCATCGAGCCGACCGCGGTATTTTAAAACCATGACGTTTGAGTCACGGCCCTTCGAACCAGGCGCGTAGAGATAAAAGTCCGGCGTGCAAACGGCACCGTATTCCCGCGCGACCGACTGATCTGTGTCCCAGAGATACGGGAAAACGTACCCCTGCTCTTTCGCGCAGGCTTTCATCGCGTCAAAGTCGTCTTCTGGATATTTCGTGGAATCATTCGAATTGATTCCCACGACCTTTACGCCGCGTGGGGCATATTGCTTGGCCAGGCTGTTGATCCGGTCCTGGACGGCCTTCACGTACGGACAATGATTGCACATGAAAACGACGACCCAGGCCTTTGCGTCCAAGAAATCGCGGGCGCGGTAGGTTTTCCCATCCACGCCCGGCAATTCGAAATCAGGCGCGACTTCGCCAAGACTTCCTTTTTCAGAATAGGTCAATGCCATTTGGCATCAAGTCCCAGCCGAATAGTCGTCCGCGTACTTGGCCTGTTCCGGCGTCAATGCATCAAGCTGCATCCCGAGTGAATGCAGTTTCACAAGGGCGATTTCCTGGTCCTGCCGCGGATCGATGTCGTAGACCATCGGCTTCATGTTCTTTCCTTCTTTGGCAAGCCGAACCATTCCGAGGAACTGATTCGCGAAAGACATATCCATGACTTCGGAAGGATGCCCCTCGGCGGCGGCGAGATTCACCAAACGTCCCTGGGCGAGAACGTAAATTTTCTTGCCGTTCTTGAGCGTGAACTCTTCGTTGTTCGGACGCACTTCGCGGACGTTCTTCGAGAGACCCTTGAGCTGATCGAGATTGATTTCGCAATCGTAATGGCCCGTATTCGAAACGATCGCGCCTTCCTTCATCGAGTTGAAATGCCGATCAACGATGATGTCCTTCATGCCGGTCGCCGTAATGAAAATATCGCCGATTTTGGCGGCCTCATCCATCTTCATCACTTCGAAACCTTCGAGGACAGCCTTGAGAGCCGCGGTCGGCTTGATCTCCGTGACGACAACCCGGGCACCCATGCCTTTGGCGCGCATCGCGCAGCCCCGTCCGCAGTGGCCGTAGCCCGCCACGACAAAGACCTTTCCTCCGAGCAGGACGTTCGTCGCGCGGATAATGCCATCGATCGAACTCTGGCCGGTTCCGTAAACGTTGTCGAAGTCCCATTTCGTTTCGGCATCGTTAATGGCGATCACCGGGTACTTGAGCGCGCCGTCCTTCGCCATTGCCCGAAGACGATGAACGCCCGTCGTCGTCTCCTCGGTGCCGCCGATGATGCCCTTCGCTAATTCCTGGTGTTTTGAATGAACCGTGAAAATGAGATCCGCGCCGTCATCCAAGGTGAGCGTGGGTTTGAGATCCAAGGTGCGCTCGATAGCCCAATAAAACTCGTCTTTGTTCATTCCATGCCAGGCGTAAATCGAAACTTCATCGGCCAACGCGGCGGCGATATCATCCTGGGTCGAAAGTGGATTACAACCCGACCAGGCGACTTCCGCGCCCGCGGCTTTCAAGGTTCGAACGAGAACCGCGGTTTCTTTCGTGACGTGAAGGCATCCGGCAATTCGCATCCCCTTCAGAGGCTGCGTTCGTTTCGCTTCCTCACGGAGCTTCATGAGAACGGGCATACGACTCTCGGCCCACTCGATCTTGAGCCGCCCTTGAGGGGCGAGTTCGGGATTTTTCACTTTGGACTTCTGTAACGAATTCATCGATCACCTCTTGTTAAACGTTTGTAAATCACGGGCCGAGCGTTGTTACAAACATGCTCAAACGTTTGTAACAGCGAGGCCGACTGGCCGAGCGTTGTTACAAACATGCTCAAACGTTTGTAACAGCGAGGCCGACTGGCCGAGCGTTGTTACAAACATGCTCAAACGAATCTCACGTCTTAGCCCGAAGGAGGTTGCCCGGGCAACGGAATTTTACCAACCGGACGAATTTACTCGCGGATGAACTCGAGCTTAGGAGCGCTGGAAGGCTTGGTCCGAGGAGTCTTCGTCGGAATGGGAGTCATCCTGGGCTGAAACTCGATTTCAGTGACGCCATCTCCTGACCGCGACGGGCTTAATCCGATGGGTTCTTCCATCGGGCGCGCCGAAGGGGTTGACTTCGGTTTTACAAATTCAAGTTCCTTTGGAAATTGGCTTCCATCAATCACGACTTCGGGTTCGCGGCTCTTCGCCCGTGGCGTAACGGGAAGAGGAACAGGACTTCTGCTGATTTCAGGTCCGCCGCCCGTTCCAACTACCTGATCGCCCGAAAATTTGTATTGGGCACCGGCCTCATGATTCTGTTCGGGCTGTTCTGGAGGCCGTGTCGTGGTCGATCCGATATACTTCTTCAGGAAATTCTGTTCAGCATTCTGGATCACCTCTCCGATTTTCTGTCGTGCCGGAGTAATGATTTGCTCTCGAAGACGGGCCTGTTCATCCGGTGTTGAGGCCTTTCCAGACTTCAAGGCACGGTAATAATCATTTTGAGCTTTAGCGAGATCATCTTCGGCGCTCCTGAGTTCCCCTGGGGCCGCCGCGGACGTAGCAGCGCTGAAAACAAGACAGAGAAGAATTATTACCGACTTATTTAAATGTCTTAACAATTTCTGAAGCAACACCTACGACCTCCAGAATATCTAATGCAGGTTGTCACACTCTCGGAACCCAGCTACAATAATAGTATCTTCGTTTTTCTGGGGGAAGCAATAGACGGGGGACAAGTATGACTCCACAATTTCGTCGCGATTTGGCGGCAGTCTCAGGCCTTTTAATATCGATTTTTTGGGCATCAGCCAGCACTGCGGCAGGACCCGTACCTGGAACCAACCCCACAGCTCCTCCTCCCACGGAAGTCGATGTCCCCTGCACTCGCAGCACCACTGGTCCTGAGACAGTCCGATTTCTAAGAGACTGCTCGGCCGTCAACTCAGAAATCAAAGCGAACCTCGACTCCCGACTTAAGCAGCACGTCGCGAGGCTTTACGAAGGCGTCAGCGAAAACCCAGAATTCGGAAAAGACTTCTCCAAAGTCACGGGTTCAACCACTCCCAACGTGATGAGCTACCGTTTCGAAAAACCCGTTTGCAACGTAACCCCCAACGAATACGCCATGAATCAATCCGAGACTCTCGTGAATCATCTGAACGAATCTTGCGGAAGTCCGGTCGAGCTGAACGTTAACGTGAGCGTCAGGAGGGTGTTCGGAAGATGTGTCGGTGCCCGAGTTCGAAGCAGCGCGAGTCTCCAGGGCCAACGGGGACTGCGCGAATCAGCCTATATCGCCGGGAGCTATATCCAGGCGCTGACCTGCTTCAAAGAACAGGTAAAAAAGGAAATCGAAGCCGGTAAATTGCAGATTTCGCCCACCTGCCAGAGCTTGGCCGCAGATGTCCACGACCTCGGCCAGAATTCAAAAAAGATCGCGGATGCCCTGCGCGCCAGCCTCGGCGAGCAGGAGAACAAGACCGACATTTGGAAATGCAAAAACAGCTTCGAAGACATCGGACTGACAGGCAGGGTTGTAGGGATGGATGTCGGCGAATTCCGTCAGAGCGCGCAGCATCTTTGTGCCGCCCGAAGCGCGATTGAAATCGCGTTCAATCACCTGATGGCCTGTGAAGTTTTCGCGCGAAGCGGGAGAGATTTCAGAGCAACGGTAGCGAGTCTGGATGAATTCGGGAAGATGCTCCAGGGACCTTCGGGACCGAACCAGACCTGCAGCGGCGAATGCTCCGGTCGATGCGGCCGCTGCCAGAGCAGCGGTTCGGCAACGGCTTGCGCAACGAGCTGCGCGAATGCCTGTTACCAACGCGAGCTGATCAAGATTATTCAGCAACTTCAGCAACGATGGCCCAGCGACGGAAGCTGTCCTCGTGTTTCACTCGTCCCGGCCGCCTTCGCCAGGAGGTTTGTATGAAAAACAGACATTTCGTTTTAGGGCTGATATTAGCGGGTCTGGCAAGCTGGTTCAGCGGCTGTAGCGGCGGCGGCGGCGGGGGGTTCAACGGGACTGTTGTTCAGGACCCGGGCGCATGCCCCAGCGGCAGCCTGACCAAGCTGCCGGCCGAATGCTGCGACGCGAGTGGCACACGAACCAAATTCGAAGGCTCATGCGCGAGCGTCGACGGCGCCGATCTTCCGCCGATCATCAGTTCCCAGACGGGAGCCGCGGGCGCTGCGGGATCCGGGTACACGGCAAACCAGGCCGCGAGCGATCTCGTCTCCGTGGCGGGCGACACTCAAACAGGAGGCTTGCATCCTTCCTACTCCGCGGCAAGTTCGGGCGGAAGCAGTACACCGAGTAGTCCGCTCTCTCTGGATCAACGTCTTCATGGCTCCGGAGGCTCCGCAGGCTCCGGAACAGCTGGGCCAGCGGCCGCAAGGGATTCTGGCCAAGCGGTGCGCCAAGCCGGACTAAGCGCAATCTCGCCGCTCGGCGACAGCGCGAACTCGCGCTCAACCAGAGTTTCTTCTACGAGTACGCAAGTCGCGGCGGCCAGTCCCCCTGAACTCGCCCCCGGGAACGACTCCACCAATGGCTCTCCTGAAGATGCTACGGGCGGCGACTCAGATGAGTTCTCGAAAGGGCCAGCTTACGCGGCCGCAAAGGCAGGCCTGGGAGGGTCAGGCGGATTCGGGAGAATCAGCTTCGGCGGGTCGGATTCAGGTGACAATGTAGGCAGAGACGGCGGAGCGGTTGAAAGCCAGAGTTTTGGGAAGACAAGTGACGGCACGTCCGTGCTTCTCGACGCGGACCCCGAGGATTACTTCACCCGGGCGCGAATTGAAGATAGCATATTCAAAATCGTTGAACGGCGTTACCGGACGAAAGCTCAGCACTGGGCGGTCGTTCCTTTCGAAGCCCTCTCGAAACAACGATAAAGAACGGCGAAACAGTTTTTTGTCGAAAATCCGTTTGGATTCGGGTTATTTTTAGCAGATGCCGCTACTCACAAGAAATGCTGACTTGGGTCCACCCCTGAAAACCTCAACTCGGCGAAAAATCGCCATAGGAAGCTGGGCAGGGCCCGGCGATCCCAGCGTTTACGGCATCGCTGAACTCGATGCCGAACCGGCGCTGGCCTATATCGAAAAACTCAAGGGACAATCCCGACAAAAAATCACCTTCTCCCATTTTCTGGGAAAAGCGGTCGCGAAGACATTGAGTGAGCATCCGGAGATCAACGGCGTTCTCCGCTGGGGACGTATTTATCCCAGAAACTCCATTGATGTCTTTTTCCTCGTCGCCTCCGATGGAGAAGGCGCGGATCTTTCGGGGCTGACCGTCCGCAACACCGATCGCAAGTCAATTCCAGAAATCGCGAGTGAAATGCAGGTCCAGATCGATGAGATCCGGAAAAAAGGCGACCCGGCATTCAAGAAAATGAAAAAAACCCTTGGCGGAGTTCCCGGATTCCTCGCACGACTGGTGATCGGGTTTTCAAGTTTTATCACGGGAACGCTGAATCTCTGGAGCCCGCTGCTCGGGACGCCACGAGACCCTTTCGGAAGCGTCTGGATCACGAACATCGGTTCCTTAGGCATGGATACCGCGTTTGCGCCGCTCATCGCGTATTCCCGGGTACCGCTCCTGATCACCTTGGGCGCGGTCAGGGAAACGCCTGTCGTCCGCGATGGAAAAGTGGTGGTCGGAAAAACGATAAGACTGTGCGTTACCTTCGATCACCGGCTGATCGACGGAGTTCACGCCGCCCATATGGCAAAAACGGTTCAGAGGATCTTCGCGGATCCTGAGCACGAGCTTACCTGAACACCCCAGAACTTACTGTCTGGCAACCCGTTTTCCACCAGAGTAGTGGTATTTCTGCTGGGCAATTCTTTTCATTGGACCCTGCAGGGCTGGCCGCTTTGCAAGGGCCGGCAGGTTTTCGCGATACCCGCTTTCAATATTTGAAAGACGGGCGATGTCTTGGTCGAAATTGATTCGCCCTTGGCGAGGGACCCGGATTTCCGAAAGAGACTGATAGATCGCCGTATCGTCGGTAATCTTATTCGCTCTCCGACCCGGGACCGATCCCATTGCGACAGAAAGGGTGGTGAGGCCGATCATCGCTCCACAACTGAACAACATCCACTTCATGGCCTTCTCCTAACAGGTGCTTACGTTCGCTTGGGCAAGGCCGCTGCCTTATGCCCGGCCCCCACTGAGCAAGGCCGGTGCCAATAGCCGGTCCGCTGAGGCCTCGCCAAAACTCAAGATAACACCTTGAATTCCTTTGGAAGACAATTAGAATGACCCCTGCCGTCCCAACCTGTTTTAGGTTCTACTCTGTATAACGTTTAGTCACTTGGGTCCAACTCGATACATGCTGCGCTCGATTCGTCTCATCAAAGTCCGCCAGAACAATCTGAAGAATATATCGGTGGAATTCCCTGCCCGAAAGCTCTCGGTCATAACCGGACTATCTGGGAGCGGCAAAAGTTCTCTCGCCTTCGATACACTTTATGCCGAAGGTCAACGCCGGTACATCGAAAGCCTTTCGACTTACACCCGGCAATTCCTTGAAAAAATGCCGAAACCGGATCTCGATTCGGTCGAAAATATCCCCCCCGCGATCGCCCTCGAGCAACGCAATTATGTACTCAGTTCGCGAAGCACGGTCGGGACCCAGACGGAGATCATCGACTACCTGCGTGTTCTTTTCGCGAAAATCGGTCGCACGCAATGCGTGAGCTGCGGTGCTGAGGTCACTCGCCAGGACTCGCAATCCATTCTGGAGTGGGCATGCGAGTGGTTGCCATCCAAAAAGGCGCTCATAGTCGCGCCACTTGGGGCGCCACTTGGGACACCTCGCAAGAGCACAAGCAAAGCGGGCGCTCTAAGAAACAAGAAGGCGAAAGCAGCCAGCCTTAAAAAAGGAACTCGACCCAGCGTGGTTGGACCGGACCTGTCTCTTGAAGCTCTTTTTCAAATCCTGAGGGAACAAGGTTTCCAGCGCCTTTTTTGGCGACGCACAAAAGGAACTCCTGAGCTCCTCGAACTCGAGGAATTCGGGTCTGAGAACTTCCCGAAACTCACTCGTACCCACCTCGACGCCGGAGAACTCTTCGTAGTAGTGGATCGGCTCCGGGTTTCGCAGTGCCCTGACCGGGACACCCGCGGCCGGCTCCTCGATTCGATCGACCAGGGCTTGGCTGTCGGCCGGGGCAGGATCGCCTTCGCAGATCTCGGCGACCTTGCAGGAAGCGCGGGCTGGGTCGAATTCGATAACCGCTTTTCATGCATTCAGTGTGGACTCGAGCACCGCGTCCCCGAAAACCATCTATTCTCGTTCAACAGCCCGCTCGGGGCATGCGCCCGATGCAGCGGCTTCGGCTTCACTCTTGATCTCGATGAGGCGCGCGTTGTTCCCGATGTGACGAAGACGCTCAAGAACGGCGCTATCGACCCGTTCGCGAAACCGTCGCTGGCTGATTGGCAGAAGGATCTTTTCCGCTTTGCCGAGCGGCACGGCATTTCGGTCGGAAAACGATATCGCGAACTCACGGCCTCCGAGCGCAAACTCCTGTGGGATGGGGATCCGAAAGATAAAACCTTCCCGGGAATCACCGCCTGCTTCGAGGAGTTGAAACGCTGGAAATACAAACTCCACGTGCGGGTTTTTATCCGTCGTTATCAGAACCAGAGTCTTTGCCCCGAGTGTCACGGCGCGCGACTCAAACCCGAAGCTCTCGCCGTAAAAATCGGCGGAAAACCGATTTCAGAACTCCTGGAACTTCCGGTCACGGACCTTCTCGGATGGTTCAGAAACATCGAACTCACGCCTCGTGAGCGCAAAATAGGTCAGGAGGCCTTTTCACAAGTCGAACGAAGACTCGCCTTTCTAGACGAAGTCGGCGTCGGCTATCTGACGCTTTCCCGGCTCACCAAAACCCTCTCGGGCGGCGAATTCCAACGCATCAACCTCGCCACCCAGCTCGGCAACGGCCTCTGCGGGACTCTTTACGTACTTGACGAACCATCCATAGGACTCCATGCGTCCGATACTGAACGCCTGATCCGGATTTTGAAACGGCTTCGGGACCAGGGCAACAGCGTTGTCGTCGTGGAACACGATCTCGAAGTCATGAAGTCCGCCGATTGGCTCATTGAACTCGGCCCGGGAGCCGGACGCCGCGGCGGCGAACGCATAGCACAGGGGAACGCGGAACAACTGATCGCGACGCCCGGATCGGTAACGGGAAAATATCTCTCGGGAGCCTTCCGTCTGGAACGCACCCGGGCCCAGCGTGCGCCGGCCCGGAAGATCCTTCGAATCGTGGGCTGCCGCGAACACAATTTGAAGAACATCACCGCCGAATTCCCTCTCGACCGTTTTGTCGTCGTTACCGGAGTTTCGGGTTCAGGCAAAAGCACCCTCGTTCACAAGACCCTCTATAACGGTCTCTCACGACTGTTTAACAGGACGCAAGATCCCGCAGGACGTTTCGATCGGCTGTACGGGGCGGAACAGCTTGGCGGAGTTGTCCTCCTTGATCAGAGCCCGATCGGCAAGAGCTCACGATCCAATCCGGCCACCTACCTGAAAGCCTGGGATGAGGTACGCCGGATCTATGCGAATCAGGTGATCTCGCTCAGGCGCGGCTACACTCCCCAACATTTTTCTTTCAACGTGGAAGGCGGCAGGTGTCCTGTTTGCAAAGGTGAAGGGGAAATCACGCTCGACATGCATTTCATGGCCGAAGTGAAGCTCCCCTGTGAGGAATGCGACGGTAAGAGGTTCAAACGAACCGTTCTTGATGTGAGTTATCGCGGAAAAAACATCTATCAACTTCTTCAAACAACCATCGATGATGCTTACGAACTCTTCCGGGACAATTCGATTCTCATGCGGAAATTGGGAGTCCTCCGAGACGTGGGACTCGGGTATCTGCATCTCGGACAGTCCGCTACCACACTCTCCGGAGGTGAATCACAGCGCCTCAAAATCGCCTCCTCGCTTGAAGATCGCAATTCCGAAAACCTGCTTTATATTTTTGACGAACCGACCACAGGCTTACACCTGGATGACGTCAAGAAGCTCCTCGGTGTGATTCAAGATCTGGTCGACGCCCGCAACAGCGTTATCATGATCGAACACCACTTGGACGTGATCGCACAAGCGGACTGGGTCATCGATCTCGGGCCGGGCGGCGGCGTCACGGGTGGAGAGGTCGTCGCGAGCGGTCCGCCTTCGAAGCTGATCCAGGATACACGTTCACTCACCGGACGAATGCTGGAGCAGCAGGGCTATCGGGGTCGGCTCCCCGAGCTTTAAAGCGGTTGGCGCCCCTCGAGCGTAATGACATGCTGTAGCTCGTCGTTTACCCTGAAAATCCGGCTGTGCGCGCGACATGCCAGTTTCACCATATGACCGTCGTAATCTTTCCACTCGCTCACGCTGCCTTCGAGCGGGTAGAGCGGGTTAAGGCGGCGCTTGGCATTCGCGAGCCACGGATGTTGGCGGAGATCGACCTCAAAGTAGACTCGAACCTGGTTCGGTCCCGCTTTACGCGAATAAACCACGACCTTTCCTACGAGCAGGTAAGATTCGCCATCCGCAAGTTCAGCTCTTTCGTTCAGTCCGAACGGAACAGGAACTTCGCCCCCCCCGCCTTTCGGCCACTCGTAGCATCCGCCGATGCGCTCGGATACGACTCCATTAGCGCCTATACAGTCTTCAGCTCTGATTTGGTTCCCACCGCTGCCACCGGCAACAGCGAGTACCAGCACGAGCAAACTCATCGTTTTCCAATTCATTCAGATTCCCCCCTCTGATTCCCTTGGTTAACTGCCGCAAACGAGCTACGCCCTCCGAGAAACTGAACTCGCAGCCCTGGTGCAAGGCGATAACCCTCTTTCCAGTTCAGGAGATACTGTGGTTTCTTCACGTCTGGCTCGATCAGCTTTCTGAGACGATTGATATTATAATAAAGCTTGTTGTCATGGGCTTCGGGCCGATAGGACTCATTCCAGACACACTCGATGATTTCGGCTTTGGACAAGCCTCGCTCCATATCATCCCCCGGCCGACTGTGCGCATTCGACAGGGCTTCGAGAATATGCAGCAAAATGTATTGTTTCCGAAGCGAAACGGTCCCCGAATCCCGAATTTTGACCACACCCTTGCGACTGTCAATGAGCAGGTCTACGGCATCCTGCTCGAGGCGCGATCGCTCAATCGCGATCTCGCGCCTGAACTGGTTAAAGTGTTGCCCCCAAGCAGCCTTTTCGAGCATGTCCAGATACCAATACGCCTGGGCATAGTTCTGCTGGCGGCGCGCGATTCGGGCATAACCATAAAGGACGTAGAGGTGATAGTACCAGTTATGTTCCGCGAGAAACCGGGCGTGTGCTTTTTTGTACCATTCCAACGCGGTTACAGTATCGAATTCCTGCTCGGCGATATGTCCCAAAACAAGGTAAAGAATCCCGACGGTCCCCTTCAAGTTCTTTGAAGACTCGCGGCTCAGGATAGTCATGGAGAGTTGCCTCGCGCGCTTCGGCTTTGTCTCTCTCCAGAAGAGCGCGAGAGACGCATAAGCTTTGCCGAGCAATTCCTCTCTTGCCGGTAATTTCGTATCGGCCCGAAGTGCTCGAAGATAGCGATGCCAGCAGCGCTGGGCGACTTTCACATCCTGTTTGAACCAGGCCACGGTCCCCTTGCAATGCCAGACCAGAGGCGGCACCTCATCCGGATATGCCGCGATCATGGAGTCAAGTTCAGTATCCAGGCGACTGATCGCAGCCTCGTCAACCGCGTGCCCCGCGAGGCGAAGGAGCCCCGCAAGAGCCTCCATCTGCCCACGGAGATCACCGATAGCCTTGGCATGTTGCAGAGCCATGCCGTAGGCGGTTTCGGCTTCCTGAAGCTCGCATTTCTCTGCGCGCAGTTGAGCCAATTGCAGCCAGTTATCGAGAACTTCCCGATTCTGATCCTGCGCTTTCGAATTCAATGAATTCGGTTTTTTTTCGGACTTTGGATTTTGTTTCATTTCCCGTGTATTGATGTGGATCTTAGGGGCATTGTTTGTAACTCAGGACATGGGAGAGTCAAGCATGAAACTTCATTTTAAATGCTGGGAACCAAAAGATCCCCAAGCTGCGAAAATCGTTCTACTCCACGGTTTGGGCGGAACCGGTGCACTTTGGCATCCGATCTCGACAACATTGCAGGAATATTTTTCGGTCATGGCTCCAGATCAGCGCGGTCATGGTTTGAGCCGCGTTCCCGCAGATGATCCTTCAGGATTTACCCCGCTCGATTTCGGAAGGGACGTGATCGAAACACTCGAAACTCTGAAATTTTTCCCAAGCTGGATCGTTGGACACTCGATGGGAGTTCGCTCCGCTTGCGCTGCCGCGCACCTCCGGCCCGAGTGGGTTCGGGGCCTGATCTTGATCGACCTCGGTCTCGCCGGCCCCGCTGGAGGCGGTCTCAATGATCGCCTGGCAACATTTCTCGGTCAGCTTCCGGATGCCTTCTCCTCCCGCCTAGAAGCCCGAGCCTTCATGGAAGCTCACGCACCCGACCGTGCCATGGCCCAATACTTGATGGCGGTTTCGGTCACTTCCCCTCATGGTGAGGTGAGTTTTCCGTTTGATCGCGCGTCATTGATTCAGACGCTCCAGGAAGCCCGGAGTGCCGATCTGCACGCCTGGATCAAGGATCTCGGCGCCCGCGGAATGCCGATTTTGTTTCTTCGTGGCGGGAATAGCTCAGTCTGGTCTCGACAGGAATTTGAACAAGAAAGAACGCGCTACTCCGACCTCCCAAATCTCAGGTTCGAGGAAATCGCGGGCGCGGGGCACGGCCTTCCCTTCGAGAAAAAAAAGGAGTTCACCGAAAAACTGGTGAAATTCACGCTACTGTCCTGAATCAGTAACAGGCAAACTGGGCCTCTAGGCGCAAATATGCGCGAACAGCCCCGTTCAGGTACTAGCTTCGCTTCCGACAACCGCCTCGTTCGGCTCAACCTTGGCTTTATCGGAAAGCTGTTTGATCCAGCTCTCAAAAATTTCACGTTCTTTGCGGCTTGCCACCTGCCGTATGACCGTTGAGCGCTCGGTCTCGAGCTTGCCCATATCCGGTTTCTGGGAATCAATCACGACAGCGACGATCACCCGAGGTCCGTAAACGTATTTCTTGGCCTTGCCGCCTTCGGACGGGTCCAGCGTCGATTTCTTCTGAAAAACCTCACCGAGGAGGTCCTTGCTGTCACCCGCGCCCATGCCGGGAATGGAAGGATTCGATTCCGAAATCCACCCGGAAGTTTTCACTTCCACTTTTGAAGCTTTCAGCATCGCGTTGATTTTAGCGTCGTTTGCTTTTCCGGCTCCGAGAAGCGGGACAATCTTATCGGCCATCCGCTCATTCGCGACCCGGATCTCATCGAGCTTCGAAGTCGACAGGAGACTTCGAACGACCTCGTCTTTCGCCACCTCGAACGACCGACCTTTGAAATCGGTCTCTTTGCGACTCTCGAAGTAGGATTTGGCGAGATTCAGCTTGGCCGGGTCTTTCAAATAATTCTCGATTTCTTTAGGGCTGACGGCCACTCCTCGCCGACCGGCGTCGGCACTGAGAACAACATACTTGATGTTACGTTTATTCCCATTCATCAGGAACTGCTGCCGGACCTCCTCATCCGAGACATGAACTCGGGATTTAAAATAGTCTTCCCAGCGCTGGACGGCCAGGTCATCACGAACGAGCCGTTCAAAGCTGTTCGGGGTGTACTGATTGGCCTCGAGCGCCTGCTGGTATGACACAAGATCGAATTTGCCATCCTTCTGGAACGCCGGAATCTCGCGAATGCGGTCCCTGACTTCCTCGTCGCTCGGAAGAAGCCCCTGCCGGCGCGCTTCCTGAATGAGAAGCTTGCGACGAACCAACCCCTGGAACACCCCTTCCCGAATCCGAAAAGCCTTGATTTGCTCTTCCGAGAATTTGACATCGCCGCCCATGCTCTTGAACAGCTCAAGCCGCTGGTTAAAGGCGCGGTTAAATTCACTGAGGGAGATGGAATCGCCGTTCACTTTCCCCGCGACGGCGCCGTCATGTAAGCCGCGCGTCGACTTGGGGCTGAAAACCCCGAAAAATATAAAAACCACGGCAATCAGTCCGATAATCGTGCTGATAATAAAGGTCCCAAATTTCTCTCGAATCCAAGTCAGCATTCTGTTTCCCTTCTCATGTCCCTACAAGGTACCGACCCACTCCTGATTCACCATTGCATTGGCTTGCATTAGCTTGCATTAGCTCCGTGGGGTCGCTAGGATGTTACCAATAACTCCGATGGTAATATCGCATGATTAAGTACCTGAAAGAATATCGATTTTATATCATTCTTTTTTTATTTATTCTAATCCCGATCATCGCCATCGATACTTCGACCCGCGCCCCCCGGGATTACCGATTCTATGATCGGATCATCGTTGCGGGCACAGCGCCCATCCAGACTTCCATCAGCTGGCTGATCGACCAGATCACATCGGGTTTTCAAAACTATATCTATCTCTGGAATACGCGCAAGGATAACGCGATACTTCTCGAGGAAAATCGAAAGCTCCTGAACCTTATCGCAAACCTTCGCGAAACTCAGCAGGAGAACCTCCGTCTGAGAAAGCTGCTTAATTTCGAAGAAAAATTCCATATTGAATCCATTCCCGCCCGCGTGATCGCAAAGGACGTTTCGACGGAGTTCCGCGCGATCCGGATTAACCGCGGCGAACGTTCGGGAGTTCAGAAAAACATGGCCGTGGTGACGAACGAAGGGATAGTCGGCCGCGTGCTCAGAACGACGCCGAATACAGCGGATGTGGTGACGATCCTCGACCTACTCTCCGCGGTTGACGCCATCGATGAACGCTCTCGCGCGCGCGGCGTGGTCGAAGGTCTTACGGACGAAACCTGTCAGCTCCGTTACGTGCTCAGAACCGATGACATCCAGATCGGCGACGTCCTGATTTCAGGTGCTCTTGGCGGAATTTTCCCGAAAGGTGTCCCGATCGGACTCGTGTCCAAAGTCAATCGAAAGCCCTTTGGGATCTCTCAGGAGGTCGAAGTCCGGCCCAGCGTGGATTTTTCGAAACTCGAAGAGGTGCTTGTCGTCACCAATGCCAGCAGTGAGTTTATTACCGCGGCGAATCCAGGATCCTCCGCGACCTCAACCGCCCCGCTCTCGCCGCAAAAACCCGCGCAAACGACCACCCAAACCTTAAAAGGAGCGACCAGTCAATGACCCGGCTTCTGCTCCGGGCCCTGAACGCCCCCGCACTGATTCTCCTCGTCGCGTTCGGCGTAGCAATCCAGACTTCTCTTTTCGCGTGCTGGCCGCTTTCCTACTTTCAACCGGACGTCGTGCTGATCGCGGTGATCTGGTGCGCTCTCAGGAGGAACTTCACCGAAGGTGGCATCCTCGTCCTGATTGCGGCCGAGATCGCTGAAATTCACAGCGCCGCCCCCAGAGGGGTTTTTCACATTACCTACATGCTTCTGTATCTGCTCGTCAGGGGTGCCTCGAAGCTGTTCGTCATTCCCGATCTCGCGTCCTTCATTATCGTGACTCTCTTCGGCTCCATCTTCTCGAAATTCTCGAATATGACCGTACTTCACTATCTCGCGCCCCACACGAGCCAGTGGAGAAATACGCTGTTCCTGCTTTTCCCGGGAGCGGCCGTCGAAGGCTTCGCCGCGATCTGGCTCTATCGATGGCTCGAGAAATTCGATGCGCTCACTTTCAAGGACAAGCGGACGGAGGAGTCGCTCGAAAACGAGCTACAGCTGCAAGACGAAGGATTTTAGATGGCTTTTCTCGGACAGGAAGAACAGATCAGGGAGTTTCAGGATCGATTCCGGTATCTCTACGCGGCCGTGTTTCTGGTGATCGGCCTCCTCCTTTCGCGGCTCGTCTACCTCCAGATCCTGAACGGCGAGAAAATGCGCCAGTATTCCGAGGAAAACCGAATCAAGCGGGTCAAAATCGCAGCACCTCGCGGGATGATCTTCGATCGCAACAGGACGCTGCTGATCGACAACCGCCCCGCCTTCGATCTTGAGATCATTCCTCAATACCTCCGTGAATCGCGGCAGACGGACCAGGTTCTCGGGATGCTTTCCAAACTGATCAAAATGCCCAAGGAAGAGATCCAGGGTATTTTGGAAAAAGCGCGCGGCCAACCCTCCTTCATGCCCGTCAAAATCAAACCGGATCTGACCCGCGACGAAGTTGCGGCGATCGAAGTCTGGAAGATCTCCATGCCCGGCGTCGAAGTGAAGGAGGAAATCAAGCGCACGAATATCTACGGAGATATTGCCGCCCACCTTTTGGGGTACATCGGCGAGGTGAATTCAGCCGAACTGCCGATCCTGAATAAGACCGCTCAGAAATATAAGCTCGGCGACAGCATCGGGAAGTTCGGCCTCGAACAGCGGATGGAAGACACCCTTCGGGGAATCGATGGCGAGGAGATCAAGGAAGTCGACGCCCTCGGCCGCGTGAAGCTCGCAAAAGGCAAGGGCCGCGTCCTGGAGAACAACGCGGGGAAGCCGGCCAAACCGGGCAAGAACCTGATTCTGACGATCGATCAGGATCTGCAGCTCGCGGCAGCCAAGGCCTTTGGCGACAAAATCGGCGCGCTCGTCGCCGTCGATCCGAGAAATGGCGAGGTTCTCGCCATGATCTCGCGGCCCTCGTTCGACCCGACTGAGTTTTCACGCGGGATTCCCACCGCAATCTGGAACAAGCTTCTCACGAACGAAAACCACCCGCTTCGCGATAAAACAATTCAGGATCATTATTCGCCCGGTTCGGTGTTCAAGACCGTCACGGCGGTCGCCGGCCTGGAAGAAGGCGTGATTGACGAAAAGAGCACCTTCCGCTGTACCGGCTCGATTCGGGTCGGTAACCGCGTCTATCACTGCCATCTGAAGAGAGGGCACGGGGAAATCAACGTGGTCACGGCGCTGACGCAAAGTTGTGACGTATTTTTCTACCGAGTAGCCCAGAAATTAAAGAGCGTCGACGACCTCGCCAAATGGGCAAGACATCTCGGAATCGGCAGTAAAACAGGCATCAGCCTGGCGCGAGAAGTCCCCGGCCTGATCCCGACGGAAGAATGGAAGATGAAACGCTTCGGCCAACCCTGGAACGGCGGCGAAACCGTAAGCGTCGCGATCGGCCAGAGCTTCGTTCTCACGACAGCGATCCAGCTCGCAAACACGTATGCCGCCATCGGGAACGGTGGAACACATTACCGGCCTTATATCGTGAAATCGATCGAGTCCTACGACGGACGGGTGGTCAAGGAGTTCCAACCTGAAATATTGGGCACCCATGAGCTTTCCCCGAAGACGGTCGAACTTGTAAAACAAGGCCTCTGGGGCGTTATCAATAGCCCGCACGGGACGGCCTATCACCAGAGGCTGCCGGGCATGGATTTCACCGGAAAGACCGGAACCGTCCAGATCATGCGCCTTTCGGCGGACAAGATTTACCAGAAATGCGAAAACATGAAATTCAGGGAACGTCACAACGGGGTATTCGTCGGCTTCGCGCCGCTGAAAGATCCGGTAATCGCGGTCGCCGTTATCGGCGAGCACGTCTGCCATGGCTCGACAGGCGCGGCCCCGGTCGCCCGGGCGGTGGTCAAAACGTACCTTGAAAAATACTATCCCGATCTCTACAGCGAAAAAGCCGTCGCGGCGCGCCTGAAAGCCCATGGGCAGGCCACTTTCGTCCCGCCACCGCCTAAACGAGTCGATCCCGAGGACGAGGATGTCGTCATCAATGACGACAACGTTCCGGCCTCCGATCTCGGCGCGCCGCATGTCCCGCCAGGCCTTCCGCCGAGCCCCCCCAAACCAACCCGCGATACTTCGCGGGATGCGCTTCCGGATTCTGCCGTGGATAATGAAGATGAATGACGACGAAACCCTGAGAGGTCGAGGATTATGAATCACTCCTGGATGGAAACCCCCGAAAGCCCCGATCCTTCGAGCACGATGCGGGTCGGTCTGTATGAAGAAGAGTTCAAGAAATTCAACTGGAGCCTTTTGATTATCGCACTTACGCTCATCGGAATCGGGATTTTCAACCTGATCAGCGCGACCGGAGTCCAGGACAAGTCACTCGGACTTTATAAGAACCAGCTCCTCTGGTGCGGGCTTGGCTTGGCCCTGACCGCATTGATTCTGTTGCCGCATTATTCCGTCTTCTCGCGACTGGCTTACGTCATTTACTTCGCCAATCTCCTGCTGCTCGTCGGCGTTCTTGTGTTCGGGAAGTCCTCACTGGGCGCCAAGCGCTGGATCGGGATCGGCGCGTTCAGAATTCAGCCCTCCGAGTTCATGAAGCTCTCGCTCGTGATCTGCCTTGCAAAGTATTTCGAGACGGATCGAACGGTCGGGGGCTACGGTTTCAAGGATCTGCTCCTGCCAGGTCTCCTGGTGATGATACCCGCCGGCCTCATCATGGTACAACCGGACCTCGGGACCGCTCTGACCATCCTGGCCACGTTCGTGACGATGATGCTTTTCATGAGAGTCCGGACTCGCACTCTTGTGATTATCGGCATTTGTTGCGCGGTCGCCCTGCCCACCATCTACAAATTCGGGCTGAAACCATACCAGCGGCAACGTATTATTTCCTTTCTCGACCCGATGGCCGATCCGAAGGGCTCCGGATACAATTCCATTCAATCGATGATCGCGGTCGGGAGCGGCCAGTTACTCGGGAAAGGATATAAAAAAGGCACCCAGAGTCAGCTCAAGTTCCTGCCGGAACATCACACTGATTTTATTTTTTCCGTCTTTAGCGAGGAACATGGTTTTGTCGGCTGCGCGATTGTGCTGGCGCTATATCTCGGTCTTTTGCTGAACGGACTTTCTGTCGCCTACCAGTCGCACGACAAATTCGGCCTGCTGCTCGCGCTTGGAATCGTGACAGTCTTTTTCTGGCACATCTTTGTAAATATGGGGATGGTCATGGGTCTTCTACCGATTGTCGGAGTTCCACTTCCGTTTCTGAGTTACGGAGGATCGTCGCTGGTGACCTCCATTCTCGGAATCGCCATCCTTACGAACATCGCAAATAAAAAATTCATGTTCTAACGGGCGTTCTGAAGTGTTACCATTCCGGTAACGTCAAAAGGGGGCTCAAAATGAATGAGTTTTCGAGCATTTCGTGCATCAGGTGGATTGCATTTGCCACGGCTGTCGTGGGCATGGGAATCAGCATGCCGAGCTGCCCGGGACAACAGGCCATGCAACAGCAACTTGAGACGCTCCAAACGAGCAATGCTGACTTGTCAAAACGAGTTCAGTCCCTCGAAGGGACACTGAGAACCACGACGAACGAAATGACTCAGATCAAACAACTCCTGACCCAGATCACGGGAGCCATCCAAGCTCAAAAGACGAGCATCGATCAGCTCAATACGACGGTCGGACATCTGCAGAGTTCAAAAGGGTCGCGAGCGACCCCGACCAAACGAAGACGATAACTCCACGCCCAAGAGTGCTGAATTCTTATATCTTGTCAAATTTTAACAATTAAGGATTTTCACACTCAAAACAGATAGTTGCCGCAACATTCTTAATTTTATTTAACTTCGACTCAGTGCTAAAATAGCCTAAGAGGATCACATCTTAAGCGATTTTTGCCGAACGTTATATGAGGCGGAGTTTGATGCTCAGATATTTTCGACCCGAAATCGGGTTTCTAGTTTTGCTTGCGACGCTTGGGGCCGGGTGCGTCAACCCGGTCAGCCCGCCCGGAGCGCAGTCCCTTGTGGCCACGAAAGGGCCACCGATGCAGCTCCAGTATGCAACTAGCCCGGCGAATTACCCTCAAACTATCGAAATCACTCCAAACACCCTGAGCGCCCAAGGTCAGATTGATCGCCTCTCAATTCGCCCAGCAACACTTCCGGACGGACTCACGTTCGACAGCGCCACCGGAACGATTTCGGGAACTCCCACGCAAATCACGCCAGCAACCGAGTACATTGTCACGGCTTACAACGGCTACGGCTCGAATTTTACCCGACTCGTGATCGCGATCACCGATATCCCTCCCGTCATGAGTTACGCGGGAGACACTACCCTGGTTTACAACATCGGCGTTCCAATCGCGCCGATAACCCCCACCCTCAGCGGCGGTCCAGCGACCGATTGCCTGGCGTATCCACCGCTCCCAGAAGGCCTTACCGTCTCCCCGACTTGCGAAATCTCGGGGACCCCGACTGAAAGCGAAACAGCCGCCAATCATTTCGTTTTCGCGGTCAACTCGGGGGGTTCGTCTTCGATTCTCTTCAACATCACGGTCATCGATAACCCGCCAACGATCAGCTATCCAGCGTCGCCGTTCACCTTCTATCGCGGAATCGCACTCACAACGGTCAGCGCCACTGCGGGTGGCGGGGAAATCACGTCTTGTGCGGCCGCGCCCAGCTTGCCTGCGGGCCTGACGCTCGGAGCCGATTGCGCCATCTCGGGCATACCGAGTAACCTCCTGGCCGCCACTCCACACACGATTACAGCGACAAACAACGGTGGGTCCGCGAGTGCCGGGATAAGTATCGCGATCCAGGATCTGGTTCCGGACATCAGCTTTTCAGGAACTCCGTTCACGTTTACCAAAGGAACAGCGATCGCCGCGCTGATTCCGACCAACGATGGAGGCATCATCGACAGCTGTACTCCGACCCCCGCACTTCCGGCTGGACTGGCGCTTTCCGCGAATTGTCAGATCACCGGAACACCGACCACCGTCGCGGCAGCGACAAACCATGCGATCAAGGCGACAAACGGGGCTGGCAATTCAACCGCGACCATCAACATCAAAGTTAATGATATCCCTCCGAAATTCAGATATGCTTCGAGCGCGTTCATTTTCCTGAACAGATCCGCGATCACACCGAAAACAGTGACTTCAACCGGCGGTGCGATTACGGGGTGTTCCTCCAGCCCGGCGCTTCCAGCGGGACTGAGCCTCTCGAGCGACTGCACCCTTTCAGGCACCCCAAGTCAAAGCGCGCCGGCGACAACCTATTTGATCACGGGCACAAACAGCGGAGGTTCCGGAACCACAACCATCAGCATTACCGTGCAGGAAATCCCGCCGGTTCTGTCGTTCGCGGGCAGCCCTTTCACGTTTAACAAGAACGTCCCGATCACCGCGAAGACTCCCGCCAACTCCGGAGGCACTGTCACCGCGTGCACTTCAACGCCACCGTTACCGACAGGCCTCGTGCTTTCGTCGACTTGCATTATCTCAGGAACCCCCGCGGTCACGAGCGCTGCCACAGCTTACGCCATTACGGGCACCAATTCGGTCGGAAGCTCGGCACCGAACATTTCCATTACCGTCAACGACACGCCCCCCAATATCACCTACACTGGCAGCCCCTTCAATTTCACGTTGAATTCCCCGATCACCACCTTGAGCGCGACCAATACGGGCGGAGCCCCCACCTCGTGCTCGATCGCGCCAGCGCTTCCCGCGGGTCTCGCCATTTCCAATTCCGACTGCTCGATTTCCGGGACGCCCACCGCGCTCAGCACCGCCGCCGATTACACCATCACGGCGACAAATACGGGCGGATCTTCGACGGCCACCATCAACATCACGGTCAAGGATTCCGCTCCCGCGATCTCTTATGCCGGAAACCCGTACAACTTTTTCAAGGACAGCGCGATAACAGCTCTCTCTCCCGCGAACACGGGCGGAGCCATTGTTTCCTGCGCGATCAGCCCTGCGGTTCCCGCAGGCCTGACGTTCTCGGCGACCGATTGTGCCCTGACCGGCACACCCACCGCCGTGACCGCGAGCACGAGCTACACAGTAACGGCGACGAATTCGGGCGGATCGTCCGCCACCGTTCTGGTCTTCGAAGTCAAGGACGTCGCGCCCACCCTGAGTTACAGTCCTGCCAGCCATATCCTTGCCAAAGGGGATGCAGTCTCGATCACCGCGACAACCGGAGGCGGAACGATCACCTCATGCAATTCGAGTCCGGGGTTACCCGCAGGCTTTATCATTTCGAACACGACGTGCAATGTCACCGGGACGGCAAACGCCGTTTCGCCTGCCGCGAGTTACACCATTACGGCGGCGAATTCTGGCGGATCTGTATCCAGCATTCTCAACATCACCGTCAACGACCTCCTGCCGAACATCAGCTTCGCGGGGAACCCCTTCGAATACCCTTTAAATGTCGCCATAGCGACCTTAACGCCGACGAATACCGGCGGCACCGTTGTTTCGTGCGAATCGAGCCCGACACTTCCGGCCGGACTGACCTTGTCGAACACTTGCGTTCTAACGGGGACACCCACGGTACTCGCGGCAGCTGCCGATTACACGATCATTGCCACGAACTCCGCGGGATCTGATTCCAAGTCGATCAACATCACAGTCAAAGATACCGCACCCACCATCAGCTATATCGGAAGCCCGTATACATACACGAGAGGATCGGCGATTCCATTGCTGACACCGACGACAGGTGGCGGCGCGATCGTCTCCTGCGCTTCGAGCCCTGCATTACCGGCGGGCTTGAGCCTCTCCTCGGGGTGCATCCTGAGCGGCACTCCGACTGCCATTGCCGCGGCGGCGGACTACACGATCACCGCCACCAATAGCGGCGGTTCGAATTCGGCGACCATCAACATCACGATCAAAGATGTCGCCCCGAACATTTCTTACGCTGGGAGTCCGTTCACGCACACCAAAGACGTGACGATCGCGTCTCTCACTCCGGCAAACTCCGGTGGAGCAATCGTCTCTTGCAATTCCGTACCGGCATTGCCGGCCGGATTGAGTCTCTCCTCCGGATGCGTCCTGAGCGGCACTCCGACTGCCATTACCGCAACCGCCGATTACGTGGTCACCGCCACCAACACGGGCGGCACGAGCAGCGCCACGATCAACATCACCGTGAACGATGCGAAGCCGGTCATTTCATATGCGGGAAGTCCGTTCGCCTATATCATCAACGGCGCCATTGCAGCCCTGAACGCCTCGAACTCCGGTGGAACGATCACGAGTTGCGTTTCAGCCCCGCTTCTCCCGACAGGTCTGGCGATTTCCGCGACTTGCGCGATCACCGGAACACCGACGGCGTTGACCGCAGCCCAAACCTATACGATTACCGCTTCCAATACCGGCGGCTCTTCATCATTTGGGATCAGCATTGCCGTAGTCGACGACGCTCCTCTGATCGATTATCTCCCGACTTCGTATAACTTCACCTATACCAAAGGCACGGCGATCGACGCGCTCACGCCCAACAACAGCGGTGGCGCGATCACCTCGTGTTCCGCGAGCCCCGCGTTGCCCACGGGGCTGAGCCTCTCCTCCACCTGTACCCTGTCGGGAACGCCCTCGGCGATCCGAGCGGCGCAGGATTATGCGATTCAAGCCACGAACAGCGGCGGATCCTCTTCATCCGTGATCACCATCACGGTGAACGATACGGCCCCTGTAATCGCTTACCCGGGCAGCCCTTTTGTTTACACGCTGAATGCGGCGATCGCGACCGTAACTCCGACCAATACTGGCGGCGCCATTCTCTCCTGCGCGTCGATTCCATCGCTGCCGGCCGGCCTGAACCTTTCCTCGACATGCGTGATCACCGGCACGCCAACCGCGCTTAGTACGCAGGCGGATTACACGATTACCGCCACGAATTCGGGCGGGAACTCCTCGGCCGCCGTTCGAATCACGGTCAATGCCACGGCCCCCGCGATCAGCTATCTCGGGAGTCCCTTTGTTTACGTTAAGAATTCCGCGATTCCGGGACTGAACCCGGCCAACACAGGTGGAACGATCGTATCCTGTGCATCAAACCCCGCGCTCCCGGTCGGTTTGAATCTCTCCTCAGTCTGCGTTCTGACGGGAACACCGGCTACGGTAGCCGCCGCCGCGGATTACACGATCACCGCCACCAATAGCGGCGGTTCAAGCAGCGCGACGATCAATATCAAAGTGAACGATGTGGCCCCCAACATCAGCTACGCGGGTAGCCCATTCACTTACACGAGAAACGCGGCGATCAGCGCGTTGACACCCTCGAACAGCGGCGGGACGATCGTCTCCTGCAGCGCTGCCCCGGCGCTTCCCGCCGGGCTGAGCCTTTCGGCGACCTGCGTTCTGAGCGGCACGCCCACCGTTTTGGCGGGCGCCGCGGACTATGTCGTCACCGGGACGAATTCGGGAGGGTCCAGCAATGCCACGATCAATATCAGGGTTCTCGAACTCGCTCCCAATATCAGCTACACGCCCGATACCCATGCGTTCGTGCTCCGTGAAGCGATCCCGGCCGTTAACCCCACGAATACCGGTGGGACGATCACTTCCTGCAGCCCCGCTCCGGCGCTTCCGGCCGGGCTAAGCCTCTCAGCGACTTGCGTGATCACGGGTACTCCGAGCGTGACGAGCGGCGCCTCAAACTACACGATCACCGCGCAAAATTCGGGTGGAAGCTCGACCGCGACCGTGACAATCCGGGTGAAGAACCAGCCGCTGATTCTTTTTTACGGCAAGACAGCCTTGGGCGGAGGTTTCAACGGCACCGCACCGCTCTCCGCGAATATCTGGAAAACAACCGCGGATGGCCAAACCCGTTCATCCCTGACCTCAATGCCCAACCTCGGACGCGATTCCATTTATCCGTCTTTCTCGGCATCCGGCGCCAAGGTCCTTTACTGCTCAAAACGCGCCCTCGACGGCACGGTAGGCAGCCCGGCAAACGGGTCGTACGACATCTGGACGGCGACTTCGACCGGAGCCAGCCCGACCGGTATTACCGCGAATACGAATAATAATCGCGACAGCGATGACCCGCCGGTCTTTTCACCGGATGGTACGAAAGTCGTGTTCGCTTCCAAAACATCCCTGAACGGACTTCCTGACGGAAACCCGGCAAGCCTCTCTTATAACATCTGGATCATGGATGCCGACGGATTGAATAAAGCCGCCTTGACCGCAAACAGCGTCGCGGGTCTCGATAGCCGGGCGCCGGTTTTCTCGCCCGATGGGATGACGATCTACTTCCACTCGAAAACGGCACTGGACGGCTCGAATAATGGAACGGCCGCGAACTCATTCAATATCTGGAAAATCAATCGCGACGGGACCGGAAAAACGAAGCTCACTAACGAAACACTGGCGGCAAAAGACTGCACGGAACCGTCCGTTTCACCCGATGGGTTGACACTAATCTATGTATCAAAGGCCGATATAGGAATGACGCCGGCAAGCTCCACGAATATATGGAAGATGAACGTTGATGGGACAGAACGTACCGCACTCACGATTAACACCAACGCGGCAATGGACAGCAAGAACCCGCATTATTCCAGCGACGGCAGCGAGATCGTCTTCGCCTCGAAGATGAACGTGAATGCCGCCGCGGTCAGTTCATTCAATATCTGGAAGATGGCGTCGACGGGCGCCAGTCAGGTCGCGCTGACCACGAACAACGCTGCCGCGCTCGACAGCGATTCGCCGAACTTCTCCCCTGACGACGCCAGAATCGCCTTCATTTCGAAAATGAACGTTCTCGGCACAGCCGCGAGTTCGACGAATCTATGGGTCATGAACTCCGATGGCACCGGACAGACGGCCATCACGCAGAATACGAACGCCGGCCTCGACAGCTATCTCTCACCGCATTCGATCTGGTTTCAGGAACAGTGATGACCTGATAGGATCATGTCGAATGGAGCACTACTTCCCTTACAGCCGATATCTAAAGAACATTTTCGGCGGGAAAACCTACAAAATCGTCGTTACTAGCGGGCTCTCCTGCCCAACGCGCGACAATTCCATCGCAAGCGGCGGTTGTGCGTTCTGTGACGTTCGGGCTTCGAGTTCATTTTTTGGTTTTGGCTTCGGTCAAAAAAATCCTGCGCGGACTGTCGCAGAGCAGATCAAATCGGGCATGCCGGCGATGCGTGAACGCTTCGGAGCCAAAAAGTTCCTCGCCTATTTTCAAAGCTACACGAACACGTATGCTGACGCGGCGTTTTTGCGCGAATTGTACCAGGCAGCCCTGAATCAACCCGGGATTGAAGGACTTTGCATTTCAACCCGCCCTGACTGCCTTCCTGACCCGGTTCTCGAGCTGCTCGAGGAACTCGCGAATCGTGCTTACCTTTCACTGGAACTCGGCGTCCAATCCTTCGAAGACGAAACCTTGCAATGGCTCGGGCGCGGACACGACAGTGAATGCGCTAAGAGAGCCTTGGAGCGCCTACGACTTCGCGCCCCGCACGTTCATGTCTGCGTTCATCTGATACTCGGAGCGCCGACCGATTCACCAGATGCGGCAACAAAGGCCGCGCGACTGATCAATAGTTCCGGTGCCCGCGGCGCCAAGCTCCATCAACTCATGGTCCTCGAGGGAACTGAACTCGCCCGACGATGGCGTGAAAACCCGTTCCCGACCCTCTCCATCGATCAATATGCTGACGCAGTTATTGAATTCATTGAAACGCTCTCCCCGGGAATTTACATTGAGCGACTCTGCGCCACCGCCACTCGCGCCGAAGAGTGCCTCGCGCCAGACTGGAGCCGAACGAGGTGGACACCTCATAATCGTTTACGGGAAATCCTCGCAGCGAGATCGTGCCGACAGGGCACAAAAGCTTAAACGGACTGCAGCTTAAGAAGGCTGCGCAGCTGACCGCATGCGGCCAGAATCTCAGCGCCCCGAGAGACCCGAATCAGTGCAGTCAAACCGTGATCAACCAGGTATTTTTGGAAAGCAGTGACCCGCTGTTCTGAGGGCTGTCGATACACGGAGCCCTCATGCTCGTTGAAGGGAATGAGATTGATCTTGCACGGAATCCCGCGAATCCAGTCCGTCAGGCGGGCGGCGTCTTCCAGCGAATCGTTGAAGCCACCAAGAAGAACATATTCGAACGTGATCCGTCGATGGCTCCCCAGCGGAAACTTTCTGCAAGCCGCCATGAGCGCTTCGATATTCCACTTCTTGTTGACGGGCATGATCTCGGTCCGCTGCTCATCCGTGGTCGCATTCAACGAGATCGCGAGCGAGATATCGATCCTTCGGCCCAGTTCCTCGATTGCGGGCACAAGCCCGCTTGTGCTCACGGTCACCTTGCGTTTCGAGAAATTCAAGCCATCCTGATCCAGGAGTATCTGAGAGGCTTTGATCACGTTTTCAAGATTATGAAGGGGCTCTCCCATTCCCATGAAAACAATATTCGTCAGGGGGGCGAGGACCCGCATTTCGAGGACTTGAGCGATGATTTCGTGAACCTCAAGATTGCGGTCGAGTCCCTGGATGCCCGTCAGACAGAATTTGCAGCCCATCGCGCAACCAACCTGGCTCGAAATGCAGGCTGTGAGCCGGCTCCATTCCGCGTCGCCTTGGAATCGCGGTTGGGTTTCCGGCTGTGTTTCCGAGTCCAGTTCGAGTTCGCGGGCGGCGACGGGAATGATCACACTCTCAACAGTCTTGCTGTCTGTCAGCTCCCAAACAAACTTCACCGTCCCATCGTCCGCCTGACGACGTTCAAGGACCGGAGGGCGATAGAGTTCAATATTCACCTTGAGCCACTCTCGAAGTTCCTTTGAAAGATCGGTCATCAGATCCCAGTCGAACGTAAATCGCTGATAAACCCAGTGGAAAATCTGCTTTGCGCGGTAGCGCGCACGTTGTGCAATCTTTTTCTCCGCGTCCTCCGGAGAAACCGCCTGCCGCTCGATTTTGGCGCGGCCGATCGGCCTAAGCAGATCCGCGAGTTCAGATTGGGTCAAGGATTGAAAATAGATCATTGCGCTCGGTTTTTAGCGGTTTCAATGCCCGAATTCAAGGAAAGTTCCGCGGCAAAGCCGGAATATCAACATTCAGAGTCCGAAAACTCCGCGTAACGTCATCAGGCCAAGAAAGTCCCAGCGGAGCGGCACCAGCTTCACTCGATCGGTCTGCAGCCCCGAGGCGATCTTGCCCCATGGATTCGGCGAATCAGACCAGTCGAGCCAATCCCGGGCCGCGACGAATACGCCCTGAACAGGGACCATGTGCTTTTCAGAAAGATACTTCACGACGTCCTCAGGCTGCCGACAACGCTCGGCACCCATGGAGGAGAGATCGGATTTATGAAAAAGCTCAAGCCGGCCTCTCCGTACGAGAATAAACAGATCTTCCGAGGGCTGCCCTTCCAACCGAATAAAAATGCCATAAGCGGAAGGGAGAACTTTTTTCCACCACCCCTGGATCGCCGAAAGAAGAAAATGCGGACGGTAGAGAGGATCGCGGCCATTGCTCACGGCATGAACATCCGTCCGAGCCATCGTGCCAGCGGGCGCATTCGGGCCGCGTTTCGAGGCAAGCGCCTCTTCCGCCTTGGACCGCAGAAACTCCATCTGATCCTGAAAATGCGGAAGCCCCAGCATATCGACCATCCATTCGTCGACGTCCGCGCGCGCGAACGAAACGAGCTCCCGATGAGAAAGTTCGGCGGCCATCTCCTCAAACCGGGCTCCGATCCAATCCGAAAGGTCTTCCGATTCCGCGAAAGCGGAAATGATCACGTCTTCTTCCCGGATCACCAGGACCGGTCCTGCCGGCTCGGCGCTTTGCCTGACTAGCGAGCGGCGCCTTGGATAAAACATCGACTGGAAACTGCGCCAATCATACGTCAGTTCCATGAGCCTCCCCATGCGTTATCACCGATTGCTCAAGTCGGGGAGCACCCCGCGCAACGCCCGCTTCGGGCTGAACGCGCTTTGCATTCCGATCCGTATTCACCGCAAGAGACAACACGCCACAAGGTGCCGCCTCCAACGAAAACCGATTCGCCACGACCGGGTCCGTTTCAGCGGCGCCGACTGCCGCATCGGCCGAAAACCACCCCGCGAAATCCGAAACAGCGACTGCATTTGGAAAAATGATATCGGCGGCAACATGACGCCGCGTTTCGTTCAGAATAAAAATACCGAGTTGGGCATCCGGCTTTTCCAGCGGAATCACGTTAAGCCGGCTATCGCTCATTCGACAGTACCCTTCGACCTCGCCCAGCGCGAGCATGGAGCCGACAAAGGCGCCCCACGGAGCGGGCGTCTTATCAGGAACTTCGAACAGAACTAGCTTCCCTTCCCCAAACGAGTGAAGGTGGTACGGGATCCCGAGGTCAACGTCGATCCGCTTTGTCGAGCCGGTCACGGCTTCGAGTTCTCGTCGTGCGGCTTCGGTATAAAGTGTTGTCCGGGGCAGCGCCACGATCCGCCCGGCTCGCGCAAGCGCGGACAACTTAAACACGAGTTCCCGCGTGAGAATGGTCGCCGGATCGACAATGACCACGCCCGCGCTCCCGTCGCGGATCGCGAGCTCCACGGAAGCTGAAATCCGCGCGCTTGATCCGGCGTGCTTGAAAATTTCGTCCCAGATCACGCCACCGCTCGACCAAACATGGGGCGTCAGATAAATCGCCTTGGTGCGCAGTTTCAGCTGCCCGGCTGCAATCAGCTTCCCGATCGCGTCAGTTCGGCTTCTGAACGCGTGAGAAAGCGAAAACCAGTCGCTCTCATCCAGGAGAATCCCGCCGCCCTGGCCACCCATGAGGAGCAGCGACTTCAAAATCAGGAACTGCTTCTCAGGATCGGAAAGGTTCCTGAAGCCGCCGAGCGAACTCCAGTGCATGAAGGGAGCGGCAACACTGGTTGAACCGTACGTCGCACGGGAGGCCGCTTGATCGATAATCGCTGATAGCCTCGAAATATCGGCGTTGCCCCCGGACAGCGTGTGCAGGAAATGGGAATAGCAGAATCCCGGATCAGCTTCGGGCGTATACAGCTCGATCTCGCGAGCTTTGAGAAAATTAGCCTTTTTACGCACGAGCTGGAAAGTACGATTCCGGAATACATCCTCGGAATGCTGGTAAAACCAGCGCCGGTTCACCTCATCAAAATGTCGCGATTTCCAGCGATTCGCGGCCAGCGGATTTGGATCCAGGAACTCGCGTTGACCGTAGAACTGCTCAAGACGTTGCCTGAACGCGATCGCCGCGCTTCCGCAGTAGTCGCCCGCAACGCCGCCGAAGGCATTGCGGGAAGAGAGCTGTTGTGAGCGGTAGTACTTCCAGAAGCTTCCCGAGAGCGAAACCGTGAGGCGCGCGACGGTGTTGGGCTGATTTCGTCCAAGGTCCGCCAGGAGCGCGTCCATTCGGGAAAGAAAGCTATAATAACGTTTGTTGAATTCGGGCGCGAACAGGGATGGAAGACTGAAGGCGTTAGGCGGCAGATTAACGGAAATTCTCGCGGGTGTACCCGCGCTGTTTCCATCCTGCTTTCGTGAAGACTCGAGCATTTTTCCGGGAAAAGGCTGCGCCATATCGTCTTTGCGGAGCATCACGTCCTTTGGAATTCCTGAATTCAAAAAATGAATCCCGACTTCGGGAGTGATGATCAGGGAAACAGACATATCGCGCTCAGCGGTAGCCTGAAGAAAGCGCGTCAGCATGTGAGAAATATCCGACTCGATCGCCTGCCAAGGAACAAAGCTCGCGATGTTCCTCACCCCGCTTCGAACGAGCTGATCCAAACGCTCCGTTAGCGCTGAATTCTTACGAGACAGTCCAGCCGAACCTCCGACCGTTGGACAGAGTTCCCAATAGTTGACCAGCAGCTGAACCGGAAACGGATTTCCCCCCCCTGACATGTCATGGAGTATGACACGGCAGATTTCAGGAGTCACCCCAATGTAATATTTTTCTGAACAAGACTTACGGTTTACCAGCCCATCTGAACACCCGTCCTTGCCGAACGCCGTTCTAGAATCCGTCCGGTGAACTCAACAATGTCACACAAAATGACGCTGCTCGAACGCCATGGTTCAATATTGCGGCGAGTCATCGCGCCGAATTCGCATGACAAAACCGAAAATCAAGCATTAGAATCGCAAATTCTGAGAGGTTATCTATGACAGTCACCGCATCGCGTCTTGGCAGTTCTCCCATCATGTTGGACTGGTCCAATCTGGTCCGTGTATCCACTGGAACCGGCTTTAAAACTGAACTGGCTACCCATTCGAAAGAATGGGCGGACGCCTGGGGCAAGCTCAAAGCCCGTTTCGAAACGAACGAAATCGGCTTTTACAACGCCCCCATCGCACCAGAACTCTCCCAAGTCCGCGAAACCGAAGCGATGGTCCAGGAACTACTCAAGCGCAATCAGTTCACGGATTGCCTGTTTCTCGGAATAGGCGGCAGCGCTCTCGGTCCAATCAGCCTCCTCTCGTCGCTCCAGGAGAAATGTGGCCCGAAAATCCGATTCCACTTCACTGAAAATCCCGATCCCGTGGAATGGCGCGCGACGATCAGCCGCCTGAGCCCGGACCGTACGCTCGTTTGCGCTGTTACAAAATCCGGCACCACGTTCGAGACGGTCGCACAGATGCTTGCCGCTCTGGAATGGCTGGGTAAAACGCGTTACCAATCCCACTTCCTCGCCATCACGGATCCTTCCCGCGGCGACTTGAAAGCCTTCGCAAACAAAGAGGGGATCCCAACCCTTCATATCGCGCCGTCGATAGGCGGACGGTTCAGTATTTTTTCGCCCGTGGGCCTCTTCCCCGCTGCGTTTGCAGGACTCTCGGTTTCCGACTTCCTGGCAGGAGCGAAACAAGTCCGAGACTTCGTGGAAAAAACACCGATTGAGAAGAACCCTCTGTTCATCCTCGGCGATGAACTGATTCAACAGGGCTCACGTCGTACGGTTCACGTCTGCATGCCTTATTCGACCAGACTGCGTCTCATCGGAGACTGGTTTGTTCAGCTCTGGGGCGAAAGTCTCGGAAAGGACGGAAAAGGCTTTACGCCGGTAGCCGCAGTGGGAGCAACCGACCAGCATAGCATCCTCCAACTTTTGCGAGATGGTCCGGACGATAAGGTCACGCTTTTCATGGTCGTTGACCAGGTAGAGGACGAGGTAAAAATTCCGCGGATCAACTTCGGCCCGGGACATCCCAGTTATGCGTCTTTCAAGCTTCTTGAGGGACACACCCTGCATGAGCTCCTTCAAACGGAATATCGTGCCACGTCCCAGGTCCTCACCAAGAAAGGCAGACCGAACGCGACCATGCGGTTGGACCGACTCGACGAAAGGGCCATGGGAGCTCTCTACTTCGCCTTTTCAGTTTTGACGGCCTTTACAGGGACGTTGATGCGGATTAATCCGTTCGATCAGCCGGGAGTTGAAGAAGGAAAAATATATACACGGGAAGCTTTGAGTTCCGGATCACGGGAATAATGTACGCGGGTTTTCCGACCAAAAAGGTTCAAGACAAAAACAAATATTAACTGTTTGACGCGCAAAACTCGCCCGACTACTCTGAAATCTATGGTTTGCCCTCCAATTCCAACGAAGAAAAACAACCCAAGCGATGATCGGGGCGAAAAAACCGCGGTACTCCAGGGCGATCAGGAAACCCTCAAGAAAGAACTTCAGAAAGCCAAAGAGCAAGAAGCGTGTCTCATCATCATTCGAGGCACGCCGCAAGGCCATCGGTTTTTCTTGACTCAAAACGAGATGACGATTGGGCGCGATCCGGCAGCCGATATCACCGTTGCGGATCAGAGCATTTCCCGAACACACGCGAAGCTAACAAAAGAGGGATCGCAAGTTCGCCTGACCGATCTCGGCTCCTCCAACGGCACTCACGTCAATGACAAAAAGGTGAATCCCGGCGATTCAGTGCTTCTGGAGAAAGAAGATATGATCAGGATCGGAAGTTCGATCCTGAAATTTCTCCCGGCCGGAGAGCTCGAAATCCTTTTTTACGGTAATCTCGGTTCCGCCGCGCATCAGGATCCGCTGACCAAAATTTACAACAAAGGGTATCTGCTCGAAGCCTTGGACGCCGAGTTCAAACGCGCAAAAGCTTTGCATACGGATTTTTCAGTTTTGTTCTTCGATCTCGATCATTTCAAGAAGGTCAACGATACCTACGGTCATGAAGCGGGAGATTACGTCCTGATCGAGATCACGAATCTCATAAGAACGGGATATCTCCGTCCTAAAGACATTTTTTCGCGCTATGGCGGCGAGGAATTCGTGATTCTTCTGGCCAGGACGAACGCGCAGGCCGCGGGAGAATTGGCGGAATCCATCCGATCGGCAGTCGAAGCACATGCCTTCATCTACGAGGGAAAAAGACTGAACGTTACAACGAGTATCGGGGTCGCGGAGCTGAGGACGGGAATTGAATCGCCTCAAACCTTGCTAAAGGCCGCGGACAAAGCGCTCTATTCCGCAAAAACGTCGGGGCGCAATAGAGTAGTCGCGGCGTCCTAATCTGATACCGCACTCGCTTGTGACGCTTGTGACGCTTGTGACGCTTGTGACAGCGAGGCCGGCGGGCCGAGCGTTGTCACAAGCCTTTTAAATAGTTTACAGCGAGGCCGGTTGGGCGAAACCAGTTCTTCCAGTACCCGGTGCCCTGGAACATGGGATTCGGTCGGATTATTACTGATTGATAACCTTTGCTCATCGTGCTGAATGCAACTCAGTCGGAAGTCTACTATTTCAATTGACAGCCTTATTCCTACTTCATATGCGAGGCTTTAAATAGCCTCGGCATTTCAACCATGTCACCCGAGGCACATTGCCTCACGAAGCAAGAGAGATTAACATTATTATTGAACCTCAAAATTTTGACACCAAGACGACTTGAATTGTAAGGAACGTTGCATGCGTATTTTCGGTTTTCTTTTACGCCAGCCTCTTGCGGACTCTTCTGGAATGAGTCTGCTTGAAACCGTCGTCGCAAGTGGAATGCTCTCAATCGTTCTGCTGACCTCAACTTCGATGATGACCAGTATTAATTCCAACCGGACCAAGCAGCAGATCAGCTACTCCCGAGATCAGATCATCGGGAGAATCCGATCGACGGTTTTAACTGTCCCCGCGCTGAAGAACTCGGCGGCATTGACCACGAGTTTGGGGAACTCGGGAGTGCCACTTACGGGCGGCACTGTGCTTTTCCCGCATTACCAGACACTCTCGCTTTGCCATCCTGATGACACCAGCCAGAGCGGCTGCGACCGCAGCACGCTTGACGTGTCACAGGGCAATTACTTTTATCTCACGACCGCGCAGGGTACGAATCCGGCGTCCGCACCGATCATCGCGGGAGAAAACATCTATTACACGGGCCTTGGACAACTCTGTAGCCAGACTGAGGCCCTCGACCCGAACAAATGCCCGCTGTTCGCACGAATATGGTTCGAGCCGTTTTGCCTTCAGGACGGAACGACGATCACAAACACCTGCAACAAAGCCCTTTCGATGACCGTGCGCTACGCCGTGGGGACCCGCCAGGGCTACACGCGAGGGCCCGGCGTTTCGACCCTGGAAGGTGAAATTTATGTTCCCCTTCAAAAGGGAATTCAAGTCACTCGCCTCCTCGACCAAAGCGGAATCGAACTCCCTTTCTCGAACGGAATGTACCGGCTCCCGAAAGATGTAGACGGAACGAGCGCAGTGCTGGGAATTCGCATAGAAAGTCTCATCACCAATCCAGTGAACCTCACTAACTTCACGGTCCAGGTACGCTCGGTTACCGGAACGACGGCCTATAACCTTCAGGACCAGCAGGCTCGTACGGCACTTGCGGCAGCATCGTGGAACGCCGTTACATCGTTTCCGACGATTTCTTCCTTGGGTGCCCTGCAAAATCAGAACATCATCTTTGGGTCTTTTAACGGAACAAATACGATGTGGCCGATCACCGGGAAATGGACTTTGGCGGGCGGTGTCCCTGTCGCCCCCACTTTCAAATCCGGCTTCTACCAGTTCAGAGTCGTGGCAACCGATCAGAGCGGCGCGACGTTCGCATCGACGAATTTTCTGACCGCTCGAATCCTTCCAGTTCCCGAAGTGCTCCTCGTGCAGGAGATTCCCGCCGTGAACGAGCGGGACTGTCATGGAGATGCCAAGTTCCATCACAAATACTTCGCCGTCGATGATGAAGGTTTAACCCAAGTGAAAACCGCGGTTACCGGTCCAACACATCCGAATTTTACTCCTACTTTGCGCACGGAAGACCTTTCGGAGCATCCAACGATCTACCCCGCTCCAACCTCGGCGGGCAATATTAAGATTGAACTCAAATGGCCTGCCTCGGCCGACTATTCCGTCTCGATAACAGCTACAAACGCCCAGACCACCGTCACGACGGTCGCGCGAGCTTTCGCCCTGCAGGACGTTCCTCGTAGCTTCGCGATCGAGGAAGACCCGGCCACGATTCGCATCAACAGCTCCGATACGGTACGAGCCACTTTCACGGCAGGAACTTGTTGTGAGGCACTTTCAGGCGGAGTGACCTGGACCTTCCCCGCCGTCCCGATTCTGGAAAGTGCAACACCGGCCCCGACGTTCACCGGGGAGTCCCTGCAGTCGTTCGGTAATCGCACTCGAGTTGACAACCAGCACCGCTGGACCAGCAGCCTGACCGTAAATGCCACGAAGACGAACGCCAATATGGCTCCGAATATTTCAGCGGAGATTTCGGCCCAATTGGAGCCTGCTTGCGCCTTGTCCGCGGTGAGCGCCACCAGGAATATCAAGGTACTCGGTGTCCCGACGATCACGTTTCGCACGATGGATTCGATCTGGATGTCGCTCCCGACCGCGGAACAATTAAGCGGAAATCCAAAAGCCTTCAGCGAAACATTGCTGATCAAGTCTGACTTTCCCCCGCTCGAACCGGTGTCAGTCAAAGTCACGCGCGAAGGCAGCGAAGCGGCACTCTGTTCAGTGACCTTTGCCGCGGGAGTCGGCAATGATCCTGTTTACGAACCCTGTACCGTTCCGTCCGGAACACACGGGGCGCTGACCCTCAAACCCGTCGGCGCGAACGTTGCTCTCACGATTTCGAACGTGACCGCGACTCATCGGGCGGCTTTGGGCACCAGCACCAATCATTATGCATGCTGGGCCAACCTCACCTCCTCCGCGAACTATCCGGCGACTTATACAGTCCCAAGCACACGGGCCATGACGTTGAGCCCGTGGAATAGTCTCGTCGCGGGAGCGAATGACGACGAAGGCAACTGGAACACGGGTAATCAGAAAAAATATCGCTGCTACGATCATTGGACCGGATCAAATCTCCCCGATAACGAGGGGCCTGCACCGACTTATTCGAACCAGCAGGACAATTTCAACTCAGTCGACCTCCACAACGCGGTCCACCCGGCGGCCCCGGTCTATCTTGAAAGAAAAGGTTTCCATGCCCTATTTAGATTCTTTTCCGAAGCGGGCACGGCGAACTGGAGTGAAGCCAACATCCCGACACTCTTCATTGTCGCGCGCGGCCCAGCTGAGGGGCATTTCACCCTCGAAATCACGAACATCATGCAGACAAACGATGCCCCCTTGGACGACATTACGAGCACGTTCTGCCCGAATACGCTCACTTCAAGACTGTACTCAAAGCGCCTCAGAGGAAGCGACGACCCGGTAAGCTCGTTTTTCGAAATAAACCAATTCCAGATGCGAGCCTCTCAACTTGGATATATCTTCATGTGCACCTACGGGCATTGGAATCCATACGGAAAGGCGAGTTCCCCCAATGAGTGAGCCACGCGACATGCATCGCGAAAGCGGAATGACGCTCCTTGAAACCGTCCTCGCGATGGGAATGATGAGCATCGTGCTCTACACCTCCCTGATGATGCTCAATAACATCAACCTGACGCAAACCACCCGTCAGCTCGGTTTTTCCCGCAATAACATTGTTTCGTTAATACGAATGAGCGCCCTCACCCAACCGGGAATCAGTAATTCCGCAGCGCTGACCTCCTATAAAGGCACGGGTGGCTTTCCTGATCCATCCGGAGCCGCGACAAACTACCCTCGTTTCAACACGCTGTCCCTCTGCATTCCGGAGGACAGCAGCCAGAGCGGTTGCGACAAGAGCGCTATGGATACGGCTCGCGGGAACTTTTTCTATTTGACGACTCCTCAAGCGACAAGTGCTGCCGCGGCGAATCCTGTGGCCGGTGAAAACATTTTTTACAACGCCTCAGGTCAGCGCTGCGGCCTCAGCGAGTCCGCGAATGCGAACATCTGCCCGATTTTCGCGAAGGTCTGGTTCGAACCTTTTTGCAAGGATTTGAGCGCGAATTGCAGCAAGGCCGCGTATCTGATGGTTCGCTATTCAGTCGGCATCCGGGACGGTTACACTCGTACCAATGTCATTCCGCCCGTCGAGGGAGAAATCTACATTTCGCTTCAAAAAGGGATACAGATTTCGCGCCTTTTGGACCAGAATGGCTCTGAACTCACCAGCTCGGACGGAATGTATCGAATACCGAAAGCGCTTTCCGCAACAGCCACGGTAAAAGGCATCAGAATCGAAGCGCTCGTGAGCAGTCCCACGGGGCTGACGAATTACCGAGTACAAGTGAGATCGGTTTCCGGTACAGAAGCTTTCGGTAAAACCGATGCGACCGCCCTGACCGCCTTGACCGCCAAGGCCTGGAGCGACGTTTCGGCCTTCAATACCATTCCAGCACTGGGCAGCACCCAGCAGAACCAAAGCATCGTGTTCGGTACCTACAATGGTACAAACCAGTCTTGGCCTGTTTTGGGTCCGTGGACGATTTCGGGTGGCGTTCCGGCTGCTCCGACTTTCAAGTCCGGCTACTATCAGTTTCGCGTGCTCGCGACCGCTCCTGGCGGAGGCGACCTCCCTTCTACGAATTTCGCAACTATTCGGATTCTCCAAACACCTCAAATACTGATTGTGGATCCGCCGCTTGGGTCCAGCTATGACCGCGATTGCAGGCAGGGAGTGACTGCGATTTCCAAATTTTTTGCCGTCGATGACGAAGGCCTTCTCGAGATCCGGACCTCGCTAATCGGTACGGCAGCCGGTTTTACGCCGCCCCCCGAGCAGATCGACGATCAGAGCAGTACACACCCCACGATTTATCCTGATGCGACGACTCCGCGCTCTGTCGACGTCGGCCTTAGTTATCCGGCGCACGCTGCCTATCAGCTTCGGATTGTCGCGAAAGCGTCTCCCGATCGGGCGGTGACCAAGGATCAGACGTTCGCCCTTCAGGATGTCGCCCGCACCTGGGCTATCGAATCCGTCCCGGCAAAGATCCGCTACATGAATACAGATACGATTACCGCGACCTACACGGCGGGAAGCTGCTGTGCAGTAAATCCGGGTTCGACCGTGAACTGGTTTTATCCCGAGGTTCCGGTTCGTGACAGCACAGTCGCAAAGCCCGCCTTAAGCGGGTCGGCAACGACCGGATTCAACTGTTCCACCACCGGGAACCAAAAACGCTGCACGGCGACAGTAAACGCGCAGGGGATCAACGTGGGACCGCTGAATGAGGCGAACGACATTATCGCTGAGGCGCAGTTCCCAACCGAGGCCGCCTGTTCTTTTCCGGATAACAGAACAAACAAGAGCATTGAAGTCACGGCCGTCCCGAAAATCGCCTTCTTGACGCGAGACTCCCTCTGGATGGACTTGCCCAGCGCGGAACAGTTTTCGAATATGCCGCAAGGCTTTACCCGGACCATTCGCCTGAGAATCGATTTTTCGCCCCAGGAAGGGGTCAGGGTGAAGGTCACCCGGGTTGGACTTGAAGCGCCCCTTTGCGAGGTCGACTTTGAAGCGGGAACCGGGTCCACTCCGGTGGACAAACCTTGCAATCTCGGGGGAGCGATGACAGGGGATCTCGTCATTAAACCGGTCAGCTCGAACGTCGCAAGCGCACCGGATCTGATCACCGCGTCTCATCGTGCCGCGATCGCGGCGAGTACGATCCACTCTACCTGTTCGACAGCTCTGACCGCAGATCCGGAGTATCCGGCGGTTCATACGATTCCCGAAACCAAAGCCATGACCCAGAGTCCCTGGGGCAGCACCACGCTCGGCGATAACGATGACGAAGGCAACTGGATCGCGGGGAGGACGAAAAAACTTCGTTGTTACGACAGAACCCCTTATCACGGCTGTGAAGGATGCTGGGGACTTCCAGAGAATTACGGCCCGACACCCAATTATTCCAACTGGCAGGACAACTATTATTCCGTTGATATTCACAACGAACAGCATCCGCTCGAACCGGTTTACAGAAAGCTTTACGTCGACTTCTCCACGTTTCTCGCCTGGCGAACAGGGCCGGGTACCGCTGATTTCACAGTCAAAAACGTTCCCAGTCTTTTCGTGATCGCGCGGGCGAGCACAAATGTCGTGGGACGCTTTACTTTCTGGAGCGCTACGGCAGGGTTCGTTCAAACCGAGCCAGTTCCTTACGAGGATATTACCAACCGCTACTGCCCCGCTTTGCCCGAGACTCGCCTCTACAGATTGAAATTTCAGGCTCCGACGGCCGGTACTGCGACGATGGTCGGGGTGAACGGGGTCAGGAACGAATGGAATACCCCAGGCTTCGCGCAAGTGGGTTATGCGTTTTTCTGCACCTACGGCCACTGGAATACGATGGGAAAGGAAAATTCTCCCAATGAACTCTGACCCTCGTCATTCCGAGGAAGGCTCCATCGTCCTTTCGTTCGTCTGCGTATTCAGCTTGATCGCGCTCCTCTCTCTCCAATACCTCATGGGAATGGATATGATCGGCAGAAGAGCCCAGGTCACCTCAAATATCCAGGAAGGCAAAACCTACCTTCTTGAGCAACTTTACGAGTTGGTTTCAAACGACTACGCCTTGAAAAACTCGCGTTTCTCGATCAATGCGATCCTGTCCGATTGTTTGAAAGCCCCCGCGGACCGGACTTACGGTTGCGACGAAACGCAGATCTATAACCTCGTGACCTTTGCGCCGACTCCGATCATGGCCTTCGATGGCTCCTGGCCGGCGGCCCCCGCCTCACTCCCGCGCCTGACAGGCGCCAAAGAGGCGGACTCGACGGGACTTACCCCCGTTTACGTGTTTTATACTTCATCCGGGGGACGCTGTGCCGCGGATCTGACGAACGAAAACAATCTCTGCCCCTTACACGCGTACACACAATTCACGCCTTTATGCGGCGGAACCTTGGCCAGCCCGGCAGCCTCGGCCGCGCCCGGTCCCTGTGCCGGGCCGGCAAACGGGTTCAAAATCTTTCTCGGCGTCATTTCGAACATCACGGGGATTGCCCACTTGAGTGACGTTGGTTTGAAGCGCAAAGAGTTCACTATCAGCGCCCAGGTTTTCTTCAACTGAATAGGAGTGGGACTCATGACCGGGTTATCAGCCAGAAACGAAAAAACGCCAAGACCACGATTTTATCAGCGCAAGTACGTCGTGGATCGCAACCTGCAATTTGGAATCGTCGGTTTCTTCTTTTCACTCGCTGTGATCACGATCGGCGTTTTCTGTATCGCCTACTTCGTAGTCCTCAGCGACCTTCGCCAAAATATCGGAATCGTGGACGATGCCGCCAGGCGCTTTCTTGAACTCGGGATTGCGAACCTCAACGACAGAGTCGTCCTTCACCTGGTCGGGTTCAGCCTTTCGATCCTCGCCTATTTCGTGGTCGGAGGAATCCTGCTTTCGCACCGAATTGCCGGTCCTGTTCACCGCATCCGGACCCATTTAAGAGCCGTTGCGGATAAAAAGAACCCTCCAGCTCTGAAATTTCGCCGCCACGATTATCTCAAAGATTTGGCCGAGGACATCAATCGGGTGACTGACAAGAAGAGCTGAACAAATGGCCGGTCGCCGCGAATTCATTCTTGTCGGCCCAAGGTACAGACCGTAAACTATCAAGATATGAAGGCGCTATTCTGATGAGTCATTTGCCAGAAGCTGAAAACTCGCGACCCCTTTTTTTTAAGCGCCGATACATTCTCGACCAGCCTCTGCAATTCGGGATCGTCGGTTTTTTTATCAGTCTGGCGGTAATTACCATCGGGATCTTTTGCCTCGCTTACTACGTGCTTTTCAAGAGTCTCGCTGAGAACATCAGCCTTTTGGACGAGTCTTCAAGGAATTTCCTGCAGACGACCCTGACCCGGCTCAATCAGGACATGATTTTCAATCTCGTCGTGTTCACGGTCGGAATTCTCCTCTACTTCCTGGTCGGCGGAATTCTTGTCTCCCATAGGATCGCGGGGCCGATTCACCGCATTCGGATGCATCTGAGAGCGCACCTGAACCATGAGAATCCGCCCCCCTTGAAATTCCGGCAGCAGGACTTTCTCAAGGACCTGGCTGAAGACATCAATAAAATCACAAACAACCGGCCGTAAGCGGCCTTCAGTCTTCCCTTGGCCCTTGGGTCTTGCGTTGACGCGATATCCATGTGATGGAGGTTGAAATGAACACCTTCCCCCGTATCAAAATCCTCAATGCCGCGGTCGCGGAACGCATTGCTGCAGGAGAAGTCATCGAGCGTCCGGCAAGCGTGGTTAAGGAATTGGTTGAGAACTCTTTGGACGCGGGCGCCAGCGAAATCGCCGTCTTTCTTGAAGACGGCGGAAAAGGCTTGATCGAAGTTCTGGACAATGGCCATGGGATGACCCGTGAGGACCTGTCGCTCTGTATCGAAAGACACGCAACGAGCAAACTGAGTTCTTTGGCCGATCTGGAAAATCTGACAACCCTCGGATTCAGGGGCGAGGCGCTCCCGAGTATTGCCGCCGTATCTGATCTGAGTATTCTTTCCCGGAGCTCCGGCGAGGGGGATTCCGGAACAGCCTATGAACTGCTTCCACGACCCATCGGAGAAGCGCAGCACTCGTTAAGACCCGTTACGTTCGGTCATTTCTTAAACTCTCCTCAGGGAACGCGAATTCGCGTCCAAAGTTTGTTTTCGCAGGTTCCCGCCAGATTGAAATTCCTGAAATCACAGGCCTCCGAAGTTTCGCAAGTTCGCGAATGGGTCGAGCGCCTGGCCATCGCTCATCCTGGATCCGGGTTTCGCCTGACGAGCGACGGCAGGACGATCCTGAACCTCCGCCCGGCTGAGGAACCGGCCCGCACTCGAGGCATTCTCGCGGATGACGAATCGTTTCCCGTCGTCAGTGCCGATTCAGAGCTTCCCGGCCTTCGCGCGCGGGCGCATTGGATCCAGGGACTCAGCTCCCAGCAGACCCGCCGAATCGTTCAAGTCGTCAATGGGCGCGCCGTTCGGGACAGATTGCTCCAACAAGCGATCCTTACGGCTTTCCGCCAGGCCCTCCTTCCCGGACAATTCCCGGCAATTGCCCTCTTTCTCGAAATTGATCCTGGCCAACTGGACGTGAACGTCCACCCCACTAAAACCGAGATCCGGTTCCTGAATTCGCGTCAGGTGTTTCATTGCGTGGAATCGTTGATCGGGATGATGATCCATCGTTCCGGCGCTCCCGCGCACGCGGGACGAATCGAGACCGGTTCCGGTGCCTCTGAGTTTCAACCCGAAACCGAGCCTTTTCAGACGAGCCAATCACCGGCCATGACGTGGCGGGCTTCCGAACCGACGAGACAGGAGTCTCTCGACTTCACGAGCCCGAGTACATCCGAACCGATCGACATGGGCCCACTTTCGTCAGGTCGGTTTGCCGGAATTCTCTTCAACACCTACCTTGTTTATGACCTCGGGGACGAACTCGCACTAGTCGACCAGCATGCGGCCGACGAACGAATCAGATTCGAGGCGCTCCGTAACCGGGTTTTTCAAAACGAACAGACGAATTCGAAGGAACCTCGCGCAAGCCAGTCCCTGCTTATTCCGGAAGCCGTCCATTTTCCTGTCGAACGCCGCCTCGAGCTTGAAACGCGGCTCCGGTGGCTTGAGACCCTCGGGTTTGAAGTGGAGCTCTTCGGGGAAAGTACGTTGGTATTCAGGGCTATTCCGCCTGAGTGGACGTCGGACGCGCTTCGTCCACGCCTGAAGAATCTGGTTGACCGGGTACTCTCGTATTCTGATCGAGCGGATCGTGAATCACCCGACGTCTTGATGGACGAAACTCTGTTCGAAACCCTCGCGAGCGAAGCCTGTCACTCCGCAGTCCGAGCGGGTGATCGGGTTGAACCGGTTGAAGCACAATCCATCGTTCGTCAGCTCTTTCAATGCGATCATCCCTGGAATTGTCCGCACGGCCGGCCCACGGTCGTTCGGATCCCTCGTTCCCGGATTGAAGAATGGTTCCAGCGGCGCGTATGAACTCCAATGGCAAGGTAGCCATCCTGACCGGACCAACGGCTACAGGGAAAACCTCGCTTGCGCTCGAGCTTGCCCGAAACGCCCCGGTCGAAATCGTCAATGCCGATAGCATGCTCGTTTACCGGGAGATGAACATCGGAACCGCGAAGCCTTCCATTCGAGAACGCGAAGCGATTCCGCATCATTTGATCGATATCCGCGATCCTGACGAACCGTTCACGGCGGGAGATTTCGTCAGGTCCGCCCACGCGGCGATAGACGAAATCCAGTCCCGCGGAAAGCGTCCCCTGATTGTCGGAGGCACCGGGTTTTATCTGAAAGCCCTGCTTTATGGTCTTTGGGATGCTCCTCGCGCCAATTCCGAGATTCGCGGTCGTCTCGAGTCCCTGACCGACCAAGCGCTTTTTGAGCGACTCTCGACGATCTCGGCCAATTCCGCCAGTCGCATTGGGAAAAAGGATCGTTACCGCCTGATCCGAGCCATCGAGATTTTTGAACTCACCGGGAAAACGCCCGAGGCGCTCCAGGCTCAAGCGAGCCCCGCTCCCGATCCGCGCTTCGAACTTTGGGTTCTCGATCGTCCGCAGGAAGAGCTGATGAAGCGGATTCACTTGCGGACGCGTCAAATGATGGAGCATGGACTCGTCGATGAGGTTGAATCGATCCAACGCGAGTTCCCCACGTGCCGCGCGCTCAAAGCTGTCGGCTACGCGCAAATCGTGGATTACCTCGCCGGGACCCTTCCCAAGGGAAGAAAAATTCCTCCAGGACTGAACGGAGTCATCAGCGAAATAGAACTCGCCACGCGCCAGCTCGTGAAACGCCAGCGGACCTGGTTCAAGGGTCGTCCCGAGGCAAGGTGGTTTCTTTTGGATCGAGACCAGGAAGCACTCAAAAAAGCCTTTGCAGCTGTCTATCTTGCCCCGTCTTACCCGACCTAATCGATATAATAGCCTCGGTACACAGGGATTTTGAGTGGCAAAGGACCTCGGAACGCAGTAAATAGAACGAATCCATGGCACATCATTCCGAACATCGGATCATCCTCGTTTCAGACGGCACGGGCGAAACCGCCGCTCAGATGACTCGCGCCGCGATGGTCCAATTCAGCGATCGTCATGTGTTCTTCACCCGTTATAAAAATGTCCGCACTGCAGATCAAATCGAAGCGATTTGCGAGGACGCCGCTACCCACAAAGATCTCGTTGTTTACACCCTGGTCTCTCCCGAGCTCAGAGCCTACCTCGCGAATCTGGCTCGCGAAAAAGCGATACCCAATATTGACCTCCTTGGTCCCCTGCTCGTGCGCTTGGCCAGCTATTTCGGATACGAGCCGAAATCCATCGCGGGACTTCTCCACGACGTAAACGAAAGATATTTCGAGCGGATCGACGCGATGGAATACACGATCGCTCATGACGACGGACGCGATCTCAGCGGACTCGATAAGGCTGACCTCGTCATTTTGGGAATCTCGCGAACTTCGAAGACCCCCCTTTCCATGTACCTTTCACACCACGGTTGGAAGGTCGCGAACATCCCGCTGATCCAGGGTTACCAGATTCCAAAAGAGGTTTTCGAAGCGGATCAAAGGAAGGTCGTCGGCCTGACAATCGACCCCGAAAACCTGGCCACCATTCGCCGCGCCCGCCTTGAGCGCCTCGGTCACGACCAAGGCGCGGACTATGCCGATCCCGAGAACGTGAATCAGGAGATCGAGTACGCGAACGAGATTTTCGCGCGAAACCGCCGCTGGCCCGTTTTCAATGTCACAGGAAAAGCTCTCGAAGAGACTTCCGCCGAGATCATGAAACTCATGGAATCGCGCCGACTCGCGCCGGGGCAGTCCCCCGAAGGCGCCGCGCCTGGTCCAAGTGGCTCGTGCGTTCCAAAATCCAATATGCTTCCGGCAAACGGCGCTTCGGCACCGACAAAAAAAACAAGATCCGGGAAAAAGAAGAAACCCGGATCAAAATCGAAGAAACGATAAGGGGTACCCATGGCTCGTGGCACGCAATGTTGGCTTAACGGTAAGATCCTTCCGGTCGAAAACGCGAAGATCAGTCTCTTCACCCACGGACTCCATTACGGCCTGGGTGCTTTCGAAGGGATCCGCGCATATAAGCAAAAAAAGGGCGGAGGTGCGGTCTTCCGCCTGGCCGAGCACCTGCAACGGCTCTATGACAGCTGCAAGATTCTCGATTTGAAAATTCCATATACGATGGACGAGCTGATGAAAGCCACGATCGCAACATGCAAAGCAAACGGATTCGAGGAGTGCTACATTCGTCCAATCGCGTATACCGCCGATGGCCCGCTCGGCGTTCATCCCGGAGCTAATCCGGCTTTGGACATCGCCATTTTGAATTGGGAATGGGGCAGCTACCTCGGTGACAAAGGAATAAACGAAGGAGCTCGCCTTAAAGTCTCGAGCTTCATCCGTCCCCATGTCGCTTCTTCCATGACCAAGGGAAAGATCACCGGCCAATACGTCAACGGCGTGATGGCCAAGCGGGAAGCCGTCGCGGCCGGTTACGACGAAGCGCTCATGCTCGACACGGAAGGCTTTTTGACAGAAGGCACTGGCGAGAATCTCTTTATGGTGAAAGACGGCGTTATCAAGACGACTCCGCTGACTTCTATTCTAAACGGGATCACACGCCAGACCGTTATGGAATACCTGAAGAACAAAGGCTACACGATCACCGAAACACGCTTCACACGTGATGAACTCTGGTGCGCTGACGAAGTATTTTTGACCGGAACGGCCGCCGAAGTCACCCCCGTCCGCGAAATCGACAGCCGCCTGATTGGCAATGGACCGACGGCCGGCAAACCCGGCCCGATTACAGCCAGGGTCCAGAAGGATTACGCGGCTATCGTCCGCGGTGACCTCCCCGAATACGGAAGAAACTGGCTTACGCCGATCGTCTGATGCTGGTTGCCGTAGGACGTATCGTCCTGGATTTTTACAATAATGACAATATCCCGCTCAAGCGACGACAGCTTGAGGCGCTTTGCGAGGATCTGCGACGAAAGTACAACGTTTCAGCCCTGGAAGTCGCTGATTTTGACGACCCTGAGCGTTGTGTCATCGGCTTCTCGGCCGTGATCCCGGAGAATTGGAAAACCCAGAGCGCCCGGAGCCTGATGCAGAAGATCTGCGATACGATCGATCAGACCGCCTTCGCAAGAGTCACGATCGAGGATTGCGATCTACTGAGTCACGGCGAGGCGTAAACAGCTGGTTCAAACCGGGATCGCTCCGAAAAACTCCAGCGCAACGAGCACCTCGTCCGGAGTCACGGTCGCTGTTCCACGTTTTCCGACTTCAACTCCGGCCGCGAGATTTCCCAGAATCGAAGCTTCCTCGATCGTCGCACCCGCTGCTTGCGCCAGCGCGAGAACAGAGATGACGGTGTCACCGGCTCCCGAGACGTCGTAAACTTCCCGAACGTAAGTGGGAATCAGCTTCGCCGAGGTCGTTCCGGACGAGAAAATCGCCATCCCTTCCTTGCCTCGGGTTATGACGACGTGACGTGCCGCCGTTTTTTTGAGGATTTCACGTCCCGCGCGCGTCAGCGATGCTTCATCGGCGATCGGGATACCGGAAAGCCGTTCGGCCTCCCGCGTATTGGGCGTCAGCACGTACGCTCCCCGATAAAAATGGACGGGCGTTTTAGCATTCGGGTCGACTGCGACGGCTTTTCCGGCGGCCTTCGCGATCGAAAAAATTGATTTCGCCAGCCCTTCGCTCAGCATCCCTTTCGCGTAATCCTGAAGAATCAGAACGTCCGCTTGCGAAATCGACTCGCGAACTTTTTTCAGAATCGCTGACTCGATCTCCTTCGCAATCGGATGAACACTCTCGTAGTCGACACGCAGAAGCTGCTGCCTCTCGCTGACAATCCGCTCCTTCACGACAGTTCTTCTCGTCGGATCCGTGATGAGATAAGAAGCCGCGATCTTCTGGTTCTTAAGCAGTGCCCGGAAATCCTGAGCGCTCCGGTCCCGCCCAACAACCCCGACGAGACAAGGACGTCCGCCTAACGCACGAATATTATCAGCAACGTTCGCCGCAAGTCCCAGTTTGAGCTGTTCATCCTCAACGGAAACGACCGGAACCGGTGCTTCGGGCGATATGCGTTCGACGGTGCCGAGAGTGTAACGATCAACTCCGACGTCACCCACGACAAGGATCGTCTTTCCGGCACAAGCATGCAGGATTTCCCGCATCCGGTGCTTGTTCCAGGTTGGCCTCGGCATTACTGGGGTCTTCTGTTTTGTCTCAGACATAAGCATCTCGCAAAGGGGTCATCATCAATTCAGCTCCGGTTTTGATTCCTGCTTTTCAAAAGCCTGTCTCTCAACAGAAGGAACCCTCGATGAAATCACCGGCACGGCGCTGCTCGCATGAACTGTACTGCTCGTCTCCTCGTTAACCGCAGCTTGCAGGTGCCGTCGCACCTGCTCAAGGGCTTGCGGCACCGTGAGACTCTTCATGCATGGAAAATAGTTGCAGAGCTGTTTCCGACATTCAAAATCCTGGCCGCAATAAGCCTCAGGAACGAAAATAGCCGCCCTTGATTCGTCCGACAAATAGGGTCCCCAACGGATCGCGCTCTGAACTCGGATTGGCGGAAAAAACGTGACAACCCGCTTTCCAAGAGCCACCGCCAGATGGAGTGGCCCAGTGCTTGGCGCGACGACCAGCGAACACCAGCTGAATAGACCACCAAGGAAATCAATCGGCCGAGCCCCGCGGTAGAAGATCGCCTTCTCGTTCAAGGTTCCGAGGGCATCCCGAATTCGCTCCAAAAGCGCCGCTTCGGCGAGCCCGCCGGTGATCAGGACGGTCGTCCCTTCTTTCAAAACTGCGCGGATCAACTCGATGTAATGCGTTTCAGGCCAATTCAGGGCGGAGCCTCCCATCCCCGGATGAACCGCGATGAGGGGTTCCCCGTTCCACCCCTGCTGCTGCAACCAGACTCGGGCATCCTCGCGAACTTGATTCGGGATATGAACCCGGGTCCGGATGTTTCGTGCTCCAACCCGAATGCCAACTCTCCTGAGAAGCTGCAGATTATAATCAGCCTCATGCATTTCAACGAGGGACCTGTGCTGCCTCAGTCCACGATTATAAAAAAGAAAAGAATGAATCTTGCTGAACGGACCGATCCGATACCGGATCCTGGCGAGGTAGAGAGCCAACGCGATCCTGCGTTCGCTTTGCAGGATGACTGCGATCCGAAATCCGCCTTGACGAAGATCCGAAAGCAGCCTGAAAAATCCTTTGAATCCTGAATGGCGGGATTCTTTGTCCTCAGGATCATAGATGAGCACGTCATCGATAAAAGGAATTCCACGGATCACAGGCGCCACGGCCTCCCTGACCATGACCGTGAGCCGGGATCTCGGATAATGCCTTTTGATCACCTCAAAAACGGGAGTCGAAACAATGACATCACCAAGCCGGTCCGGCCGCACAATGAGAATCGAAAGACGGGAATTGCTTACGGGAACGTTCAGTTTGGCAGATTCCATGCTCGTCATTTATGACTCATTATCGCATCACTTCTTCAAGGCGGCCACGCCAGACTGAGGCAGGCCGTCCAGGCACCCGCGTACTTTTTCGAGCATCCGCTGAACCACTTGATCCAAGGTGAGAGGACCAGTATCGATCTCGATGGCGTCCTCCGCTTTGCTGAGGGGGGCAACCGCCCGACTTGAATCTCCGCGATCACGCTCGATCATCTGAGACTTGAGTTCATCAAACGAAGGGATAACCCCTCCCGACCCCTGCAATTCCAACAGGCGGCGTTTCACGCGAACGTCAATGCTCGCCGTCAGAAAGAATTTCACGTCTGCGTCGGGAAAAATCACCGTCCCGATATCCCGTCCTTCAAGAATCGAGTTGCCGGCGCAACCGAGCCTACGTTGAAGAGAAAGCAAGGCCAACCGGACAGCCGGTATAGCCGATACCCTTGAGGCAGCCATGCTGATTTCGGGCGTACGAATCTGATCCGTCACATCCCGGCCATTTACAAAAATCCGATTGGCCGGATTCTTACCCTCGATTCGCCTGAATTCAAGGTGTGCAGAACGAGCGATTTCGCTGACCTGATCGCCTTCAGCCCTGCCTTCCAAAGCCAGTAAACCAATCGCACGATAAAGAGCGCCGGTATCGACATGCACAAACCCAAGCCTCTCAGCCAGCCGCCTGGTCGCCGAACTTTTCCCGGTCCCCGCTGGACCGTCAATCGCGATAACATGCCCCTGTTTGGGAATGACCATGCTGTTTCCGCTCTCGCGCGCCATGGGCGAACTACATCACGGGACGAACTTTGGCGCAAGCCCAGTCCATGCTGCTCCACTCACACGAAAATCGTTCCAAAACAGCAGGAACCCATTCTTCCGGCGTGATTCCGAGCTCCCTCAAGCCGATTGCGGGAACAGGCGCTCCAGTCGGATCAATATTGATACCGGCGTGCAGAAGCAGAGAAACCGGAGAAGCCGTCACAATGGAGACTGAAAGTTTTCGTTCCTGCAAAAAAAGATCATCTCCCCTCCGCTGCGCTCCGGGGATCATTTCCCCCATAGTCGCCATCAAGAGCCTCTGAACGAGCACTCCCTCGCGAAGGGACATCCCGAAGAACTCACCAATAAAGTGCACCATCCAGCGTGCCTCAATCCGATCCTGGGCCAGCCGGTCCTCCCAATCGACCAGATGTTCGGTCGCCACATGGCACGCCCCGATGAAAGCCCCTAAAGAGGACCCCCGAAGCCCGAGTTCGGTCAGAAGAAAATGCGGCCGGAGTTCCACCCCTGTATAGGGGCGTTCCACTTTTGAAAACAATACCTGCAATGTTGAACTCACTCCGTCTTCCTTTCTTCCATGGCTCGCCTGAAACGTTGGCACGATTCACATTCCCCGCACGGCTGATCCCCTCCGAGATAGCAACTCCAGAGCTGCCCGAACGGAAACGCCCTGCTTAGCTTCTTGAGTTCCGAAACGATTTTTCGCTTATCCCACGCCACCGTATAAGAGTGGACCTTCACAGCCGTAGCCGTTGACAGCTCCAGTGCTCTGTTGAGGCGGGTCAGATACTCCACGGAATTGTCCGGGAATGTGGCCGCCTCCTCAGCGTTAAAACCGACAACGACTCGCTCTAATCGAGAGGACTCGGCAAAAGCAGCCGCAATATGGGTGAAAAGCCCGTTTCGGTTCGGGACCCATACGGCCCGCGCTGTCTGCTCGGTCAGCTCGGGTGAAGCAAGCTGATCTTTCTTCAGAATCGGAACCGATCGGCTGGGGTCGGTCAAAGAACTCTCGCCCAGTCGCGCCATCCAGGGCAAATCGATGACCTGATGTGGCACATGATAGTCCCGACTCAAGCAGCGCGCCGCACGGATCTCACGCTCAGCCGCGCGCTGTCCGTAATTCATAGTGACCGCAAGTACCGGCTCATCCCATTCTCGACAAAACGCCAAGTTCGCTGCCGAGTCCAAACCGCCCGAGAGCAGAATGACCGAACGCTTCCGGCTGGCAGCCTGGGACATGGTCACTGACCTTCTCTGAAGTAAGTGGCTGAAGCGTGAGGATTTTCCCAAACCGTTACACGATCAATCCAGCCGGCTCCATTTCCAATCTTCTGAACGGCGACGCTCAAGCGTTCGAAAGCCAGCCGGGCAATGTTTTCAGCAGTAGGATTGAAGTCCTTGAAATCCGGATGTTCATTCAAATTCTCATGATCCCAGGAGGCCGCGAGCGCTTTTACCGCACTCTTCAAAGCCCTGAAATCGATAGCCATTCCGACGGAATCCAGCTGTCTGGAACGCGCAAAAACTTCCAAAACCCAATTATGTCCGTGCATCCGAGAGCAATCTCCCGGATATCCGGGCAGGTGGTGTCCTGCAGGAAATTCGACTTCGACACGTAGTTCGAACAAGTTTACCCCTTGGAACAAAGGAGCCTAGCAAAGGATCTCCGGTTGAAGGCTCGCTATACCCCAGCGAAGCTCCGGCTGCCACTCCTTAATGCACGCTGCTCCCGCTGATAAAAACGCATATTCGGCACATGGCGACGGATGTTTTCAAAATATTTTTTCGTAATAACAGGTTTAAAATCCCGACGAAAGAGAATCCCGTCTATTTTACCGGGACCGGCGTTATAGGCAGCGACCAGGTAGTAGTTGGAATGATCGCGATAACGATCCCTCAACCAGGCGAGGTATGCGATCCCAATCGATATATTCGTGAAAGGGTCGAAAAGCGCCCGTTCATTAAAAGATGCGACACCCCATTCTCGGACGACTGAAGCGGCGGTCGCTGGCATGATCTGCATCAAACCCAATGCTCCGACCGGCGACACAGCCTTGATGCGAAAACTACTTTCGACTTCGATTAGCGACAAAATGAAAACGGGATCAAACCGATATCGTTGACATAGACCAATCAAATGCCTCGCCAACTTTGGAACCTGAGACTTTGGAAAAAGCTCGAGACGATCTCTTAAAATTTCTGCGACTCTCGCTTCAGGCATGAGCTTGTAGACATCCGTTTCGGGAGGATGAGCCAGGGAGAAGCTAAAGTCATCTGTAGGATCCGCTTGAATCAGGCTGGCGGTACTTAAAACGACTCCCAAGCCAGCAACGCCGATCCACGTCAAAATTGTACTAAAATACTTCATCATTTGCGGAGGTCCTTCTATCGAGCTTGGTGTGATCTGTAAAGTGCAAGTTTCGACCCACGTCTACAACATCAAAAGTCACAACAACCATATGTTTTTATTTATGTTTTTAGAAAAATAACAAAGGCACAGTCCTGCAGAAACTGTCCAACCTTTAACCAATTGTCACGAAAGCCCCGTCCACAGAGGGTCAGCAGAACTTAGAAGCGAATCCCATTTTCTTCGAGATTGAGTTCCATTTGGTACGCGTCCTCACCATTGGAATAGAAACTTTTCCGAACGTGACTGATGGCAAAGCCGAGGCCTTGATAAAGCTGAACCGCAGCAAGATTGGATTTACGGACTTCAAGGACGATTTTATGAACGCCGTCCCTCAGACTGGCGGAAAGCGCCTGATTCATCATCTTCTTGGCGAGTCCAAGTCCGCGATATGGCAAGTCAACTACGACATTCAAAATCTGGCAATCTTTCAGCATGATCCAATAGACAATGTAACCGGCGATCTTCGAATCGGTTTCATCATCCGTCATCACGAGGAACTTCGAATAAGGCTTCCCCAACTCCGAGCGAAAGCTTTCTTCCGACCAAGGAGCGACATGAACTTTCCTTTCAATTTCACAAACATAGGCAATATCGTCTTCGGTTGCCGGCCTGAGAGAAAAGAAGTTTTCCATGGTACGATTCTTCTCTCGCAATTCGGAGAGGGCGTCCATTCAAAAGAATCGACCAAGTCAGCTGCCTTGCGCAGCGAAAGTGAAGGAATCCGAGGCGATCTCCCTGGTACGAGCAAAATCAACGCGACGGGGATTTGCGAAATCGGGCTCCTCAACGCCAACTCTGATATCGCGCGAAAAGCCACCCTCAAACTGAGTACTCGTAACAGACCACGTTTCAGCAGCCGAATAGGACCGATTTTCTGGGACGACTGGAGAAAAGAAATCCTTCCATATCGCGACGGTCCAAACGAGCTGCCGTTGAACAGGAGGTGGCAAATCAACGGGAGCCCCATCCGGTTCGGCAATCCATTGCAACCGCATCGTTGCCAGAGCCGGTATTTTGATCGATACCCATTGGCCGGAAGAGCTAGCGAACTGTTCCTTTTTCACACCTTCTCCGATTTTCAATCCAACGCGCATCTGAGCTTCCAAATGTCCATTCTCGGTTCGACGATAGACCGGATCCACGTCAGCAAAGCAGGTATAGGTGTCGACAAGCAAACTGCAACTCGGTTTTCCATCGAGGTAATAGCGGGTCACTTCAAGATTGCTCGTAAGATGGAACGGACCTGTTTGAACGGCCTTGACCCAGTAATGAAGGGTCCGCCGTGTCGGGTTGCTTAAACTTTCCTCATGCAGAACCAACTCGGAACGGGCATTTTGAAACATTTCGGTACTGGTCAGTTTCCCCAGATTGTTCACCAATCCCCTGCTGCCTAGGTGCTCGATAGGGGGAACAGGACCAAGTGCTCTAAATCGGACCTGCAATTCCACTCGGGAATGATCCGCCAGCAACAAATCCAGCCTGAGATGCTGTTTTTCAGATGGATCGACATCAAATTCACGCCGTCCGAAGAGACTTTCAAACGGAATAAACCAACGTCGCGTCTCAGGATCGAATGAAACCGGCTCGCGGGTCGCCGCACGCCTTTTCTCATTGTAAACACTTTCGATGCGGTATTCATAATGCGCCTCTCGAATCGGTGATCCCAAAACATCCTCGTGCCAGACGAGGAAAAGCGGTCTGTCGCGCGGGTTCTCGGGATCGGGCAAACTGATCACTTTTTTGAATTCAACTTCATTTCCTCGATAGAGGACCTGGTCCATTGTCGTCGAATCGGCAGGATTAATCTCGCTGTCAGGGTAAGCCGAATCATGTCCGGCTGGAATGATCCTTAACTGAATCGCCTTCGCCGGCTCGATTTCAGGAGAGACCTCCTGAGGCATTGACCGTTGCGCTTTCGCACAGCCGATCAGCAGCGAACTCGTGAACGACATAACGATCAGGAATCGAACTACAGAACGAACGATAAAATACCTTTGACTCATACCGAACTCCTTTGTCCGGAGCCGAAGAGCAATGTCCGGACCACGTGCTGCACCAGAACAACAGCGACCCCAAATAAATTTTCTTTAATTTCGACGAGTTATGCAACATCGCGACGAAGCCGATGAGATCAACCCAACTTCCTGGTTCGAAGCTGAACCGATCGGTTCCCGCTCGGCACAAGGAGGAGTTTTGGCGTTCTCGGCAGGAGCTGCTCCAAGAACGTCCTCATTTGAATTTTTCCCGACTTCAAATTCATGCTAAGTTCCAAGTTTGCTATGGAAAAAACATTACTTGAAGGCATTCAGGAACCGGAAATCCACAATGAACTCGAGACGCTCCGCCATTCGTGTGCGCACATCATGGCCCATGCGATTCAGAAACTTTGGCCGCAGGCCAAATTCGGAATCGGGCCGACCGTCGAAAACGGCTTTTATTATGATGTTGATCTCGATGTGAAATTGTCGCCGGAAGATCTCCCTAAGATCGAAGCAGAGATGACGAAACTGATCCGCGCGGATCAGCCGTTTGTTCGCCGGGAACACTCCATTCCAGAAGCGCTCGAGGTTTTCGGAAAACTCGACCAACCGTTCAAGATCGAAATTATCGAAACCCTGAAAAATACGGGCGTTCAATCAGTGACGTCCTATCAGGAAAACGATTTCGTCGATCTTTGCCGCGGACCACACATCGCTAAGACGGGCCAGGTGAAAGCGTTCAAGCTACTTTCGGTAGCGGGCGCATATTGGCGCGGGGATGAAAAGAACCCGCAACTTCAGCGCATTTACGGAACCGCCTTCGCGAGCAAAGCCGAACTTGACGACTACCTCCACATGCTCGAGGAAGCGAAAAAGCGCGACCATCGAAAACTCGGCAAAGAACTTGACCTGTTCAGCTTCCATCCCGAAGCTCCGGCGAGTCCTTTCTTCCACCCGAAAGGCACGGTCGTTTATAACCGCCTGGTCCAGCTCATGCGGGATCTCTACGGTCCCTATGAATATGATGAAGTGATCACGCCCCAAATTTTGGATGTCGCGCTTTGGCACCGGAGCGGCCATTACGAAAACTACCGGGAAAACATGTTCTTCACCGAAGTGGATGAACGTCAGTACGCAGTTAAACCAATGAATTGCCCGGCTGCGACCTTCATCTTCGCTTCACAAAAGCGTTCGTACCGAAACCTTCCGCTTCGGCTCGCCGACTTTGGACGGCTTCACCGCTATGAGAAATCGGGAGTCACGGCCGGCCTGACACGGGTTCGGACTTTCTGTCAGGATGACGCTCATATCTTCTGCTCGCCCGAGCAGATCGGAACCGAAGTCAAAGGCGTCATAGACATGATCCTGAGAACGTATGAAATCTTCGGGTTCACGGACATTAAGATTTTCCTGTCAACCAGACCAGAAAAACGCGCCGGGTCCGATGCCCTTTGGGACCAAGCCGAAACCGCGCTCAAAGCAGTTCTCGACTCAATCGGGAGACCGTACCAAGTCAACCCCGGCGACGGAGCATTTTACGGCCCGAAAATCGACTTCCTCGTCAGGGATGCATTGAAACGCGAACATCAGCTTGGAACCGTTCAGCTCGATTTCAACATGCCGGAGCGGTTCGACCTGAATTACATCACCAGCGATAACGCGTCCCAGCGCCCTGTAATGGTCCATCGCGCCGTTCTTGGGTCCATCGAACGGTTCATGGGGATTTTAATCGAGCATGTTGCCGGTGCCTTTCCCTTCTGGCTCGCCCCGGTGCAGGCGCGCCTGATCCCGATTAAGGACAATCACGGCGAGTACTGCCGTTCGTTTTCCGAGAAACTCAAGGATCTTGGATACAGGGTCGAACTAGATGATCGAAATGAATCCATGGGTTTCAAAACACGCGAGGCACAAACGGCCAAGATTCCCTTCGCGCTCGTTGCTGGGGATCGGGAAATGCAAGCCAATCAATTCGCCGTCCGCAAATACGGCGAACGCGAATCCAAGGTGATGACGCAGGACGAAGTCCTCGCACTCCTTAAGGACCTCAATGACGTCCCTTTACGCGTGAAAAAGCAGGTTGCGGAACAAAGGCGAGAACAGACAACCAGGAGATAGCCCGTTGGCTTCCCCTCAAAACCGGCGAACCCGCGTTCGACCCCGGATTATTTACGATGTCCTGTACGGGTTTATTCCGATCACCGAATGGGAAGAAAAACTCATCAATTCACCTTTCTTTCAACGCCTGCGGTGGATCAAACAGCTCGGTTTTTCAAATTATATCTTTCCGGGTGCCGAGCATAACCGGTTTGCGCACGCGATCGGGGTGATGTATTCGATGGATCAAATGCTGCGGTCTCTCGGCCTGGCGGTATCCGAGAGCGAACTGTTCGATCCAGCTTCAAAAAGCGGCGCAGCGGTCTTTCACAAGACGCTTCGGGTTTCGGCGCTCCTTCACGACATCGGGAGTTTTCCATTCAGTCACGTCGTCGAAAATGCGTATGTTCGTCATGGCAACGATCAAAGGCGGGCGCGGCGTTCTTCCAAAGATCTGCCTAATACCCATGAGCATTTGGGTTCATTCATCATCAAAAATACCGATTACGAAGGCGGTTTGACCCGGATCCTCGAGAAATATGGCTTCGATGTTCGTCTTATTTCCAAAATCATCAAGGGAGATTCACCCTTTCTGGTCGCGAACCAGCTCATGCATTCGGATCTCGATGCCGACCGAATGGATTACCTCATGCGGGATGCGCATTTTACGGGCATAAAATACGGACAGTTCGATCGGGACTACATCCTGGCCAATCTTCAGACTTATGACGCCGGTGCGGGGCAGGTCGCTTTCGGCGTCAATGAAAATGCGATCCACGCAGCCGAAGACTATCTGATCGCGCGCTTCAGCTGGTATTCGCAAATCATCAAGAACAAAGGATCAGCTAAATTCGACATCATGTCCACTCACGTCGCAAAGGCCTTCCTGGAACAGGACTTGATCCATCAGTTCCATGATTTGTTGGCGATGGTGCATGACCAGGACGAGCGCTTCTTCTGGTGGAATGACATTTACTTCATGAACCGCTGCATGGAAGTTCATCTCAAGAAATTAGTCCATGATCCGAAGATCTCGGAATTGACGGAAATGTTGCTCTATCGGCGGGCCCCGAAAACCGTGGAGCACCCTCTCTTTGCCCATCGGATTCTGCGGTCAGAAGGCAATGAACGGGAAAAGACTCGCCTGACCGCGAGAATCCGGGCGGTTCTTGCCGGATTTGAGGCAGCTCTCCAAGAACACGGCACCGGCAAAGAGTGGATACTGGCTGACATTCCAGCTACGGACGTTGTTTTCGCGCGCGGCATGCGCCAAATCGCGAAGAAACGATCCAGCGACAGTCTTTATCGAGAACGTGACCCGATAAAGGTCATTTCCAAATCCGGGAAACCGTCCCTCCTTGTCGCTCGAGAGAATACGTTGATGAAACATCTTTCAGGCTTCGTAAATTTCGTGCCGAGCGTATATGCCAATCAGGCTGCTATGGATCTTCTTAAAACAAAAAAGCTGATTGCCTCGGATTGACCGTTAAGGCAGTTCCGCGGGCCTGAAGATCCCGTGAAACCTCGGAAGTGGCGGCGCCAATACCGGGAGACCTTCGCTTGGAGGATTATTCCCGTATTTAAAGTTGAACTCGCTGTACGTCAGATAACGATCCAAGTCTTCGATGCGAAACTTTTCCAGGATTCCGCTCAGTTCGACCCGAGTGAGAGGCATTCCATCGCGGTTCAGAGATTCCTGGTTTTCAGCCAAGAGTATCGGCACGAGAACCTTCTCAAGCTTGTCGAGAATGCCGACCACCTCAATCACGCTTCGGCTCATGTTCGAGGGAAGCTTTTCACGAACCAGTTCCTTCAGGAGTGGTGTTCGGCGAATGCTCCAGGCAAACCACTTCGCCATATTGATTGCTGGAGTGGAACGAAGCGTGTAGTTATATTCGTCCATCCAGCGATAGATCTCGGACATCATGACATCCGAGAGCCAGGTTGCCTGCACTTTTTCTAGGTCACGCCATTCCGCCACTACATCGAAGTCGCTCTGAATATCCATGTCGATAGGCGAAAAAGTTTCCCGGACAGCAATTCCAAGTCGACGGAGATAGTTCTGGTTTTTCATCTCGATACGGCTCCGAAATGTCGGAATGACAACAGAACCTTTTGAGGCGATCTCATACGCTTCGGACGGAACTTCAGCACAGAAGAGCTCTGAGTGCTCTTCAGTTCTCATGGCGAAATCATACGGAACATTTTCCCCAGTCTCGGATATAGCTGCGACACGTTCTGCCATATACTGTGCAGCCTGATGAGCGAGTCTTGAATCTTTGTGGCGAAGAACCATAACACGGGCACTGCCGGGTTTGAGATAGGCACTGATCGGGCGAACCACCGCTCCAATTTCGATATGAGCCTCTACCGTGTATGCCTGCCCGGTCTTTTCATCGACGTAAACGATTGCCGCATGGCTAAAAAGACCACCGGGTTCGGTGATCTTCGCGATCATGGCGCTGATAAACCGGTTCCCTCGGCTCAGGAGAATATCGCCGGACTTCAGTTGAACTGTTCCATCCTTTTCACGCGGGTAGATGGGGTTCACCAAAAGGTAGGGAGATTCCCCCCGAAGTACTCCCGGCTGTTTGAGATCCTGCTGGCGTGCGTACGCTACCGCGACAAAATCCTCGAGAACCCGAATTTCATTCAACGTAGTACGGATCGCATCAACGCAACGCGAGTTCTTTTGCGAAACAAACTCACCGGCCATCGTACGAAGCACCAGCCGAAGCTTGAACAGACGATCAAGGGTCTTGAGCAGCGGCTGGTCGGCAAATTCTTGCGTCAACGTCTCGCTCGTCATCCCGAGCGCCATTTCGTTAAAACGCGCGAAACGGACGCACTGGTCAAGGAGTGCCTCCGGAGAGGCAAGCATCTCAGCCTCTTGAACGAATGACAGCCAGTTCGCCTGGGCAGGCTCGACCTGAACGATCGAACCGGGCGGACTGGGCTCAGCCTGGGCTGTTACAGGCCCAATCGGAAGAAGACTCGCAATTAAAAAAGAGGCAAGCTGCCCAAGAAACAAAGCCAAGGAGTAGTTCCAGATATTCAGCAAACAGGACTTCACGTACTTCATGCGCCACACTCCGAACGTTGAGTTACAATACTTGGCCATATTGGTCAACTATTTGCCCTATTTAAAAAATTATCCCCAACATTACAGCTAGTTACATAAGGTCCGAGAATGCTTTTCGGAAATGTAAGTCAACCCGATATTCGTCGCAGTCCGGGTTTATCTTCTCGAGTCCGGTTTGTCGCTCAATTACCTCATTTTTCACTACATACATCGGCCCTGTCCCTGCAATGCGCGGCACATGCGTTTCGCAGCTCCCCTCAATCACGAACCCAGGCCCGTTCTTCAATCCATAGAAGTCGCGAGTTCACTTCAAATTCCCAATTTCCAGATCATCGGGTTACCCTGTCCGGAAGTTGCCGAAGCACGCGAACGGATTCGCGCCGCAATCGAAACAAGCGGATTCGAATTTCCGAAACGGCGAGTCGTTCTGAATCTCTCCCCCGCAAGTGTTCGAAAGCGCGGTACCGGCCTCGATCTCGCCATGGCTTTGGCAATTCTCGAAGCTCATTCGAAATCGAATCGCAATCGGGAGCGCCCCGTCGAATTCGTCGTGGCCTGGGGTGAACTCGGGCTGGACGGCCGTGTGAAACCGGCTGGGCAGCTCACACGCGCCCTGTACGCAAGTTGGGCGGCACAAGCACGGATCATCTTGGTTCCCAAAGAAGAATTCTCCCGTGCAGTCGAGGCCCTGAATTGGATGAGCAGGAGTCAAACCTTCGACTTTAGGGCGCCAGTTCTCATTCCAATTTCCACACTACGCGAGGCCTGGGACGTCATTCGCAATTCTAACGCCGAGAACTCTCAGAAAATCGATTCAACCCCCGCAGTTCCCGATGCGAAATACTCTCCACCGATCGACGATCTCCTGGCCCTCCCCCCCTCGCTCGAGCGAACGATCGGGATTGCAGCATCCGGCTCTCATCACATTCTCCTGCTAGGGCCTCGGGGGACCGGAAAATCCCACGCTCTCGAATGGCTCATCCGGTTACAACCCGAGCTGTCAGCCAGAACTCTCGTCGAAAACGCACTCGTGACAGAACTCGCTCAGGGCATTTCGCAAACCAGCGATTCAAGTCCACTGCTCCCGGTACGTCGAATCGGCGCTCAAGTTCGTCCAGCGGCTCTGATCGGGGCGGCGAATTCGTTTTTTGTCCGCCCAGGTGAGTTCTCGTTGGCGCACGGCGGCCTTCTTATTGCGGACGAATTTCCGGAATGGCCACGAGACAGCCGCGAAGTTCTCCGCGAGCCCCTCGAAAACGGCGTGGTGACGCTTACAAGAGCGAGCGGATCGATGCAGGTTCCCGCCCGTTTCAACTTCGCCGCGAATGGGAACCTGTGTCCCTGCGGAGGCTGGCCGTCTCACTTCCCTATTCCGCAGGAATATCGAGTGAGCGGAAGGAGACCGCCTCGATGCAAATGCGGCAAAGCAGCCCGGGATCATTATTTGGCGCGAATCTCCGGTCCCGTTCTGGACCGCATCGATCTGGTCTCACTCGTAGTCACGCAAAAATCTCGAAAATCAAGATCGAAGGCCGAGCGCCACTCCAAAATGACGGTAGCGAAACAGCGATTTGATTTTCTTTCCGAGAAGACGGCACGGACGCGGAATCGTGCGGTGTCGCGGTTGGGAAATGTTCCCGGATTACTCGCGCCCGCCGAGCTTGAGCGATTACTCCAGGATCACCCGACCTGGGCTCATCAGCTCGAATCATTACGGCTCGAAAACTTCCGTTGCCGACACAAGATCCTCCGCGTCGCCCTGTCGCTAGCCTGCTGGGATGAGATCCCGGAACCGTCCAGCGCGCAATGGCTCGAGGCGGCGTGTTACCGGCCTGAGCGACTCGGCCTTTTTTGACAACAGATCAAAACGAGTCCCGTTAAACCTTGCTTTTCAGCAAAACTTCTTTTGCATGATTGATAGCCTCAGCAATTTTTTGAGAATCTTGCCATTCCCTCGACCCCGGGGCGCCAATCCGATCCGGATGGTACCGCTTCATCAAATCCCGATAGGCTCGCTGGATTTCCGCCGGGCTGGCTGTAGCGGCGACACCAAGAACTTCGTGGGGTTCACCATCAATTCGAATCCCCTCCAGTCGAAGCGCGCGGGCCGGTCGTTTCATTTGAGCATGCGCAAGGAGATCCGGAGCTTTCGAGGCGCGCTCCTGAGCTGGCTTAAGCCGATCGGCCTCGCGAAACTTGAAACCCGACTCGGCTTCCCTGGGACGCCTCAAAATCCACACGACACCGACGATCACGGCGATCAGGGCTATTTCCAAAACTATCGTGAGCACCCTGGGATCAGCTCCGAAGGTCGCCAAAAGAAATTGCCGGATCATCTGCCCATTTTGCCTCAAATTGATGGATTTAAAAACCCCGTAAAGGCCATGTTCTTGGGATTTGCTCTCCTCTTTTTAACCACGGCTTATGGAGCGCCCGCTCAGCTTCCGCCTCATGAACGTGAATGCCTTTGGGGCCTTGCCGAAAGACGCGGCACGGCTTCGTGCTGGGTGGAGTGGAACTCCTCGAAAAATACCCGGGTTTGTCTCTCTAGAGATCTCTGGATCAGGTGGTTGAAAAGTCCCGCCGCGGAGCTGATCTGTCCCGCCTCGGGTCGGCTCAAGTACTTTGCCTACCCAAACAATCATGGCCACGAGAGGCATGGCAGCACCGAAACCGCACACAGCGAACCGGTTCTCCGGAAGCCCGTTATCACGAGACTAAGAGTCGATCGATTGGCGGATAACACCGAAGTCTCAGACGGGTCCGGCCGAGCGATTTCAGTTTGGGTCCCGATTTGGAAAACGATCGAAAAAACCCGTGAGCGCGCATCGGAGATCCTCGCTCCACATGACCCGCTCGGCATTTTCCGACATCTTCTTCTATCCGAGAAGCAGAGCAACGGCCCGGGAGGGCTGCTCCGGATGCTCGGCTTCGTGCATTTGCTAACCGCGACCGGCATCCACCTCTACGCGCTGGCTTCATGGTGTGACTGGGGTTTCAAAACAATCTTCTGCCGCTTCTTGCTTCCGCGGCTTTCAAATCCGGGATTTTGGCTGGCCGTGGGACTGCTCTTGAGTCGTGCCGCAGCCTTCTCCTGCTGGTTGCTCGCGTGGCTCATGTCCGGCGGGCGACCAGGCATGCTCCGCCCGTGGATTGTCGTTATGGCAAGAAAATCGGCGCAGGTACTCGGCCTTCGATGGAGGAAATGGGCGCCCCTTGCGATCGCGCTTACCGCGGATCTTCTCGTCGCGTTTTTTTTCCGCTGTCTTGACGGACGTGAATGGGCCCCGGGGCGCTGGATTTACGCGCTGGCCGTAGGAGGCGGGCTGATGACCCTCGAAACCGGTTCAAAAAGATCAGAATCGCAATTTCTTGTTCATTGTAAACTCGCGATTGGATCCTGGGTATTCGTGGCCATTTACGAGGGTCTCGCGGAAAACAGAGTCGCCCTTGGGACGCCCTTGCTCAGCGTTCTCACCCTGCCTCTCTTTTGTATGGTTCTGTATCCGGCGTTGCTCATTTCAACACTAGGGCACACATGCCACCTAGGCATTGTTGCCGACCCGGTCCTTTCGATGGCGGCTCAGTTCGGGACAATGGCGATTTCGTTCTTTTTCAGGCTCGTTGCTGCCTTCGATAGCTTATGGATCATTCCGTTCTGGACAATCCCGGTGGCTGGATTCATTTCCGCGCTGGCCATCTTGCCCGCGCTGCGCGGGTATCGAATGAAGATGATCATTATTCTGATCTGCTTTGCTTTACGCTTCAGTCTTTCTCGGACATCCAATCTCGCCGAAAAAGCCGACTCGAAGCTGAACCAGAAGACCGCCAGATCCGTTGAACAACTTGATGTAGGCGAAGCGGACGCCGCGCTGGTGATCGGAGCTTTCAGCGACGAAACCGGACGGGACTCAGTCGGGCTCGTCGACAGCGGCTCCGAACGATCGCTCTCGGACGCAAACTGGCTGACTCTCTTTTCGAGGCGAGGAATTACTCGACTTTTCTGGGTTGCGCTCACGCACCTGGACGAAGATCATGCGGGAGGACTGCTCCGCATCCAGGCCCTACTGAAAATAGAATGTGTCGCGATGTCGAAGTCCGATTTCGAATCATCTCGTGGAATTCGGTTACGGAAAGCTCTCTCCCAATCAGGAATTCGCGTTGCCGAGTTTGACGGCTCCTGCTTTCCTTTCAAGACACTGCAGATCAGCGCACGGAAAACCAAAGCTAAGCGGAAAAACTCCTCGATGAGCGTGATGGCAATTCCGCTGAAGAATGGCGGAGTCTACCTCGCAACAGGAGATGCCGGGTCCCGAGATGAACAGCAGATCGTTGAATGGTTCAGGAAACTACAAATGTCACGGAGCGTCACATCGCCGCTAATCCTTAAGATCAGCCATCATGGTTCGCGATCAGCAACTTCAGAAGCGCTCCTTTCGGCGCTCAGACCAGCCGAAGCATGGATCTCTGCCGGGTTTGGAAACATCTATGGACACCCATCCCCGGTCGTCCTGAATCGCTTAAAAGCCGCCGGCGCCCGCCTGTCCCGGACTGATCAGCAGGGCATCCTGAAGACGCCTAGAGAGCGATTCCGAGACGTCCTGGGAACAAAATGAGCTTTCGATCCAAAAGCTTGCAATACATCAAAAAAATAGTATACTGATAAGGTCAGGTTTAAAAAGAGAGATTTCCGCGAGGGGGACTCTGAAAAGTCTCGTCTTTTTAGGCATTTAGGGGGAACTTGTGGCCTTGACAGGCTCGACAAAAACCGCGATTTGGGCTTTCGGTGAACACCTCCTCTTGTGTTTCGTGGCGCTCGCGTTATCGAGCGCACTTACGGGGTGCGCTCCCAGGGAATCGACCAAACACTATCTCAAAGAGTGCGTGCTCCCCGAAGACCAGACAGGCACCCTCTCCGCACGCTGGAAAAAAGTCGCTGTCCCCATCGCGTTTCAGCAGGGCCAATTTGATGCAAGCGAGCTTCAGGACATGATCGAAGCAGCCAAGACCTGGAACGATTTTTATGCCCAAAGTCTCGGTTTGAGCGCCATCGACTACGGAGATCCCGCGAATCCCAGGCAATCCACTGCTTCGAAACCTTCTGAACTTTGCTCCATGGGCCTCCTGCAAAATGGCCAGTTCACGGGAGCCGTGGTGATCTATAAGCAATCCAGATGGCCATATTCGAATCTCAGCGACGCGATCGCGCTGACCACTTTTTGCAAAATGGCCGGGACACCTCTGCCTTACATGACGGTCGCTATCACCGAGCTGAATTACCAGTATTTCTTCGTTTCCGGACGTAAACTGCCGGATCTGCAGACGATCGTATTGCACGAATTCGGGCACATGATGGGTTTGAATCACAGTTGCGAGATGACAAGTAAGACAGGCACGCCGAATTGCACTCACCCGAGCATCAATCCCGATTATTTGAGCGCACTCATGTACCCCGTTTTCGGCTTTGACTCTTCGGGACTGGGCGAGCAAAAGCGAGTTCTCAACACCAACGATCAGGGCCGGGCGAACTGTCTTTATCAGGACATGAGCACTCTCGATAACTGACGCTCAACCGGCGCACGCGATCAACTCTCGTGCAACTGTTCGCTGATCGCGTCGGCCATCTCGGACGTGATCCTGTGTCCCGAGTTCCTCAAGAGGATGAACTCGCCTTCCACTCCCCTGTTCACAAGGGCGCGATGCGAGCGCTCAGCGACCTCCGCATCCACCCAGTCGTCGCTCAAACCATGGATCGCGTCCATCCGGAATGGAATCGCTCCACGGATTTCCTCATCCAGGAATTGACATGAAATACCGAGTACTCGCGTGACCCTCCGGAACGCCTGTCCTGCAAACGGGGCGACATAGCCGCCTTGCGAATAGCCGACGAGTATTTTTGGCAACTCCTCGTAACCCAAGGCGCGCACGAGAGCCTTCAGATATTCCACCGAGCTTTCCATGTCGATGTAGTAATCGTCTTTCGAGGGATCGTAAAAATACCACGAAAAACCCAGCCGGAAGCCGCTCTCAGTTCCTTTGGGAATCTCGCCGGGTTTTCCCTTCAACTTCACGGGAACAGGGAACGGCGCGTTCGGAGCCAGAACAATCGCGGACGCGGGAATCAGCGGCTCGAGCTTTTTGAAAAGATAGGGACCGCTCTGCAAATACCCGTGCAGGAGTAAAACGAGAGAGGAAGGGTTCGCGACCGCTCTCAACGCGTAATCGCATATGAGTGAACTCGATATTTTAAGACGTGATATTTCAGTCGCGTGTTCCGGGACGGTTTCCATAAACGACACCATCAATCCGAAGAAACCCGTCTTCGTGCCGCTCTCTTTCGATCAGCTGGCCATAACCATCCGTGTTGATATGCACCCAATGGATGATAGCGCCTTCGGGAGACGGCGGGTAATTGCCGGCCTTTTCGCGCGCAGTGATATAATCACCGCAGGCCTCAATCGACATCCCCGACCTGATTTTGGGTAATTTGCCGAATGCCTTGTTATAGACGATTTCGATCGTATCCTTCGAGCCATCCCTGCCGATCTGAATCTTCAGATGGTCATGAGTCTTGCGCGACTTAATCAGCTTTACGATCCGCCCCTGCACGAAAGCGCGATCCTTGTACTGATTCTGCGTTTCACGCTTCCAACGGATCACCTCTTCGTTCATGAAGGGCAGGACCCCGTGGTCATTCGCCAGACACTTCAGATCACTTTGCGCGAAGGCTGCAGATAAACTGAAGCCGTTCGCGACTAAAAGAAACAAAACGGTGGATAGGGAATTCAAGAAAAAACGGCCGGCCTTAGATTGCGTCATGAGCGTCCTTATTTCTGGCAGAGACTCTCGTCTGCGGCCAGCTGAGTGGGCGTTATGAGTCGGCACCTCAATGCGGTAGCAGTGTACGAATACCCGTCCGGTAATTCAACCCCGAAAAGGCCGTTATTCTACTTAATTGTGATCTGAGTAATCTTGACCGGATCAACAGGTCGATCGTTCGGACCCTTCGAGGCATTTACGATTTTATCAACCACATCCATACCTTGAGTGACTTCACCGAAAATCGTGTGACGGCCATTCAGCCATGGGGTTGGTTTTACGGTAATGAAAAATTGTGAGCCATTCGTATTCGGACCGGCATTCGCCATCGCCAGGATTCCAGGGCGGTCGAACTGATCCGTCGGCTTCGTCTCATCTTCGAAGGTGTACCCTGGACCACCGGTCCCGGTCCCGAGGGGATCCCCCCCTTGGATCATGAAATC
>Ga0208375_1000185_pt1 | contig 99646 bp, 75 predicted proteins | sample RifOxyD1_FD_184038 | JGI IMG/M metagenome (GOLD analysis project Ga0208375, IMG submission 184038) | Soil microbial communities from Rifle, Colorado - Rifle Oxygen_injection D1 (SPAdes) | ecosystem: Environmental > Terrestrial > Deep subsurface > Rock core/Sediment | place: Rifle, Colorado... | reverse complement strand
CACCGACGCCGACACCGACGCCGACACCGACGCCGACACCGACGCCGACACCGACACGAATCAACGAGGTGCTTCTTTTTAACGGAGTCGGGACGAACGCGTCCAATGCCCAAGCCCTCATCGATATTCTCGAACAGCAGGGCTTGACCGTTCAGGTGGTGAGTTCAGCCCAAATGGAAGCAATTGCCGAAAGTGATTTGCGGCGTTATTTGATGATCGTCTGGCCAGGCGGTGACGCGAATGTCATGTCAGACGGCTTATCGGGGGCGACACGCGCGAAGATCCGACGGGCAGTTGTTCAAGGCGGTGTAAGTTACGTGGGCTTTTGCGCCGGGGCTTGGATGGCGGTTGGCCCGGTGCCGGCGGTGAATTCAGTGCCGTATTGGGGTCTGGCCATTGTTCCAGGTGATTATCTGAAAATTTACCTGCCGAACGGGCAGCAGCCGACCGGCGCGATGGTAACAGCGTATTTTGCGGACCAGAGTTCCCGAGACCTGGTTTGGTGGGGTGGACCCTACCTCGCGGACTATTCCAACGGCGTCATCGCGCGATACCCGGATCGAAGGGCCGCGATCATTGAGACCACGGTCGGCAGCGGCTTTGTCGTGATCTCCGGTCTTCATCCGGAAGCCCCGCAGAATTGGCGGGACTCGATCGGGCTGGTCGACCGTGACGGACTGGACTTCGACGTCGCTTGGGATCTGCTGAACGCCGGATTGCTCAGAAGCCGTCTGGCTACGTTCTGATCGGCACCATGATGAACCGGGCTTGATGAGGGCCGCGACCATTCTTAAACGGTGACCTCGATGTTTTGGCGAAGTAACGAAGTTGCCGACTTGGGCCTTACCTGTGCCAGGATTATGTGACAAAGACGGCGCCGTCCTCGCTGATTTCAAGGATGCGATAGCCGCGATCAAGAATATCCCTGACGGGGATCCCCGCTGCTTCCCAGAGGTTTTTCAAGACATAAGTCGCTACGTTCTTGAAATCGCGCTGCCACGCCACGATTCGCGTAAATACTAGGCCATCCCAGAACCCGCGTTTCGCGCTTTCAGGGGTGTCCTGAGCTTTGGAGCGGGGCAGACCGTAGCCTTTTTTCGCTCCCGTCACGATCATCGCAATACCACCCGAAAATTCCCGGATGAATCCCTGCCAATCCGAGCGACTCTTTGCGCGGATGAGCAGGTGCAGATGATTTCCGACGTTTGCATAACGGTAAACAGAGATATTCCAGCGTTTCTTGAGACGGTCGAGAAGATTGCGGACGTGATTGCAATGCCTTGGATGCAGCATTGAAAGCTCTCCTCTCGCCTTGGATGATCTCAACACCACGTGAAGCGCTTGCTTCGGATCAAACGGCCTGCCTGTCTTGCGTCTACCTTTCGTGTGATCGCCGCCGTGAGCCTGAAGCTTTGTTCTGCGATTGAACCCGGGGAGGAAAAGCTGGTTTGATTGTGTTTTTAGCCGCATTGGCGGGTCTAATTTTAGCGGGGCAATGGTTTTTATAGACAAATATATTGGGGCTGAGTTTGGGTGAGTCTGGCGAACTTCCTCTTCTGAGGGAGAAAGTACCGAATAAGGCCGTCTCGACGTTCGCCAAGACGCGCTCGATCATTGTGCCTCCCGGGGTCGCTTGGGGCCGCTCCTCGATCCCGGTGCGATTTGGAAAGGGGGGCGTTATGCATTCTCCTTCCAAGGTACTGTTCCAAGGCGCTGTTTCCGCTTTCCGAAGCGCTTTGAGGGCGGATTCAGGCGGACTCATTTGCAGAGTCAGTAAATGGAAAGACTATGAACCGAAGTTGACGAACGTGGCGATCTCGCCTTCAGGTATTTTCACCCGCGAATCGAAAGCTTTTCCAGCCGGACTTTCGGCTGATTCTGATGCTGTTTCGCGATAGCGGGAAAGGTTTCCCGAAGCTTTCGCGCGTATCCGAAGTCCACTTCGGTGACGATCAGCTTTTCGTTCGATGAATATTCGAACATCGGTTTGCCTGACGGGCCGACAACCATGCAGTCACCGGAAAAGCCCATTCCGCCTCCGGAACCGATCCGATTGACGCCGAGAACGAAGGACTGCGTATCCATCGCGCGCGCGCTGAGCAGGATCTTCCATTGTTGGGCGCGAACGTCGGGCCAGCTCGCGATAATGATGAACGCGTCGGTCCCTTCCGCCGCGGCTTGAGTAAAGGGCCCGATGAAGCGGGTATCAAAGCAGATGAGGGGCGTGAAACGATACCCTTCGTATTCGACCGTCAGGAGCCGGTTTCCTGGTTCATAGTGGTCCTGTTCGTTGGTGACGGGGAATAAATTCATCTTGGCGTAAGAGGTGAGAATTTCTCCGTTACGAAGCACGAGACACTCGTTCGTATACTTCCCGCCATTCTTGATCGCGGCGCCCGCGAAAACCAGAATATGCTTGCCGCGGGTCATGGAGGCGAGTTCAAGGAGTTCCGGGCTGCCGAGCTCTTTCGCGGCGAATTCACGCTCCATACAGAACCCGGAAAGCGCCATTTCAGGTAACACGAGAATGCGGGAACCCTGTGCTTCGGCGTCTTCGACGGCGTTTCTTATTTTGTTCAGGTTCGCGCGAAAGTCGAGCCAGGCGATGTCCATCTGAAACAGAGCTATTTTCATAAAACAGGGCATACCATAGGTTTTTCCGTGCCGCTATGAGTTACACAGCGGTCCCTAGGCCGCCGCGGTCCGCTTGAGCGCATACTTGGGCAGCTCGATCGTAAAAGTCGAGCCCTTTCCCGGTTCGCTTTTCAGATAGAGCTTTCCTTGATGGGCCTTTACGATTTCGTGAACGATGTACAGGCCCAAGCCGAATCCCCTGACCTGTCCCTTTTCTGTCGCTCTCTGAAAGGGTTTGAAAATCCTCACCTGATCTTTCGGATGAATTCCCACGCCGCGGTCCTGAACGGATAACCGCGCGCCGGCTTCGGTCCCGGTGAGCTGGACAGTGATCAGGGATCCCGAAGCGTACTTCATCGCGTTCGTCAGAAGATTGGCAACGACTTCCTCGAGCCTGATTCGATCCCAGAATCCGATGACTTCCTTCTCCAGTTGTAGTTCGATGCCGCATTTCGCCTGATTGAGCTCTATTTGATGTCGCTCCACGATCTCGCGGACGAGATGACCGAAATCGATTTCGGACGGCGATAGTACGAGATCGCCTCTCCTGGCGCGGCTGATGTCAAGAAGTTCGTCAATCAATCGTGAAAGGCGATCCATCTGTCTATCGGCCATGACCATCATCGAATTCAGCTTCTCGGGCGAGAGGGAGTCGAATTTCCCAAGACTCGAGAGCCTGATCAAGAGCTGAATCTGCGTCCGCAGGGCTGTCAGCGGCGTACGGAGCTCATGCGAGGCGATGGACAGAAAATCCTCGCGCGCTTGGATAGCCTCCTGAGAGGCTGCGTAAAGAATCGCATTGTCGAGGGCAGTGGAGCAACGATGACCATATTCCTCGATCAAATTGATTTCTTCCGGCCTTCGGAACTGGTCGGGCCTTTCGGAAAGGAGCGAGAGAGATCCGAGCACGTTTCCTCGGGATGTGAGTGTCAGCATGCTCGCGGAACGAATCGGCAGATTATCGAGCAGAGAAGACCCCCAAAGCTGCGTGATCTCGCTTTGGCTCAGCTCAAAAACCTTACGATACGCGCTTTCGGGTATTTTGATCAAAGACTCGCGCAACTCGTTCGAATTCAGACTTTCGCTGAGGCGGGCTTCCTTCTCGCGATCCTTGTGGGCGACCAGAGAGCCCGGGGCACTGAGAATTGGCTTTGAAAGAACGAGAACGCATCCATCGGCGGTTTCAGGAATCAAAAATCGCACGATCGTCGCTAACGTGGATTCCATATTCAGGGAACTCGAGAGCTGTTGGCTCGCTCGAGCGAGAAGTCTTGAATAGCCGGCATCGCGTTCAAGAATGTTCTCCCGTTCCTCATAGTTCTCTATCCGGCTTGTCAATTCAGTCGGATGGACGGCCAATCTCGCGAGGATATCACTGTAAACCGATGAGAGTGCCGCTAATTCTTCGGACGTCATGAACTCCTGCTCGCGAATGGCGGCGTGCGCGGCGGGACTGCCAATCGCGGCGGCCAAGGTTCGCTCGATTTCACGTCGAATGGAAGCGAGCTGCAAGACCGTGATTCGCGGAGTCGCTTCGAATCCTGCTCGCCGAAGAGCCTGGATGGTCAGCTGTTCAGCGTCATTCGGGTTGAAATACCGGGAAAACAGCTCCACGATCAGTTCGCGTTTCGAATCCACCGGAAAATCCGGCAGCTTCTGGTTCGACATGCTTCTTGTCGGTCTGATCTCCAGCGCGTCGACGAAGCGGCTCGCGTCGATTTCTTCTTCGGTTGATGGGGTGAACAGAAGCGACCCGACAATAAGGCTGCTGATATTCAGGAAGAGCGACCACAGGACCGCATGCGTGAGGGGATTAAACGCGGTAAGCCCGAAGAGGGCTCCGGGCCTCAGAAACGCCAGGCCGAACGGACCCTCCTCGATCAGTGCTGAGGGAAGCCAGCCGATCGACGCGAACTCGGGGACGATCAAACAATAGAGCCAGATGCTGAATCCAGCAGTCAGTCCGAGCAGCGCGCCTGATTTGTTCGCCTTTCGCCAGAACATCCCCGCAATGATGGGCGGCGCGAGCTGAAGCATAGCTGAAAATGAAATCAGGCCGATGTTCGCGAGGCTGTAATTCGGTCCGAAGAGACGCTCGTAAACATATCCGGTCGTGATGAAGAGGGCGGCGGCGACCCATCGGGTCCCGAGGAGGTGCCGCTGAATCCCCCGGAGTGCCTTGAATCGTGAAGACAAAGGCAAAACCAGATGATTCGAAATCATCGTCGAAACGGTCATCGTTTCCACCATGATCATTCCGATTCCGGCGGACAAGCCCCCAAGACACACGAAAAGAGAGAGCCAGCGATTCCCGGCCGCCAAGGGCAACGTGAGCACCAGATTATCGGCCTCCACCGGATTGAAGCCAAGGATCAGGCCGGCTGCGGCAATAGGCACAACGAAGAAAGAAATCGCGAACAGGTAAAGCGGCACCACCCACATGGCGGTCCGAATGTGGTTTTCATCGGAGTTCTCAACGACCCCCAGGTGAAATTGCCGCGGAAGGAAAAAGAACGCCGAGAATGCCAGGACGATGTAGGTGAACCAGTTGGCAAAATCCGTTCCGGACGGTCTCCAGAAATCTGTCTGCTGAGCGCTGCCGCGCTTCAGCGTGAAAACTTCACTGAACCGCGGCAGCTGATCGAAAATGTCGCCGAACCCGCTAAAGACGAAATAGACGATGAATATGCCAGCGGCGAGAAACGACGAGAGTTTCACGAGGCTTTCTACCGTGAGCACCGCGATCATCCCGGGGTGTCTCTCGGTTGGCGTCAGACGGCGGATTCCGAAGCTGATCGTGAAAATGATCATCAGAAGGACAATGATCGGTCCGATTTGCTGGCCGATCGAGGAATAGGCAGAAGAAGGAGGGTACCCCCCGATGATCGCAGTACTCGAGATCATCGCCTTGAGCTGTAAGGCGACGTAAGGAATCGTGCCGAAGAGGACCAACAGGGTGGCAAGGGCCGCTATAAAGCCGGATTTTCCGTATCTTGCCGAGATCAGGTCCGCAATGCTGGTTACCCGTTGTAATTCTTTGCTTTTGACCATTCTCCTGAGCAGGGACCAGGCGATGAGGAGTCCTAACGTTGGTCCGAAGTAGATTGTGAGATAGAGAAAACCCGATTTTGCGGCGAGTCCTACACTTCCGTAAAAGGTCCAGGTCGTCGTGTAGGCGGTGAGCGAGAGGGCGTAGGCGAGCGCCCCCGTGAACAGGGCCGGTCTGGTCTTTTCTGCCCAGAGCGCGACCGCGATGAGGATCCCGATATAGATTACGACGATGAGAATGATTGCTGAAACGCTAAACATTTCCAGAACTCCCGCCTTCGGGACGTCTTCCCACGGAAGCCGAAATCATGCGCAACAGCAGTAGGACAATGGCCCACGCGATAAAGAAATACGCGAATAGAACACCAGGCCTGTTGAGCCCATCGGCAAAGAACGGCCAGCAGAGTAACACCGCTGAAAGTGTCATGAGGAATAGCGTAGCAAGCGGGCCCATTGCTAGCCGATGCGTTGCAAGATTAGGACTGGCCGTGGAGTGTTATCGGAAGGAGGTAAATGCTTTTTTGGTGCGGTGCAAAAATTTTGCTTTTCACCTGCCATTCTGTTCGCTATGCTGCCGGCCTTGCGATCACCTGCTGATCGCTGTCGGGGGGTTATGCGGCGGATAGTCATTCTGTTTTTGACAGCTTTCATCTTAAATATTCAATTCTTATCCCTGTCGTTTGCTGGAATATCCAAATCCGTTGTGACGGCTCCCATTCCGGTGAAGGCATCGCTCCGGATGTCCCTCGTCTCATCGGTCGCCGGCAAAAAGAATGACCTTCGCACTCTGAAGAGCACCGGGACAGATGACAGTGGGAGCATGAACGAGAATTCGACGCTTCCGAATCTGAGCTATTTCTCCGGTTTTGGGGTCTTTCGATTCAAGGAAAAACATAAATTTCTCGTCGCGGCACTACAGTCGCTCGATGGCGCGGTCGACCGCACGCTTGCAACTCCCTTTGGCCGGGATTTCACGATTCCGGGACAGATTCTTGCCGCGCGCTATTCATACGTGTTGACGCGTGAGCTGAACGTGAACGCCGGACTGGCCTACGTGGACGTTTTTGGGGTTTCGGATCCGACGCTCGGCATGGGCTACCGCGTGAGCGGCCCCGGGCACACAGGTTGGTCTGGCCGGTTAGGATTGAAGTTCTCCGTGCCCATGACCGATCGGAGTCGTGCTGAGCAGCTTATTACCCGGGCAACGATGCGTTCCGCCGTTTTTTTTCAACAGGCTCATTGGGAAGGTCACGGAAGTCTCTCGCACTCGCGGCCGTTCTATCCGCACGGCGTTACTCCCGTGAGTAGAATGGGGTCTTCGAATGCGAATAGCGTCTCGTCTGGAGGCCATGGGAGCGGTCATGGGAGTGGCCAGGGCGGCATGGCTGGAATGGGGAGTCTGGATCCCGTCGATCTCGTGCTCGCTGAACGTGAAACGAACCGCACGACCGCAGGATTGGGCGGTTCCTATTCTTTAACGGATTCGTTCGAAATCGGAGCCGGAGCGGGGCTGACGCTGCTTGAAACGGCCAAGCGATCCTCGATCTGGCTGACCAATCTGCGACCCTTGGGACTCACTTACTATTTTCGGAATTGGGAAGCCGGAACGAACGTGAATCTTTTTTCGGATGTCGCTGAATACCAGCATCCTTCATTCCCGAGACTTTGGGCCGTTGATTTTCGCTTGAGCTACACTTTCGGGGAACGCTCGCACGATATCTGAATTTATTTTTTTGGCCGGAGCTCCGCGATAAAGACCCGGTCTCCCCTGAGGTAAATTTCTTTCAGCCAATTTTCATCGAGGCGGGTTTTTCCGTTTGGCTGCTCGGGCGGCAGGTTGTGGATCATTAGTTCCCAATCATGGTGAGGGGCGAGTGGAAGTTTGACCGCGATCGTTTCGCGGCGCTTATCACGAGCCCGTCCGGATTTATTCGGAACTTCAGAAGGCAGCGACGATCTCAGCCACCCGGTCACGAGAAAGCTGCCATCGGCGTTTTCGAACACTTTCAAGACGCTTTCGGAGCGAGCCGGTCTTGTGATCTCGATATTCGCATGAAGCAGCCGGGTGGGTTGATCGAAGAGGTGATTGAAAAGTTTGAGGGCCGCGAACGCGGGCTTTTTCTTCCCTTTCACATCCACGATTCCGAGGTGACGGTTATTGGCGTCGCCAATCACTTCCTCGCCCGGAGGCAAGTCGTGAATTCGATACCACGTGCTGAGCGAGAGTGCCTGTGAAGCGGTAGCAAGTACGTGGTGCTTCCAGAGAGAAACTCCCTGGTATTGCGGAGTGTGCTCGTAATCGTAAACAGCTTCGACCCACGGCGAGACCTCGCGATCGTTCATCCTGTAATCGCTGTATCCGAATTCGGCCAGCCAGAGATCGGCTTTCGGGGCCGTTTCGATCATCAACCCTTGGATGCGATGGAGACGGTCGGGGTAAGACTCGGCGGGCAGCTGTTCCCAGGTTTCAAGATAGCCGTGGACGTTGATGGCGTCGAAAAAAGGCCCCAATTTGAATTCGCGGAGCAGCTTTTCGAGAAAAGGGGTCCTGCCCTGGGCCATTCCGCCCAGCACGATCCGGGCGGACGGGTCGGCTCGCCGTACCGCCAGTGCCCCGTCACGAACCATGACGGCAAATTCTTCGGGGGTTCCGAGCCAATAATTTTCGATATCCGGCTCGTTCCAGAGTTCCCAGCTTTGCACTTTCCCCGCGTAACGCCGGGCGATCTCGTACATGAATGATGCGAACCGACTTGGGTCTTTCGGCGGTTTTCGCCAGAAATCCTTCGGATCGTCGTTCGACCATTTCGGGGAGTAGCAGACGTAGGGCAAAACGGTGATCCCGTTTTGAACCGCGATCCGGATGAGGTCGTCCCAATAGCCCCACGAGTAACGGCCGGGGGTTTGCTCAATTCCGTCCCATCCGATTCCGACCCGCAGATACCGCGCGTGAACGTCCGACAAAAGCTGGATATCGGCGCGAATGCGTTCCTGCGTGGTGGATTCCTCGGGGTAGTCTTCAGCCAGTCCGCTTGGTTGAAAATAGAATCCATTCGCATCTTCTTGCGCGATTCTGGAGGGAAAATTCGAACTTGAGATGATGGTGTGAGTGGTTTCTCCGGCAAAACTTGGGGAAACCCCGTCGTGAGCACAACCCAAAACCGGTGTGACCACCAGGAGAGCGAAAGCAAACAATCTGAACAGCATTCCCGGAGGTTATGGAAGAGGTTTCGAAAAGGCAAGCGACGAATGCGCCGAAATTTGTGGGCAGCCGACTTTTTAAATGGCTTGCCCCCGGAATTCGGGGAACCTAGGATGGAAAATCATGAAACGTACTTCCATCAAAAAAGTTTCAGTTGTCGTCGTTGCCTGGACTCTTCTCCTTTCTTCTTTCACTTCTTCCGCATGGGCGAAAAAGACCGGAGCTGGGCCGGCGGATTTCGGGGCCGGGATTATTCTGGGGGAACCCACCGGGCTCACCTTCAAGTACTGGAAGGCTTCGACCCGCGCGATCGACGGCGGTTTTGCGTATTCGGCAAACGAATTTCTTTTGTTGTATGCCGATCATTTATGGCATTTTCCGGCTTTCAGTGCTTCGCTTGCGAGGAGTTCGATCCAGCCTTATCTTGGGCTCGGCGGCGTTTTCTTCATTTCGAACAGATCTCACCGCACCGATCAGGAGAAGGTTCTCGGGGTTCGCATTCCGTTCGGGGCGGAATGGAAACCCGGTGCTCCTCCTCTGGGCGTTTTCGTCGAATTAGTCCCTGGCCTGGGAATCATCCCGGCGACGTACGGCCTTTTTCAAGGCGGAATCGGCGCTCGTTACTATTTCTGAAGTTCTCCCCGAGTCTATTCGTGTGCCGGGCGGTAAGGATAATAATGCGGTTCCCACTGCGCCTTTCGGATCACTCTGTCGTACTCGTCGTCGCTGAGAATGCGGCCGATTCCCGAATCCCTTGCTTCCAAGGCGACGGCTTTCGCCACATGGAAGGAGACGTTTCGGATATTCGTCAGGTCGGGCAGGAGCATGTTCCTGCTGCATTGCTCTTCGGTGACGAGCGCGCTCACGGCCCTGCTGGCGGCCAGGAACATCGCTTGGGTCACCTTGGTTGAGCGGCTGACAAGGGCTCCTAATCCGACTCCGGGGAAGATGAACATGTTGTTGCACTGGCAGGTCATCAATTTCTTTCCCCGGTATTCGAGGGCTTCAAAGGGGCTTCCGGTCGCGATGAGGCCGCGGCCTTCAGTCGCGTCCGCCACTTCCTGAGGCGTGCATTCTGATTTCGAGGTCGGATTGGAGAGCGCGAAGATCACGGGTTGCGCGTCGTTCTTGGCCATTTGTCTGAGCACTTCGGCGTCGAAGAGCCCTTTTTGAGCGGTGACGCCGATCAGAACCGTGGCCTTCGTGTTGCGGATCACGTCGAGCAGGCTGATCCGGCCAGGAGACTGGAGCTTCCAGCTTGCGACCGCGGCTCGGCTTTTCGCGAACTCTTTTTGCACATCGTCCAGACCCGGTGAATCCTCGAGGAGGAGGCCCGGGGCATCGATCGCGAAGATCTTGCTTCTGGCCTCTTCGTCTGATGCTCCCTCTGCCTTGAGCATGTTCAGGATGTTGCAGGCAATCCCGCTTCCGGCTTGCCCCATCCCGGCAACCACGAAACGCTGATCGTTAAAACGTTGCTTCTTGATTTTCATCGCGGTCATGAGAGCCGCGAAGGCGACCGAGCCGGTTCCCTGAATGTCGTCGTTGAAAGAAAGGATCCGCTCACGATAACGGTCGAGGAGTTTAAAAGCCTTGTGTTTGGCGAAATCTTCCCACTGGAGAAGCGCGTGCGGGAAGTTCCGTTTTATGCCCATGACGAACTTTTCGATGAACTCGTCGTATTCTTTTCCTTCGAGCCGTCGTTTTCTGTAGCCAAGATAGAGCGGGTCGTCGAGAAGCCGTTCGTTGTTCGTCCCGACGTCCAGACAGAACGGAAGACAGCAGGCCGGATGAAGCCCGCCGGCCGCGACGTAAAGGTTGATTTTGCCGACGGGGATACCCATTCCGTCGGACCCCAGATCGCCGAGACCGAGAATGCGTTCGCCATCCGTCACCACGACGAGGTGTACGTCAGGAAGGGGAACGTCCCGGAGAATATGGTCGATGTCGTTGATGTTCTCGGGGCTGAGGTAAATCCCGCGATAATCGCGCGTGATATGACTGAGCATCATGCAGGCCTTGCCGACGGTTGGCGTATAGACGATCGGGAGCATCTCGGAAAGGTGCGCGGAAAGGAGGCTGTAAAAGAGCGTCTCGTTGCGATTCAGAAGCGCTTGCAGGAAAATATACTTTTCGATCTCGTCGGTCTTTCGGCTGAACATTTCATAGCTGCGCTTGCGCTGCGTTTCGAGATCCGAGACAATCGGGCGAAGCAATCCGGATAATCCGAGTGTCAGGCGTTCCTGAGCGCTGAAAGCTGACGCTTTATTCAGGAGCGGATGTTTCAGTAACTGCTGTCCGCGAAGTTCGACTTCCAGGTATTCCTCCCCGGTCAAGGGATCTGTCTTCATCGCGAACGGTTTCGTGGCAAACGGCTTCATGGGGCACGCCCTCCGATAAATGATGTTGCAGTGAGTGTGGGGCTAATCTACTCGCAAACAGGCAAAAAACAAAGAGTTCGATCAGGGGAGAATGGGCCGGAATCTTTACATGACTGTTTGGGTATGTCTTAGCCGGGGTTTCTCTTGCTCCAGACCCAGATCACCCAGGTGATGAGAGCGACGAGCAGAACTAACCACCAGAAAACACGCAAGTTCAGGGCAGCCGCCTCAACGAATCGGATAGCGACCGGGAAAAAACGCCAGAGCAGGGCCGCGAAGAGAACGAGGGTCAGTGCCTGAAGAAATCTTCTCATCCGTCAGTGCGCCGATTTGAGATCCCCGAGCGGGAGAATGATATTTGAGCCACCGCCCTGTCCGCCGCCGATAACGAGCGGGGCTTTTCCGTCCCATTTCTCGACGATCTGGAGCTGGATCAGGGCCGGGCTTTCGCGCAGAGCCTTGCCGCGAATCTGAATGGACTGGGCTTCGCCCTTGGCGCGAATCACCACCGTGTTTGCCTCGATCTCGGCTTTTTGCTGGGTGAATTTGGCCTTTGCGGCTTCTTGTTCCTGGACCATTTTGGCTTCGATCGCCGCTTCGAGTTCTTTCGTGAGAGTGATGTTCTGGACCACGATATCCTCGATGATGAGAATGGGGCCGATTTTGGCCTTGGCCGCGGCGAGTGTCTTCGTTTTTATGTCCTCGCGTTTCCTGACGATCATCTCGGCGCTTTGAAGAGCGGTCACTTCCTTCAGAGCCTCGCTGACCCGGGGCAGAATCAGGGTGTCGAAGGGGTCTCCCGAGAACTCCTGATAGATCTTCACCACAGCACTTTCGGGAATGCGATAAAGGACTTTGACTTCAACGTTCACCTGCTGAAGATCGGAAGAATAACATTCCGCCTTCATTGATTGCGTCTGCTGGCGCACGGCCATCGGGATCACTGTCGTGATCAGGGGCGCTTTGAACCCGAAGCCCTCGGGCGCGAAAGCGGGATGCACCTTTCCCATGGTGACGAATACGCCGCGGTGGCCGGGTTCAATGATGTAGGTGCCGGCGAATGCCATGATCAGAAGAACGAAGATCAGGAGGCCTACTCCGAGATACTTCTTCATGCCCGCGAGATCGGTGTTGAAATCGTGACTGGTCGCCATGGTTATTCCCTTTCCTGAGGTGTGCTGTGGTGAGTAGCGTAGGCTGGGCGGGTGAGTTGAGCAACAGGAATCGGTGTTGTCACTTTTGGGCTGTCACTCTGGTCTGGAACCGGTGGCGAGCGGCGGACCGATTGAGAGTCTCTATTCGACCTGTCGATATCTGAGATATTTCTCGAGCTGGTCGGAGAAGCCGCTGATCGAGCCCTCGAGCTGGAGCTGATTCACCCGGGGGTGACACTGAAGAATATTCGACGACATGATGCGCTTCACGCGTTGCATCTCGTTCCAAGGGGCATTCGGGTTGTAGTAAGTGGAAACCAGGGGACCGATCACTCCGCCAGCCCCTCCTGCCCCAATGACCGTGGAGGTGATCACTCCGGCTTTCCGTAATCCTGAAAACTTTTGAATAACGGCTGCGGCGCCCGCGATTTCCTGCGCCTGAGGAATTAACTTCGAGGCAGTAATGGGAATGAGAACCGCCGCCAATCCGGCAGCGAGCGCGGAGCCGACTGCCTCTGCTAGCAGCTTATTCCAATTTTCGGCGATGACGATTTGTTGAATCCGATTCCATTCCGTGCGGGTAAAAAGCCGTCCCGCCAGCTGCGGGCAGTCGTCTATCTTTTTCGAGCCCCGAATGCATTTTCGTATGTCGTAGACTTCCTGATTCGGGACTTTGCGGACGACCAGGTAATAAGGATCGTCTTTATCGACTGATCGGACATTCGCGATTTCCTGAAGAAGGTCGGAGAGTGGTACTTCCTGTTCCTGAGGCTGCTGTTTCTTTTTTGCCTTCCGGGCGGCGAACGCCGTCGGCCCGATTCCATGCGAAAGCGCGAGACTTGCTATCAGTAGAATGTGAATCCAACCGATCGTTTTTTGCATGGCCAACCCCGTTCCTTAATAGTAGCGGAATATGGCAAGCCGTGTCAAAGAACGTGTTATCCTCTGAAAGTACAATGAATATCACGAATAATCATTGCACCCCTGCGGCTCCTGCTGAGCTGCTGAACGGCGCCGAGGAACCCGTGCTTTCGTCCGAGGTATTCAGTATTTTTTCATCATCAGAACTCGTTTTTCGGTCAGCGAAGGGAGCGAGCATATTGAGCTTCTCCAGCGCGTCCTCGACGCTTTGGACCGCTTTGTCCTGGGCTCGTCCGCTCTCGGCGGCTTTGCGTTCCAACGACACGACTGCATCGATCGCCTTCCCGATCATTTTCTTTCCGGCTGGGTCGCACGACTTGCGTTTTGCCAAATGGAACGGCACGAACAGCCGCAACTCTCCTTTTTTGTAAGTGGCATTCGGCGAGTCCTCTTCGTAAGATGCCCAGAAATCGATGAAAACCGTCTTTATCTGCGGTTTTTCTTCCTTGAAAGAGCGGCAGGCCTTCAATTCCGTGAGCTGTTTGGCGAGGCACTCGAGTTCCTCCTTCCGGAACAGTTTCGAGAGAGCCGTGGAATCGCCCAACGGAACGTTTTTCGCGATCCGTTGATTTCCAGAGTACTTGGTCGCGAGATACTCGGTCTGCTCGGCCGCAGCCCAGGTTGTCAGCGCGGATGGAATCGAAACCAGGAGGACGATCAAAAACGTTTTCATAGAGAGTTCCTCTCGGAGCATTGAAAGGCAAACCCTATGCCGAGCGGAACGTCGCGAATTTCCCATTGATGATGTGGCCGGGTCACGCGCGACACATGTCAGCGGAATCAGCTCCTGAACGACAGGTAAGCAGTGTTTATCCGTGACGATGTATGCAGATCCCTGATTTCAGGAGAAATGCCGTTTGGCATCCCACGTGAATTCATTCAGAGGAACGAGAGGGAGTTGCAATGAAGAATTTATCAAAAGCCCTGATTGTGGTTGGAGTCATCTGCCAGTTCGCGGCTATGTCAGCCTCGGGTGAGGAAAAACTTGGAGAAGCGCAGGCGGCGGCCTGTACGGCCGTAGATGCTAACAGCAATTATAAGAAACAACAACCCGCACCGGCGACTGCTACCGCGACCACGAAGACCACTAAAGCGGATGCCGCCAAATAGCCCGGGGTTTAGTGCCCCGTGCCCCTGAGATTCGCCACGAGTTGTTCGCTGACCGCTTTGGCGTCGCCGAAGACGAGTGAACAATTCGGGAAATAGAAGAGGGCATTGTCGACGCCGGCGTACCCGACCTTCATGGATCTTTTATTCACGAAAACCTGCTTGGCTTTGTAAGCGTCGAGAATCGGCATGCCGTAAAGCGGGCTGGATTTATTCGTTTTCGCGTCAGGATTGACAACGTCATTCGCGCCGATCACGAAGGCGACATCGCAGGTCGAAAACTCGCTGTTGATCTCATCCATTTCAAAAACACAGTCGTACGGGATCTCGGATTCGGCGAGGAGCACGTTCATGTGCCCGGGCATGCGGCCGGCGACCGGATGGATCGCGAACTTCACTTCAACTCCCTTTTCAACGAGCGTATCGTAGAGCTCCTTGATGGCATGCTGGGCCTGCGAGACGGCCATTCCATAACCCGGGACGATGATGACTTTGGACGAGTTCTCGAGCATGAATGCGACGTCTTCGGAGGAAGCCGATTTCACGCCTTTTCCGGCGGGGCTTGTGGTGGCGACCGCGGCATCGCCTCCGAATCCGCCCAGGATCACGCTGATGAATCCCCGATTCATCGCTTTGCACATGATGTACGACAGAATCGCGCCGCTTGAGCCGACTAACGCTCCCGTCGTGATCAGAAGATTGTTGCCGAGCGTGAACCCGGTCGCGGCGGCTGCCCAGCCGGAATAGGAATTCAGCATGGAAACGACGACCGGCATATCCGCGCCACCGATCGGGATGATCAGCGTGAACCCCAAGATGAGCGCGATCAAGGTCATGACCAAAAAGGGCAGCAGCGTATCGGATGCGACAAACCAGGTGGCGCATCCGAGCATTAAGAGTGCCATCGCCAGGTTCAGGAGATGCTGACCCTTGAAGACGACGGGATTCGAGCCGAGGAGGCCTTGAAGCTTTCCGAACGCGATGAGGGACCCGGTGAACGTGATGGCGCCGATGAAGCTTCCGGCGGCGAGTTCGATCATGAGCGTGGAATCAACGTGTCCCGTTTCGTGGTGGGCGAAGTAGGTGCCGATCGCGACAAGCACGGCCGACAGCCCGACGAAGCTGTGAAGAGCCGCCACGAGCTGCGGCATCGCGGTCATCTGGATCCGTAAGGCGACCGTACTTCCGATAAGCGCGCCGATCGCGAGGCCTGCGGTCAGCCAGCCGTAGTTTTTCACTTCCGGGTTGATGATGGTGGCGACGACCGCGATCATCATTCCTATCATCGCGAAGAGATTGCCCCTGAGCGCGGTCTTGGGCGAAGCGAGGCCTTTCAGACCCAGGATAAATAAGATCGTCGCGATCAGATAAACAAGAGAGAAGATGTCCTGATTGAAACTCGTCATGTGGTCACCCGCTATTTTTTTTCTTGTTTTTAAACATGGCGAGAATCCGGTTCGTAACGACGAATCCTCCGAAAATGTTGATCGAAGCGAGGAGAACGGCGAAAAATCCGACCAGCTCGATGGGGCCGGTCTGACCCTCGTTGGGATGAAAACCCGCGACGAGAATCGCGCCCACGACGACGATCGCGCTGATCGCGTTCGTGACGGCCATGAGCGGTGTATGCAGGGCCGGCGTCACTCCCCAGATCACGTGGTACCCGACAAAGCAGGAAAGGACGAAAACGTAAATTCCGATCATAGTTGGCGACATAAGATACTCCGACTGTTCATTTTCTCTTGAAACGGATTTCGCCTTGGAAGACCGCCAAAGACGCAGCGATAATGTCATCCTCAAGATTCATCTTGAGAGTAGGGCCGCTCTGGGGGTCCTCTTGCACAAGCAGGGCGAGGAGGTTCGCGACATTTCGCGCGTAGAATTCGCTCGCGTCAGCAGGCACAAGCGCGGCCCAATTGGTGATCCCGACGATGGTGACGCCGTGTTTTACGACGATCTTGTCAGGTTCGGTGAGAGGACAATTACCGCCGGTTGAGGCAGCCATGTCGATGATCACCGAGCCGAACCGCATTCCCTTGACGGCTTCTTCCGTGATCAGAACCGGGGCTTTGCGACCGGGAATATTGGCAGTTGATATAATGATGTCAAATTTCTTAAGTTTTTCGTTCAGGAGCGCCTGTTGTTTTTGTTTTCCCGCTTCTGAAAGTTCTTTGGCGTATCCGCCCGTTCCGATGCCGCTTTCTTCAAGATCGAGTTCGATGAACTTCGCCCCGACTGAAATGATCTGCTCCTTCACCTCGGGGCGGATATCGTAGCCTTCAACCGCCGCGCCGAGTTTCTTCGCAGTCGGAATCGCCTGAAGCCCGGCAACACCCGCGCCCAGGACTGCGACTTTCGCGGGCTTGGCGGAGCCGGCTGAGGTCATCATCATCGGGAAAAACCGTTTATATCGCGTCGCTGCTTCGAGAGCCGCGCGATAGCCCGCGATATTTGCCTGCGAAGAGAGCGCATCCATCGATTGGGCCCGCGAGGTGCGGGGAAGTAGCTCCATTCCGATGCTGTCAATTGCCCCTTGGGCGAGCTGTTCGAGGAGGCCGTCATTGAGGTAGCCGTCCAGGAAAGAGATGAGGAGAGCGCCTCTTTTCATTTTTGAGACTTCGGCGGAAGTCGGACGATTGAGTTTTAAAACGACATCGGCGCCGAGCGCTGTCGTCGCATCGCCGAGTTCGGCGCCTTCCGCGGAATAGGCTTCGTCAGGAAAGCCTGCCGAAGCGCCTGCGGACCGTTCAACAATGACTCGGAAGCCCTGTTTAATCCATTTTTTGACTGAAGTCGGGGTTCCCGCGACTCGAGTCTCGCGATCCTTGGTTTCCTTCGGAACGCCGAGAACGACTTTGTTTTTTGACATAGGACAAAATACTTACCACCTGAATCAGATCACCGGAACTACGTTTTGTGCTTCAGGTCCTTTCTGTCCGTCATAAAGATCGAATTCGACTTCCGCGCCTTCGCGAAGCGTTTTATGCCCGTCGCATTGGATCGCGGTGTAGTGGACGAAAATCTCGATTCCGTCTTTGCTTTCAATGAACCCGAATCCCCTCGCGTCATTGAACCATTTCACCTTGCCAAGAGCCATCGTTTGCCCCCTGTCTGTTGGGTATCGCCTTGGGCGTCGCGATGACGAGCGCCCTATTGCTAGTGTGACGGAATATGACGGGAGTTGTCAAAAAGGAGAATCAGTTGACATTATTGGTCTGGTTTTGTGGGCGATCGAGTTGGGGGTCCCCGGTAAAATCAAAGATGATTTCGTCGGGAGCTGCATATCCCAAAACTCGCCGGATCTCGCGTTGCTGCACTACTTTGCTCTTTTCGAGTTGCTGGGACTCTGTTTCGAGCCTCCGGAGAAGGGTTCTGAGATCTTCAGCCTGGCTCTTTCGGGTATCAAGGAGGCTCCTGAGCCGGACCAGTTGCATCACGCCGGGAGATCCGAACTGTGCCGGAATGCCGACCAGAAACAGGAGCCAACAGCCGAAGATGCCAAGCCAGAGCTTTGCTGGAGTGAGCCATTTTCGGCCTTTCATCTTTGAAATCTTCCGTAAACCGCCGGTCCCGCGAATTTGGCTCGTGAACCGAGCTGTTCTTCAATTCGGAGAAGCTGGTTATACTTCGCGATCCGCTCGCTTCTCGAAGCCGATCCGGTTTTGATTTGACCGCAATCAGTCCCTACGGCGAGGTCGGCGATCAGGGTGTCTTCGGTTTCGCCGCTTCGGTGCGAAACGATGGCTCCGAAGCCAGCCTGTCCTGCCATCTTCATGGTTTCGAGGGTTTCAGTAACCGTTCCGATCTGGTTCAGTTTGATGAGAATTGCATTCGCGATTCCGGAATCGATTCCTCGTTTCAGGAGCGCCTGATTCGTGACAAAAAGATCGTCTCCGACGATCTGGATCTCGGAACCCATTTTCTTGCTGAGCATTGCCCAGCCATCCCAATCATCTTCGGCCAGGCCGTCCTCGATCGAAATGACGGGATAGGTGTTTGTCCAACGTCGATAAATATCGACCATTTCATCCGCGTTCAGGCGTTTTCCTTCGAACCGGTAAGCCCCCTTGTGGTCGGAAAATTCACTTGCCGCGGCATCAATCGCGAGAAAGACGTCGCTCCCCGGGCGATATCCCGCATCGCGAATGGCCTGAATGATCGCCGTCAGTGCCTGTTCGTGAGGGAGTTCATCTTCAAAAACGGGCGCGAACCCGCCTTCGTCACCGACGCCGGTGGAAAGTCCTTTTTCATTCAGAATGTGTTTGAGTCGATGGAAAATTTCGACCCCCGCCCGCAACGATTCGGAAAAGGTTTCAAAGCCGGCGGGCACGACCATGAATTCCTGGATTGCGAGCCCGTTGGCGGCGTGCTTGCCGCCGTTCAGAATGTTCATCATCGGAACGGGCAGGGTCGTTCCGTGCGTGCCAAAGGTAGAGCTGATCAGCTTGTATGTCGGGATTCTTTGAGCGGCTGACTGGGCCCGCAAAAAAGCCATGCTGACGGACAGAATCGCGTTAGCCCCGAGTTTTGACTTGTTCGGCGTACCGTCGAGATCCCGCAGGGCATCATCCAAATGGGACTGAAGGGAGAAGTCGCGTCCCAGAATGGCGGGAGCGATCTTTTCCCGGACATTGCGGACCGCCGAGAGGACTCCTTTGCCTTCGAATCTCTTTTTATCGCCATCCCGAAGTTCGAGTGCTTCGCCTTCGCCCGTCGAAGCTCCAGAAGGGACCAGTGCTCGTCCGGAGACGATTTCACCCGCGTGCTTCGGATCATCAACCGCGATCTCGACTTCGACTGTTGGAATACCCCTCGAATCCAAGAGTTCCCGAACCTGAAGATTCCTGATTTTGGACATGCAAAAATATTTTCATACCGTACTGAACGAGGCAAGAAACTTATCGTTTGCTTCTTCGTCTCCGGCTATGCTTCGCGCGAACAACGGTTTTGATATTGCCGCGGACGTTGAAATCCCCGACTACTTCGATTTCCCAAGGGTCAAGCAACCGGATCAGGTCATCCAAGATGACGTTGACGACGTCTTCATGAAAGATGCCGCGATCGCGATATTGGTTGATGTAGAGCTTCAAGCTCTTCAATTCGACGCACCAGTTTTTCGGGATGTACTTGATGTGCAGTGTCGCGAAATCAGGAAAACCGGAAGCAGGGCATACGCACGTGAATTCGGGACAGCTGAACTCGACTTCATACCGCCGGACTTTGGTACGGTTCGGAAATCGTTGCAGGCGTGCTTCGCGGATCAGTTTCCCGCCGTCCGGGCGCAAGGTGGATAGAGCGATAGAAGTAGCGGTCTGTTGCGGTTTCATGGTGGTTTCGTTCATAGCACAGTAAAATAAAAAAGCCGATGCATTCGAAATGCATCGGCTTAGTCAGGTCATTTGGAGTTTTGGAGGATCAATACCCGGACGATGTCGAGTCACTCTGGCCGGTCTGGCCGCTCTGGCCGGCCGTGTCGCCAGAGGTGGGGCTGTCCGTGCCACTCTGATCCGGGCTGGTTGCCGGGGGGCTCATCTCGCTGCCGGTCTGGCCGCCCATCTGCTGTTCCTGACGGCGTTTCGCATCAACGCACTCTTTGAACGACTTCGTGCCTTTGCGATGCGTGACGCCGCTTTCATCGGTGCAACTCTTCGCCGTGCGCCAGCGATCCGAACGGGCCTGTTTGGCACTCTTCGAAGTGTCCGCCGAGCTCATGTCACTGCTCTCTCCACTCTTTCCGCTCATGTCGCTGCTGGTTGTGCCTTCCTTGCTGGGCGGAGTTGTCGTTTCACCGGAGGTCCCTGCCTGATCCTGCGTCATCGTACCCTGTGTAGTCGCGTCAGAACTCCCGGTATTCGAGGTGTCCTGGGCATTCGCGAGCGCGACGGCGAATCCAATGGCAAGACCTGTGGACAAAATTGCGATCAACCTTTTCATACGAATCTCCTTGTTATGAATCCGCCTATTTGCAACCCAGGTGCCACGAAACGTTCAGCTCATCCGACTTTGCGCACCGCTCTCTCATAGGAGCCGCGGACTTCAGCTGTTTCGATCGTGAACGGCTGGATTGCTTCAAGCAGCTGATCCGCCGTAGCACGATTCGGAATGGTGGCGATTCCGGCGCGAAGTGCGAAAAGGCGGAAAACATATCGATGAGGGCGGTCTTGCAAGGGAGGGCACGGGCCGGTGTAGCCTAGCTTCCCGAGGCTGTTGACGCCCTGGCGAATTCCGTTTGGAAGTGCATCTTGAGGTGGAATTCCGGCGGGAAGGTGCCGGATATGCCCCGGGATATCGAAGATTACCCAGTGACTGAAAGGTTTGTCGTTCTTCACGGAATCGAGATCCTCGGCCAGCATCGCGAATAGCGAAGTCCCTTCCGGAGGATTCTCCCACCGGAGTTCCGGGGAAGAATTGTCGAATTCGCAAGTGTAGCGCGGATCAAAAAATCCGTGTTCGTCGAGAGCATCCGTTGTCAGTTGCATGCGATCACCCGGAACGCGGCAGCGCCGCGTTCGCGAGCACAGTAGCGTTGCACAAACCAGGCCCGGGGTGGCGCTCTTTGCGGCTATCGGCCTATCGGTCGGAAATCGGCGGTGCGCTCGTCGGCGCGGAGGACGGGGTGCCTAGCGTCACGGATGTTTTGACCGGGCGTGCCGCCGTTTGCGGAGGGGGCGACAGTTCGGAATCCGTCTGGTTTTCCTTGGGCGGAGGATCATCGTCTTCATCGTCATCGTCGCGATCAGTCCCGCGTCTGGGCGTCAAATCAAGGGGCTTTCGGAGCATGAGGCGATTTCTTCCGTCGAGTTCACGGCACTGTTTCGCGCGGACGAGCTTAAGGGTGTCTTGAAGCCGCGGCAAGCCTCGTTCAAGGAGACGTTCATCCAGGTGTTCGGGGCCCGGCTCCGCGATGAATACGCTCTGCTGAAGGCTTCTGCGCCGGTCTACGCGTTCTTTTTGAAAGACAACATAGACGTCCGATTTCTCGCGGTAGAGACACCGGCCGAAAAAGGCACGTGAATCAAGAAGTACGGCCCTGGTCTTCGCTTCGAGTACTTTTCCCGGGTAAACAAAACTTGTCAGAGTGTGCGCCAGTGCACCCGTCGTCGGACGCAAGGCATACACCGCGGAGCTTTGAGCGCAGTTTTCGCACGGTCGACCCGTAAAAAGAAAGTAGGGCGTTGAACCTCCTGGGTCATGAAGCGCCCCAAGATAACGCAGCTCATGCAGATCCGTCTTCACTGGACGAGGCGTTTCGGCCCCGGACGGAGCGCGAAAATAAACGGTGCCTTGCTCGACTCTGTCCACGTCGATCGCGTTTTCGACCGGGGTCACCGGTTCGGCGGCTGCGATGAGGGGGACGGCCCTCAGGAGAAAAAAAAGCGAAGCAGAAATCAGGATTGTCGAATTCCAGGCGACCATGGGATGATTTTATGCGGAATTCGGTTTTTTTCGAAGAACATTCAGGTGTAGTCCTGATTTTGTTCGTGGTATAGAGGCTGCCTGACCTCGGGAGGAAAAATGGAAAAAATCTTGGTGTCCTTGGAATTCACGCCTAATCCCAATACCCTTAAGTACCTGATCAACCGCTCGTTGCTCTCACAAGGGACGGCCAACTTTAGGAACCGAAGCGAAGCTGAGCACAAGTCTCCGCTCGCTGTTAAATTATTTTCGATTCCCGGGATCGAGGGGGTCATGGTTGGACGTAATTTCGTCACTGTGACGAAGACCGAAGACGGTGACTGGGACGAGGTGCATCAGAAGTGTTCCACGACCATTGAAACACACCTCAATGATGGGCTGCCTGTGCTGACCGATGCTGCTCTCAAAGAGCATAGCGAGACCTCGAATGTCGGTTCAGGGTCCGATCCCGTAGTGACGAGGATCCGCGAAATTCTAGACCAGGAAATCCGGCCTGCCGTCGCGATGGACGGGGGCGACATCGTGTTTGAGAGCTACAAGGACGGAATCGTTTACCTGCACCTGCAAGGAGCTTGCGCGGGCTGTCCTGGCGCGACCATGACTCTCAAAATGGGCGTTGAAAACAGGCTGCGAGAGGCGATTCCCGAAGTGAAGGAAGTCGTCTCGGTTTGAAATCTAGCACCCCGCTTGCTAGGAAAGCGGTTATGCAAGGATCAAAAGGACGAGTTCGGCTGGCCGTTGTTTTTGCTTGGGTCGGTATCACCGCCATTTCAGCGCTGAGCGGCCTCACGGGGTGCGCAACATCTCCCTTGGGACGGCGGCAGCTGATCGTCGTTCCCGAGGCGCAGATGAGTGCTCTCGGGGCGCAGGCTTTTCAGCAGATGAAGAGCGCGACGCCCACGGATTCCGAGCCCGCGCTGAATAGTTATGTTCGCTGTGTCGCGCAGCCGATTACCGAGGCGGCGCGTGAAGGCACCGGTGTGAAGGATTGGGAGATCGTCGTCTTCAAGGATGACACGGCGAATGCTTTCGCGTTGCCCGGTGGAAAGATCGGCGTCCATACGGGGATTCTCAAAGTCGCGAAAACGGCCGATCAACTCGCGGCAGTGCTTGGTCATGAAGTTGGACATGTGATTGCAAAACATGGTGCGGAGCGGGTCTCTCAAAGCCTGGCCGCTCAGGGCGGGCTTGCGGCGCTGGATGCCGCGTTGGGGGGCCAGTCAGCGGGGCGTGAGCAGTTGCTGTCGGGCCTGATTCAGGTTGGCTTTCTCTTGCCATTCAGCCGGACCCAGGAGAGCGAAGCGGATCTGATCGGACTCGACCTGATGGCGAAGGCCGGGTTCAACCCTCGTGAGAGCGTGGGATTGTGGCAGAATATGGCTGCTGAAGCGGGGGGGAAGTCACCTCCCGAATGGTTGTCCACGCATCCCGCAAATCAGGCGAGAATAGACAATCTTCAGAAACATATGCCGCAAGCGGTCGTCACGTTCAATCAGGTCAAGTCGAACGGACGAAGCCCGCATTGTTCCAGGTAGTTCCGGTGTAGGTTCTGGTTTCTTCAAACTACAATTTGTTCCCGTCCGGATTTCGGGGCGCGTGGCGCCAGCCCGATGCCTGACACAGCGTCTGTTCGCGGCTTCCGCGGTTTGGCCGAGACGAAGCAGCCGAACTGTTTCCATTCCTCCAGGCGACAACTCCAAAGCAGCTTCCCTTGGTAAACCGTCATATCGGGGCAACCGTCGCACATGCTCATTCGACCGTCGCTCGTTACATCGATGGGCTGGATGATCGTGAAGGTCTGCAGATAGTTTTTCTTGAGGAGAGAGGAGGGGGTTCTGAGATCAGAAAACGCCTGCCTTGCCGCGATGGCAAACATTTTTTTGTCGAAGAGGCCCGCGAGCGCCGCTGACAATCGGCCTGTTCCGAGAAACTTGGGATGCGAGTAGCTGAGCCATGTTCCGTGCACGAGACGATGTCCTTGTTGGACGAATTCCATGAACTTTGGGCTCACATAACCGAAGCCTCGCTCTTTATTGGCGATCCGAGTGGCCAACAGCCATTTCGTGGTGGCGGCGTCCTCGGTTCCGTTGAGACAGGCGCTCGGTTCATACTCAGGATCGACTTCCTGTATTTTTGCGGCTACCTCGGCGGCACGAAGGGCGCGATCCCCGCCCCATGCGGTCGCCTTCTCGTAGGTGGCGGCGAGATTCACCTGCCGCGCGTGGACATAGAATTCAAATTCGCCGAAGAGGCGTGGTTCCCGATACAGGATAAACACGACCGTATGAACGATATCAGGATGACGCTGCGCCCATTTCACGACTTCAGGAATATGATCGAGCGTGTCGCTTGTGACCGTTTGGTTGAATGAGCAAGAAAGTCCGCCTTCGCGCGCGAGCATTTCGGCGTAGAATTGGCGCACCGGGTTCAGGTCCGCTTCGGTTCGCGCGCGGACTCCTTTCCGCTTCTGTGAGGTGTCAATATGAAAGGTGAAACCGCTGACACCCGCCTTTTTCAGCTCGTGAAGGAGTTCGCGGTCGAGGGCCACTCCATTCGTGTTGAGAATTGGCTTCCAACCCTTTTTCGAGATCATTCGTACGATTTCGACGATCTGCGGGTGAACGAGTGGGTCTCCGCCCGCGATGCTGATGCAATCACTATTTCGCAATTGTTTAAAAACAGCTAAATCAGTCGCGATCTCTTCGAGGGATTTGTGCCCTTCACTTTTATCACGATAACAACCCTCGCAAGCGAGGTTGCAGCGGGACGTCACCTCGAGCCAGGAAATGCCATTATCGGTCAGTGTCCAGGGCAGACGATAATATCGTTGCGGGACGATCTCGTTTGTCATAAAAAACACCTCGCATCGGCGGCCTACATGCAAGGCGAACACCAGACTGAATAGCGTCAAGGGGATCGGAATGGAAGAGACGTTGACGAGGATTTTCGGGCGGGGCGGAGAAATCGGCTTGTGCGTTAAGGATTCGGAACGCAAAGTCAGTTTTCAAAATGACCTTTCGATCGAGCTCTGCGGTGAACAGCTCTCGAACATCTGCAAAAAAGGCTGTATGGATCTTTATGTTTCGAATGAGCTCTGTCCGGCGCGGGGCCTCGGGGCGCAGCTTTTCACGAATAAGAGAATCAAGGATCAGTTCGTCGACATCGTCGTTCTCAATAACGGTCGCGAAATCGTGACCCTGCTCTATCCCGTCGCCGTCAAGCATGAACGTGAACTGGCCTTTTTTAAGGACAAGGGCCTTTCAAAACGGGAGTTCGAGATCGTGGAAAGGGTCGTGCGTGGCGCCACGAATTCGGAGATCATCAAGGAGCTCGCGATTACCAAGGCGACGCTCAAGACTCACCTGAACAATATCTATAAGAAACTTCCGCCCGAGAGCCGAATCGGCTTCAGACGGCGGGCGACGCAATAAGCAGTTCGCCCGCCGGGAGTATAATGACTTACTTCAACGGCTCGAACCGTGCCTGGAAGAACCGCAGGTACTTCGGCTCGTAGATCATTTTCAGGCCGGTGATCTTATTTCTCCTTGAGTAGAGTGCTTCAACGGATTCAACGAGCACGTCGCAGTGCGCCTGCGTATAAACCCGGCGCGGGAACGTGAGGCGAACGAGTTCGAGCTTCGGATAATTGTGATCGCCTGTTTCCTTGTTTCGGCCGGCTGAGACGATTCCGCGTTCCATCGCGCGAATGCCGGATTCCAGGTACAGCTCGGCGGCAAGCGCCTGGGCCGGAAATTGATCCTGCTTCAGATGCGGGAGGAATTTTCTCGCGTCCAGGAATACGGCATGGCCGCCGATCGGGAGGACGATCGGGATACCGAGCTTTTTCAGCCTCTCGCCGACATACTCGACCTGCCCGACACGCGCGCGGATGTGATCTTCCTGAACGGCTTCCTCGATTCCGCGTGCCATCGCTTCCATGTCGCGTCCCGCAAGTCCGCCGTAGGTGTGCAAGCCCTCGTAAACGACGGTGAGGTTTCGGGCTTCTTCGAAGACATCCCAGTCATTCAGGGCGAGAAAGCCGCCGATATTGACGAGGAGGTCCTTTTTGCCGCTCATCGTGCATCCGTCGGTGTAGGAGCACGTCTCAAGCAGGATGTCCGCGATCGAACGATTTTCGCAGCCCTTTTCGCGGTTCTTGATGAACCAGGCGTTTTCGATCGCGCGAGTCGCGTCCAGAATGACTTTGATGCCGTGCTGCTTGCAGAGGGCGCGTACGGCACGGAGGTTTTCGAGGGAAATCGGCTGGCCACCGGCCAGATTCACCGTAGCCGCGGCGGAAACATACGGGATATTTTTCGCGCCGACCTTGTTGATGAGCGCTTCAAGTTTCTTCAGATCGATGTTGCCCTTGAACGGATGGGTGCTTGTCGAATCGTGTGCCTCGTCGATGATCACGTCGACGAAGGTCCCGCCCGCGAGTTCCTGGTGTAAACGGGTCGTCGTGAAATACATGTTGCCGGCAATGGTGTTGCCTGGCCGGATGAGAATTTTCGAAATCAGGTGCTCCGCCCCGCGACCCTGGTGCGTCGGGACGAGATACTTGTAGCCGTAATACTTCTGGACCTTCTGCTCAAGATTGTAATAATTGCGGCTGCCGGCGTAGGCCTCGTCGCCCATCATCATCCCGGCCCACTGATACTCGCTCATCGCGTTAGTGCCGCTGTCCGTCAGAAGGTCTATGTAAACGTCGTCTGATTTGAGCAGGAATGTATTATAGCCCGCTTCATGGAGCGCGCGTACGCGGTCTTCCCGAGTCGTCATTTTCAGAAGTTCGACGGATTTGATTTTGTAAGGTTCAGCCCAAGATCTTTTTTGTTCCTGCATAATACCCCCTGATCGCGGCCTCATGATTGGGCCTGCGGTTTCGCGTAAATTGAATGGTTCGGAATATAGCAGCACGGACGCGATAAATTGAACAAAAAACTCCTTGATGCGGCGGGTTATCGGAAGGGCTTGGGCAGCGGAATTGCAACACCGCGCGGAATGGGCGCTGAACCATGGACGCTCGGGGCTTTAGAGCCAAGTCCCGAAATTTCAAAGCTGATTTTATCGGCTCTCGACCAGGTTTCGATGGTCTCCGCTACGGACGGCGCAGGAAACTTTGAGTATGTGAATGACCATTTCTGCAGGACAGCCGGATACTCCCGCGAGGAGCTGGTCGGGGCAAATGAACGGATTCTGAATTCGGGGTTTCATTCGAGCGAATTCTTTGAAGAACTCTGGGCAACACTCCTGGCTGGCAGAATCTGGTCTGGCGAGTTTCTCAATCGCGCGCGGGATGGACGGCTCTTCTGGATTTCCAGCGTGATCATTCCGTTTCGAAAAGAGGGGCCGAAATATCGAAGGGCTGATCACTTCATTTCCATTTCGACGGACGTTACCGGAAGAAAGAAGGACCATTCAGCCGGGATGGCCACGATTTCACATGATCTAAAGAACCCGTTGAGCGTCATCGTGATGAACGCGAAGCTGATCCGAAAGCTTGCCGCCAATGACCCGATTGACGCCGCTCGGGCGGCGACTATCCGGACACAATCCGAGACCGTCGATGAAGCGGCGGGGCGACTTGGTAAGCTGATTGACCAACTCCTGAGATAATGACGGCCTCTCTTGCATATCGTCGCGAGTACGGGGTATACGAACGGGAATGGCACAAAAATTCGCGTTCACGATGCAAGGCGTAGGAAAGATATATCCTCCAAACAAGCAGGTTTTGCGGGATATCTACCTGTCTTTCTATTATGGAGCAAAAATCGGCGTTCTCGGCCTCAATGGATCCGGAAAATCCACGCTGCTGAAGATCATGGCCGGCGTCGAGAAGAATCATAACGGCGAGGCGCGACCGGGTGACGGAATCACCGTCGGATATCTCTCTCAGGAGCCGGTGCTCGAGGAGCAGAAGACGGTTCGCGAGAACGTCCAGGAAGGCCTTGGCGAGACGGTGCGGTTGCTGAAGCGTTTTGAAGAAATCAACTTGCTGTTCGCTGACCCCGAAATCGATCCGGACAAAATGGATAAGCTCCTCGCCGAGCAGGCCGACGTGCAGGAAAAAATCGAACACGCCAACGGCTGGGATCTTGACCGTACGATCGACATCGCCATGGACGCGCTCCGTTTGCCCGCCGCCGACGCGAGCGTGAAACATCTTTCAGGTGGTGAGCGACGGCGCGTCGCTCTCTGCCGCCTGCTTTTGCAGAAGCCAGACATTCTCCTGCTCGATGAGCCGACAAACCATCTCGATGCCGAGTCGGTCGCCTGGCTTGAGCAGTTCCTGAAAGAATACGCGGGAACCGTGGTCGCGGTGACGCATGATCGGTACTTTCTCGATAACATCGCCGGATGGATCCTTGAGCTGGACCGCGGGCATGGGATCCCCTGGGAGGGAAATTATTCTTCCTGGCTCGACCAGAAGCAAAAGCGGCTCGCTCTGGAAGAAAAATCCGAAACACGCCGGCAGAAGACCCTTGAACGTGAATTGGAGTGGATTCGCCAAAGTCCTCGCGCCCGTCAGGCGAAGAGCAAGGCCCGCGTGGCCGCGTACGAGAGACTGCTTGCGGAAGACCGTCCCGAAAAGATCGATGAAATGGAAATCTATATTCCACCCGGGCCGAGGCTCGGAAATCTGGTTATCGAGGCCAACGGGCTCCGTAAGGGTTACGGAGACAAATTATTGATCGATGATCTCTCATTTAACGTTCCGCCTGGGAGCCTTGTCGGCGTGATCGGCGGGAATGGCGTCGGTAAAACGACCTTGTTTAGGATGCTTACGGGACAGGAAAAACCCGATAAAGGGACGATACGCCTGGGTGAGACCGTGAAGTTCGCGTATGTGGATCAATCGCGCGACGCTCTCGATGCGAACAAGACTGTCTGGGAAGAAATTTCGGACGGCAAGAATGAAACGATTATGCTCGGTAACCGGGAAGTGCAGTCGAGGGCGTATTGCGCTCGATTTAACTTCACGGGATCGGATCAGCAGAAAAAAGTCGGGCTTCTTTCGGGGGGTGAGCGGAACCGGGTGCACCTCGCGAAGATTTTGAAGTCGGGCGGAAATGTGCTCCTGTTGGACGAACCGACAAATGATCTTGACGTCAACACGCTCCGGGCACTCGAAGAGGCTCTCCTCAGCTTTGCGGGCTGCGCGATCGTGATCAGCCACGACCGGTGGTTTCTGGATCGGATTTGCACTCATATTCTGGCTTTCGAAGACGAGGGGCGGGTGGTGATGTTTGAAGGTAACTTCCAGGAGTACGAAGAAGACAAGAAGAAGCGACTGGGACCTGAAGCAGTGCAGCCGCATCGCGTTAAATTTAAAAAACTGACTTTGTAAAGTTCCTAAAACAAGCGGAGGAGCCGGGACACAAGCGGCGTGACTGAGCGCGTTATTCCGCTTTTTGTATGCCTTGGAATCTCGGTTCATTTAGAATCCGCTAAGCTTTTCAGCGGAATACCCTTTTCTTTAGTCCCTTATAATTTTTTTCATATTCACGTGAAACTCACTCAAGAGTTCAACCAGGCCAGTCGAAAAGAAATCGAGGATGTCTGGTCGGAGTGGTTCACCAGAGCGGCGCTTTGCGCCAAGGAAAAGCAATGGATGACTTCGAAAGAGAATTGAAGGTTGGGTATTTGGACGAAGCGATGCAGCTTCTGACTGATGCCGAACAGTGTTTCTTAAATCTCGAGACGGCCGAAGATGATCCGACGATTATCGAAAGACTGTTTCGGCTGGCCCATAATCTCAAGGGCAGTGCTCGCGCGGTCGGATTCGGGGATATCGCTGAGTTCACACATCAGCTTGAATCGCTCCTTTTGAAGATCAAGAAGAAGGAGATGAAGATTCACGCGTCCACGGTGACTCTTCTCCTGAAGTGCAACGACCATCTTCGAATGATGGTCGACAGTCTCAAACTCGATCTCAACGCGAGGATCGACAGCCATGAACTGCTCGCTGAGATCGAACAGCAACTCTCGGGCAAGATCATCGAGGAAGTGCCGGTGGTCGCGGTTCCCGAGGCCGCCGCTTTCGAGGCTGAAGCCGTCGAAGTGGAGGCTGAACCCGCAGTTCCCGAAGACGAGTCTCCCGAAATTTTTGAGCAGCTTACGAGTGTCGTACAGGAATCATTAAAACCGTTCGAGACAGCGCCTGCGGAAGCGCAGGACGCTCCGGAAGAACCGGCGATATCCGTCGCAGCAGCACCTGCTTCAACCCCTGCCGCGGCAGCTTCTGTTTCGCCAGCACCTTCGCCGTCTTCGAACGGCACTGTCGTGCCGATGCCGGCCGGTCAGGATGAAAGTATCCGTGTGAGCCTTCGCAGGCTCGAACGTCTCATGAACAACGTCGGGGAGCTTGTGATCCTGCAGGCCGTGCTCAATCAGCAGAAATACCAGGTTGAATCGGTTTTGGTGCAAAAGACCATCGATCAGCTCGCGAAGATCACAAAGGATATCCAGGATATTTCGATGAGCCTCCGGATGGTGCCGCTCAAGCAGACTTTCCAGAAGATGCAGCGTATTGTCCGGGACACCTCCATGGCACTCAATAAGGACGTTCGACTCGAACTCGTCGGGGAAGAAACCGAACTCGACAAGACCGTTCTTGAACAAATCGGGGACCCTCTCGTTCATCTGGTCCGGAACGCGGTGGATCACGGCCTCGAGTCAACCGAAGAACGACTTGCCGCTGGAAAGTCCGCCCAGGGGATTGTGCGGCTGCGCGCTTATCATCAAGGCAGCAACATCGCTATCGAGGTGCGTGATGATGGCCATGGGCTGGACGCGAAAAAACTCACCGATAAGGCGATCGAAAGAGGACTGCTCAAACCGGGTACGCTTCTCACCGATGATCAGGCACATCAGCTGATCTTCGCCTCCGGATTTTCGACGAAGGCGCAGATCACGGACATCTCGGGGCGAGGTGTCGGGATGGATGTGGTGAAAAGCAATGTCACTGCCCTTCAGGGCGAGATCGAGGTGGAAACCGAGAAGGGCAAGGGGACTTGCTTCAGAATTCTTCTTCCGCTGACACTTTCAATTATCGACGGAATGGTCGTCCGGTCGGGCGAAGAACGTTACGTCGTCCCGATCGCCCAAGTTTACGAATCCGTTCAGCCCACCAAGGACGATGTTCACTTCGTGACGGGGATCGGAGAGGTTCTCAGCTTGCGGGGTGACAACCTCCCACTATACCGGCTTGGCGCGGTGCTGGGCCGAAAGGCCGCGCAAGGCGCGAGGACCGTCTCGGAGTCGATCGCCATCGTCATCCGCTCAGGCAAGCATCCGTTCTCTGTGCTGGTCGATGACATTATCGGGCATCAACAGGTGGTCATAAAACGATTGGGAAATGAAGTGCAGCATCTCAAGGGGATCAGCGGAGGGGCGATCCTCGGAGACGGACGTGCCGCACTGATTTTGGATTTTAACGAACTCGTCAGTCGTGGAGCCGCGAAAACGGCGGGCAGCTCACTGACGGTTATGAAAGGGGTAGCGTAATGAGCGAGCAAATCGAACAAGGGATCAATTCAAAGGTTAAAAACAAGGCGCAGTCGCAAAGATATCTGAATTTCTCGCTTGGGGGAGAAGATTACGCGATGCCGCTGCCGGCCGTGAAGGAAGTGATCGCGTTCCCTGAAATCACACCGGTGCCTTACACGCCGACGCATTTTCTCGGAATCATGAACCTGCGCGGGCAGGTGATTTCGGTCATTGATCTCAGGCTCAAGTTCGGGATCAAGGCTGATAGCACGGCTGAGACGGCGGTCATCATCTGTGATCTTGCCCAACACTCGCTTGGCATGGTCGTGAGCTCGATCAATAGCGTGCTCGCGCTCGATGAGTCCGACATCAGCCCGAAGCCGGAGATACATAGCAGCAAGAATACCGATTACATTCTCGGCGTTGCCAAAAAAGATAAGAAACTGGTTCTTCTTCTTGATATCGGGAAAGCCCTCAGCGTCGAGGAGCATGCCGCGATCAGCAAAGCGGTAGGAATGAAAAAGGCGGCATAAGCGCCGATCCGGTCCGCGGACGAACGACTCTCGCATTTACCGGAGTCTGGGGGTTTCATGAGCTTCTTCACGAAATGGTCCATTAAAAAGAAGGTAAGTTCTTTCGCGTGGGCCGTGGTTCTCAGCGGAGTTGCCATTTTCGGCGTCTACTTCGCCGAGAGAATCTCAGTCGAGCGCGTTCAGAAGAGGACGAAGGCGGCTCACGAGGTGAATTTCCTGCTTCAGGTGCTCGAAACGGACTATCAGCGCATGGCAGGGGCCCTTGTGAATTTCGTCGCCAGTCCGAGCGAAGAGCATTGGGCTGAGAAGGAGAAGGCCGACGGAGACGCGCAAGCCCACTTCAAGGCCCTTCGTAAAGTCGCATTTGACCCGAAAATGGAGTCACAGCTCAAGCTGCTCGAAACTTTTGACGGCGAGTATCTCGATCCCATGGATAAGAAGGTGGCGAACCTCGCGAAAGCCGAGTCCCTGGACAAGGTCTTTCAGTTTTACGTTGAGCAGTATGTACCCCTCTTTGAGAAAGTGACTTTGGCGCTCGAGGAGGGACAGGAGATCACGCAACGTGGTCTGGTCGAATTAGCCGCCGCGGAAGCGAGGTATAATCGCGCCGGGATGATGTTGATCGGGATCTCCATCCTGATTATCACGTTGATCGGGTTTCTTGCCGCAAAAGGCTTGGGACGGATGATCGCGCTTCCGCTCGAAGCGGCGATCAAACGGCTCGAAACCGAAACGGCGCAAACGAGACAGGCTGCCGGAAATATCACCGGCGCCTCCCAGGAGCTCGCACAGGCCGCGAGTCAGCAAGCAGCGGCACTCCAGGAAACCGCAGCATCGGTCGAGGAGATGAGCGCGATGATCAACAAAAGCGCCGACAACGCGGGCCGGTCGGGAACGGCCGCCCAAGAGAGCGCCGAGGTCGCCAGCAAGGGGAAGAAGGCCTCCGAGGAGATGATTCAGGCGATTCGGGACATCAACACAAGTAACGCCGACATCATGAAGCAGATCGAATATAGCAATGAGCGGATCACGGAGATTACGAAGGTGATCGCTGAGATCGGTGACAAGACGAAAGTCATCAATGACATCGTCTTCCAGACGAAACTTCTGTCGTTTAACGCCTCGGTCGAGGCCGCGCGCGCCGGCGAACATGGTAAGGGCTTCGCGGTAGTCGCGGAGGAGGTTGGCAATCTTGCCCAGATGAGCGGGAATGCCGCCAAAGAAATTGCCGAGATGCTGAACGGCAGTATCCAAAAAGTCGAAGGAATCGTCCAAGAGACGAAGACAAAAGTGGGACAGCTCGTTCAATCGGGCCGGTCAAAGGTCGAGACCGGAACGAAGATTGCCGAGCAGAGCGGCAAGGTACTCGATGAAATCGTGCAGAAGGTCACTCGAGTCAGCGAGATGGTGAATGAAATCGCGACCGCTTCACAAGAACAGGCGCAGGGCGTGACTGAAATCACGAAGGCGATCGGGCAGCTCGATCAAGTGACTCACCAGAATTCCAGCGTGTCACATCAGGTTGCCGCGTCGGCCGAGCAGCTTTCGGCTCAGGCCGGGACCTTGCAGTCGGTCGTCGCGACCCTCGAAGGCGTGGTTTGGGGCAGGAGAGATGCCGTTGCTCGTGCGGCCTCAGCCCCTCAGTCTTCTCAACCCTTCCCGAAAGATATTGTGGAAAAAACGATATCAACTGTCGCGGCCGAGTCGGCTCAGGTGGATACGTTGCGGAAAGCCGCCGAGCCCGCAAAACCGGCAAAACCCGCGAAACCAGAGACACACGCCTCGACCAAACCCGCGAAACCTTCGGAGCCCGTGAAAGCCAGGCCAGTAGCAAACGAAGGTGATAACGTAATTCCGTTTCGGCGCGCGAAACAGCTTCAGGGCAAGCCTTCGTCCCCGGTCGTTGAAGAAGGTTTGCCGTCGGAGAATGATCCTCGCTTCAAGGAAGTGTAAAGATGACTTTGCCATCGGTTCTCGTCGAAGAAGTTTCGCAGCTTGTTAACGGCATCACGGGAATCCAACTCGGGAAGAAGCAGGCTGCCATGGTGGAATCGCGTCTCACGAGGCGGATGATTCAGCTTGGGTTCCAGACTCCTGATCAATACCTTAAGCACATCAAGGAGAATCGTGAGTCGGAGATCACCGCGCTCGTGTCGCTTCTGACGACACATCACACGAATTTTTTTCGCGAGTTCTCGCATTTCGAATACCTGGAGCACACCGGCCTCCCGGCGCTCATCGCGTCCTTGAGACAGCGAAAAGAAAAGGTTCTGAGAGTCTGGTCATCGGCCTGCAGCCGGGGGCACGAGGTCTATTCGCTTTCCATGTTTCTTTCCGTGCATCTGAAACGGCTCGCACCGGAGATGACTTTCGAAATTCTGGGCAGCGACGTCGACTCCCAGTCCATCGAGATCGCGAAAAACGGGGTTTATCGCTGGAATGAAATCAAGAGCATCCCGTCCATTTACCTGGACAAGAACTGGGTGCGCGGCACCGGTGAAATCTCGGAGTTCGTCAAGGCCAAGCCGGTCATCAAGGCGCCTTGCAAGTTCGAGACGATCAACCTCCTTGATTTTTCGAAGCAACTGTCGGGGAGAACGTTCGACCTCATTTTCTGCAGAAACGTTTTCATCTATTTCACTCTCGAGCAGGTGCGTTCAATAACCGAAAATCTGATGAAGAATCTCGCGCAGGATGGAATTCTCTTTATCGGGATTTCGGAAAGTCTGAACGGGATCACGGCCCCCGTCACGTATCTTGCGCCTTCCGTTTACGGGCATAAGAGAATGACGGCGTCCAAGGTTCATCCTGCTGTTTTCACGCCCACGCTGCCGCTTCGTCCGGTTCCGACCCAAACGGTCTTTACCGCGCCGGTGGCCCAAACCCCGGTTCGTGTCTTCAGTATCGATGACTCGCCCACTATTCTCAGCCTTTTGAAGAAAATCCTGACGAAAGAGATGGGCTTCGAGCTCGTGGGAACCGCGGAGAACGGGGTCGATGCGGCCCAGAAGCTCAAGTCCGTGACTGCGGATGTCGTGACGCTCGACATTCATATGCCGGTCCAGAATGGGATCGAATATCTTCAGAAGAACCGCGGTTCCATGCACCCTCCGGTCGTGATGCTCACCTCCGTTTCGCGTGAAGACGTGGAACTCGGGCTAAAAAGCCTGGAGTTGGGCGCCGTCGACTATGTGGAAAAGCCGTCGCTCTCTGATCTCGCGAAACGTGCTGATGAGATCCGTACGAAGTTGCGATGCGCCGCTCTTTCGATGAAGGGAGGCGTTCGCGGAGTGCTCGAGGTTGAGCGGGCGTTCGAAAAGAAGTTTCGGATCACTTCGCCAGAGAGGAAGATGCGGGTGATCTTCGCTGGAATCGCTGATCGCGAGAAGCTCGTGAGCGTTCTTCGTTCGCTCAAGGCTCCGCAGCCGCCGACAGCCGTTTTCATCCAGGGTGCGGACGTTCTTCTTGAGGGGCTTGTTACCTCCTTGTCGGCCGGAAGCGGAATGAGCGTTTCCGTTATGAAGGCCGGAGAGGTGCTCCAGCCTGGACGGGTTTATCTGGGTAACTGTTCTGGATACGAGGAGTTCAAGGAAGCCCATTTCGAGAAGCGAACTTCGATTTTGGTGTTTGGAGACGTTTCGGGAGAGGTGATTCCCAAGATCCTGAGTTGGCCGAAGGCGTACGTCATAGCCGAGGATCTGAACCTGGTACTTTCGGAACAGCACCGCGTTTTGCTGACGAGCGCGCAAAAAGTCGTGCCTTATACCAGCTTCGCTTACCACTCCGATGAGTGTCTATCGGTCGAAGAACGGAGGACGGACTAGTTCCGCCCAGTATGTCGAAAGTCATTCAACTCACCGGCAGTGAGGCGGCGGTTTTCAGAGACGCGGAGATTGTTCACGCTGGGCACGTCTTCAGCGGGACGGTGATCTGCGCGTTCGCGCCGGATGCGCGGGTTGGCGGGGTCACGATAGTGCCTGATGGCGCGAGTTCCGGCCTTAAAGAAAGAATCCGGGAGCTCGTCAAAAAGACTTCTGATCTGGCGAAGATGTCGGAAGTTCAAATCAAGCTGAAGGTGGTCGGCTCATCACTTGCGGTTCAGTCCGTCAGAAAAGCAGTTTCAGAGTTGAAGCTCGGCGGCAATATCGCCGGCGAATGTCATGAGGCCGGTGCTTTTGAGGCCTATTTTTATTCTGATTCGGGACGATTGCGCGTGAGCCCGATTCAAAAAGCTCAGAAAATCCGGGTTCTGATCGTGGATGATTCGAAAACAATCCGGCAGCTTCTTACGAAAGTCTTGAGCAGCGACGCGGCTCTTGAGGTAGTCGGCGCGGCCGAGTGTCCCTCACAGGCTGAGAAGATGATAGAGATGCTTCGACCGGACGTGATCACCCTCGACATCCACATGCCCGAAATGGACGGCGTCACTTTTCTCAAGAAGTTTATCCCGAAGTTCCCGATCCCTACTGTGATGATCAGCTCGATCAGCATGGAGGAAGGAACCAAGGTCCTTCATGCGCTTGAAAACGGCGCCGTCGATTACATTCAGAAACCCTCGTTCGAAGAGCTGGACCGGATCGCGCCGATCATTATCGAAAAGGTGAAGACCGCTGTCACGATCAAGGTGCAGGGTGCCCGCGATGGAACGCAGAAGCGTCTGAGTAACGGCGGACGGATCAACAGCAACGTGATTGTCGCGATAGGGGCATCGACAGGGGGGACCGAAGCACTGAGACGCTTTTTTCTGAAGCTCCCGGCCCAAATCCCGCCTATTCTCGTTGTTCAGCACATTCCGCCCGTGTTTTCGAAAGCCTTCGCGAACCGGCTTGCGGAGCTTTGTCCTTTTGAAGTCATGGAAGCCTCGGACGGCGACGAAGTGATATCCAACCGTGTCTTGATCGCGCCGGGCGGTTTGCAAATGGCGCTCGAGTCGAATCGACAGGCTGGTTATAAGGTTCGGGTATTTGACGGTGAGCCGGTGAACCGGCATAAGCCGTCTGTGGACGTCCTCTTTAGGTCGGTAGCGGCCGAAATCGGCAAAAAATCGATTGGAATCATCATGACCGGCATGGGTCGGGATGGGGCGGCAGGGCTTCTCGAAATGCGGCAAGCCGGCGCGAGCACGATCGCGCAGGACGAAGCAAGCTCCGTGGTTTTCGGGATGCCGAAAGAGGCCATCCGAGTCGGCGCCGCAGAGGCGATCAAACCCCTCGATGAGATCGCCGAGACCCTAATCGATTGGCTCCAGACGAAAAAGGCTGTAAATTTTTAGCAGAGCGAGTGCCCGTTCCGCTTGATTCGCTCAAGTATCTGCGCTGTTACGCCGAATAGTCGCCTGGAGGCCTGTTGATGATCACCCCCTTTCGATTGCTCGTACTTCTGGGTTGCACGGGGCTGATGATCGCCTGGCGCTTGGACGATGTCCCCGAGCGCGGCGAGAAGTCATTCAGGCGGATTGCGCGATTCGAGCAAAGCAAACTCGCGGCCGAGAAAATGCCTCCTCATGATGAGATGTTCAAATTCACGAACCTTCACGGGAGCCAGTTCACGCAAAACAAGGCGCTCTGCCGGAAATGCCACGGAGCGGACCTTCAGGGGGGCGTGATGAACATTGGGTGCACGAAATGCCATCCGGCCCTTGAGGCATTCACGCACCACGAATCAGGTGATGACTTCCAGGCCCATCCCGACGGATATTTCAAGAACCCCTTGCACTGCGCCCGATGCCACGGTGGGAGCTTCGAAGGCAAGGGCGGAGCGGTCTCCTGCCGGGATTGCCACAATTTCCCGCATTCGGGGCGATGGGCGCTCGCGTCCGAACACGGTGCCGCGTACCTGAAGGACAAAGACTCGGGTGCGAGCCTTGGATGCCTGGACTGTCACGGCGAGAAATCGGAGTTCAGAAAGGAACGGCCTGACGAGTTTGTTTCCTGCGGAAGCTGTCATCCGGTGATTCCACATGGTGAAGGCCAGGCCGGAGATCAGGAGAACTGGAACAGGCAAGGTCACGCGAAGGTTGCGCGGGGTTACGAAGGTCAGTGCGTGAACTGCCACGCGGGTTCGAAGGCTCTGATGCCGAATTTTGAGAAGGGTTGCCGGTCATCAGGTTGCCATCCTTCGCAGTTAAAAAACTGGGAACCGATCATGAAATGGGAGCCTTCCGGGCAAGCGCTGCTTGAACCAGGTGCTTCGTCAGATTCTTCGCGTTCGGAGGTCAGATGACGAAGACCTCCGTCTGGTTTTTGGTCGTCGGTTTCGCGTTCGCGGTCGCCGGGACCGGCTGCCAGAAACTGAATGAGCTGATTCAGGCGCAACAAGCACGCGACAACGGTTCGCTCGAGCATACGAAGGAATTCATGCAGACTGGAGCCCACGGGGCACCTTACTTAGCCGGGGCGGGGAAGAGTTGCTTTACCTGTCACCAGGCTTCAGAAGCTGACGAAACGACCGCTCGCAATCCGAAGGATCGGGTTGCGAAGCCCGTGGCGGCCTCATCCTGTTCGTCGTGTCATGGGACCTTTCCGCATAACAAAGAGTTCATGAAATCGGGAGCCGTTCATGGCGGGGCTTTTCTTGGGGCGGTCGATGAAAGAAGAAATTCGGCAAAATGCCTGACGTGCCACAAGAACCCTGACACGCGGGCCGTGGCGCCGCCGGTCGGCCAGCCCCGTTCGAAGATCCCGTCCTGCTCGAGTTCCAAGTGTCATGACAGTTTTCCGCATATTCAGGGATTCGGGAACCAGGAGACCCACGGCGCAGCCTATTTGAAATCGAAGGAATCACGTCGGGACTGTATCGTTTGCCACAGGCAGAGAGAAACCGTTCCGGGACGAGCTCTTGCGCTTCCTGCTTGCACGAGCTGTCATCAGGAGTTCCCGCATTCAGACGGGTTTGCCAGTCCAGAAGACCACGGGTACAAGTTCATTGATGATTCCTCCCGATGCACGGGCTGCCATTCATCTGGAGGCGAGAGCCGCGGAGTCACCTCGTGCGCCGATTGTCATCTCCGCATGCCCCATCCTGAGGGTTTTGGAGACTCTCAAGTTCACGGGCCCGAGTCAAAGAGCATCGGAACGAAAACCTGTTTGAATTGCCATTCTGAAAACCATCGAACGCCCGGCGGGAAAATCGTTCCCGCATGCGCCTATTGTCATGCGTCGTACCCTCATTCCGCGGAATACGGCAACCCCGAGCGCCATGGGCTCGATTATCTCAAAATCCCGGAATCCTGCCTCGGCTGCCACGCGGGCTCGGGGGTGGAAAAGCCCGGCTGCAGTGATTGTCATATCGGGGTGCCGCACACGCCGGAGCTCACGAAAAAGCACGGTTCTGCTTATCTTTCGAAGCCGGGCGATTGTGCCGGCTGCCATATCAGAGGCATTGCGAGCGAGGTGCCCGGAGCGAAAGTTCTCCCGACTTGTAAGTCATGCCATGTGAGCTATCCTCATCCCGATGGTTTCGGTTCGCGTGCCGCTCACGGGCCGGCCTATTTTGAGAATCGGGCCAAGTGCGCCGATTGCCATAAGCCGGGCGCGAACCCCGTGATTTTGGCCTGCGCTGATTGTCATGACGGATTTCCGCATGAGGAAAATTTTAAATCCCCGGAATCGCACGGGCAGGCTTATCTCGAAAATTCTGGAAGCTGCACCGGCTGCCACGGCGAAACCCTCGCCGGGCAAGGGAGGGCAGGGGCGTGCGCGACTTGCCATTCGAGGGCGCATTCGGATGAGTTTAAGACGACTCGACTTCATGGAAAGCTTTACGTCGAAGACCGCGGCACGAAGGAGTGCATGGGCTGTCACGACACGAGTAAGCCCGGGACGAGTCCGAAAGGAATCCGTTCCTGCGCGATCTGTCATAAAAATTATCCACACGCCGAGGGCTTTCGGGCCTCCGAAAATCACGGGAAAGCCTATTTCGAGAATCCTTCCGACTGCGCGGTTTGCCACGGGGCGGATTTCGCGGGACGGGGGAATTCGATTTCCTGCCGCGATTGTCACGCCTTCCCGCATGTCAAACCGTGGGGGCTTCCTGAACAACATGGAGCGGCGTTTGATCCGAAGCACGATCCAGCGAACCCAAGCGAACCCGATTCGTCGTGCCGCGGATGTCACTACAAGGACAGCGATATGAAAAAACAGTTTCCCGATCGCTATATTTCCTGCGGGACCTGCCATTTCTGGCATCTCGAAAAAGGCGCGAACGATTCCATTCCGAAGGACATTCCTCCGAAGTGGTATCACGCCTGGAATTCGCGGCAACCGAAGAACAAGTGCACGAGCTGTCACACGGATGGTAAAAAACTGCTGCCTTGGAAGGACGGGTGCCGCGTTTGTCACAGAAAGGGCGAGATGGTGATCCGGTTCAGGAACGCGTCCGTCGAATTGGGACCACCCTTGAACCGAACGTTCGGAACAAACGATTCGCCCCGTTGGCGCGCCGAACGCCGAGGGATTGCGGAGGCCAGGCCTGGAGTGAACCCGGGAGCCGGCGCTCAAATTCCGAAGAAGCTCGGGCCGAAGCTCGGGCGCGGCAATATCGGCTGGTGGTAGCTCCTACTCGAGTTTTGAGACTGAGCCTTCGGCTTCGCCGCCAAGCGGAAACACGCTGCGATAGGTTCCATAACCCTGGGTATTGCAGGTCGCCGTGAAGGTCGCCTCCACCCGCGGGCGAACTCCGTAGCCTTGCACGGAGTGGAGTTTGACATTGTTCATCGTGCCGTTCACCGCTTTCATGAGAAATCCATAGTGCGGCACGCTCCCGTTGGAACGCATCAAGTTTTTGAAATAAGTCGTGATATCAAAACTGACCACTGATCCGCTCACTGCACTTAAGATAGGTGTGAAAGCCGGATCGATGTCGCCGCCCGGAGTACCCCAGGCTCCTCGCGTCGCGGAAAAGGGATGTGCGGTACTCCAGCTCGCCGATTGCCACCAGGGTTTGGCTAGGAGATTCAATTGTACCTTGTTCGCCAAGGATCCCTCGTCATCCGCGCTGACATCGAATTTAAGAAATGCCGTCTGCAGGTTTTCAGGAGTAACGATGTCCTGGGTACAAGTCAGGATCCGGGCGATGATCTCCAGGGGGAGAAAGAAGAAATGAATGAGTTCCTCAGCCAGAGCCTCGTCCAGCGCCTTATCAAGATCGTTGTTCTTCGAAGGCAGGCGAACCAAGGCCCGGTCCTCGGCTGCCGCGTTCTTGGAAATCCGGAGGTACTCGAGCGTGGCGTGATTGCTCGAATCAGAGGAACTGATGAAGGTGTCCGTCTCGAGCGGGTAAGTTTCGACGACTGTTGCGTTCGAACAGGAGATCAGCAGGAGGCAGAAAATGAACGGGACGCTTTTTTTCACCATTTGATCCTCGCTTCGGCCGTCAGAGACCGCTTGGTCATGAGATTGTCGTTCACGTAGAACGGGGCCATGTAAAGATATTCGACGGAATCGTCGTTTCTAGTCGGATAGACTGCCGCGCCCCTCAACCAGAATTCAAAGGCGAGGAGATCGACGCCCACTCCCACCGAGGGCCGCAAGGCCGTTTGTCTGCCGCTTGCGTATGCGAATTCCTTCGACGAAATCGCCGTTTTGCCCAAGCTGTAAATGGAGAGCGCTCCTTCAGCCTGGAGTACCGGCAATTTCAGTAAAAGTCCCGCTTTGAGGACATAAGTGGCGTCATGAGCGACTTTCGTCGGCAGGTTTTCCTGGTTCGAGATCTGGGTGGAACTCAAATTGAGCCAGCGCAGGCCCAGGGACGGACGGAGCATCCCGCGCACGAGCGCAAGATCTCCTCCCAGGCCCCAGCGCGTCGCCGATAAAAATGAATCTTGGACCTTCGAGTCCAGGCCGCCATTCGTTTCAATCTCGAGCAGAAGTTTGAGATCGGCCACGCCCACCCGAATGACGGGACCGAGTGCCAGGCCGAAAGCCGGCGAAGCGGTATATCCCAGCCAAGCCGCGTGAAGGTCACCAAAGAAGGCGCCCTTCTCGGAACCTACTTCGAAATCCATGCCCACGACGGCGGGAGCATGAAGATGCTTCTGTTCTATGACGGCCGGTGCCGAGGGCAGAGCCTCGAAATCCGAGAGGGCCCGGGTCCCCTGGAGATAAAGAGAGAGTTCGTTGCGATCCCCGGCATGAGCATCGGGAATGCTTAGTCCCAGGAGGCCCAGAAGTACAACGACGACGGCCAAAAACGCTGCTGTGGATTGCCGGCTTCTCATGTTCACCCCGTTATTTGTTAAAGTAGTTTAGCTTAGAACGGCTGAGTTGGACAGGGGCCTCTGAGAAAATTTTCGGAATCGCGTTGAGAGGCACTCATTACAACCCGGGAATCACCCCAGCTGCTATCGGGTTAATCCTGGATTTTGGCCGCGCTCGGCATAGCCCCGAGCGGAGTGAGGAAGTCCTGGTAATGGCAATTCCGGCAGCCGTACTGCTGAACGAACTGAGTGCGGTGTGTGTTCGCGTGACATCGGACGCAGGAGCGGTCAGCGACTGAAATATCGTGCGCGCGATTCGCGGGGCCGCCGTGGCAATCGGTACAGATGATCTGACGCCTCTCACGAAGTTTCGGAGCCGGTTCGCCATCGAAGACTCCGAACGTTTTCATCTCCTCATTCATTTGCCCGAGTGGAATCGTGCTGACGAGAGGAACCCGGGTCTGTTTGTTGAGATGGATGTTGTGAAGATAAAGTCGGTCGACCTTCGGGAGCTTGTCCACTTCGTCTGACGAGAGGGGGCCGGTCAGGCTCGAGCGATCCGCATCCGTCAGATGGCACGCTTCGCAGATATGTCTCGGGACGTAAGGCGTGTGGTGCAGGTCGCGGGGGAATTTCGGGTTCCCCGAAATCAGGGCCAGCCCTTCGCGGGCATAATCGATCAGTGCCTGATGGTGACAGTCATGGCAGGTTGTGAGTTCTCCGTGGATGCTGCTCTTCCAGCCGATCGAAGCATAATCGTGAACATGGCAAGAAGTACAGAACTTGTCGTTTTTCCAGACGTACTCATAAAGCTTGTATCCCGGAATCGAGCCGATCAGGGCTCCCAGCAGGAGCCACGGAGCGAAGATGAGCGCGAACGTCCAGAGGAGGGACAAAAGGTTTTTCACCAAATCCCTCCATGCGGGAGAACGCGGTAAAGGAACAGGATCTGGAAGACAAGAAACGACCCGATCGCCATTCCGACGAGTACCGCGATGATTCTCAGAAGAATGCGCCATTTGCGATTATTCAGGAAGTTCGCCGGTAGAGCCGTCATTTCGTCCTCTTGTGGAAAGTCTGATAAAGTTCAGGTGCGTCCTCGCCGTGGCAGGTCGCGCAGAATTCCATGAGCTTTGCTTTTTCCCGGAAGAACTGCCGGCCTTCCGCGTTTGGAGGGGGCGCCCCATGCGGTTCGTGGCAGGTCATGCAGGAAACTTTTCCTTTTTCGAGCTGAATGCCCTTTCCCTGGGGAGTGTTCTCGAGGGGGATCGCCGCCGTATGCGCGCCTGCCATCTGACCGTGGCATCCGGCGCAGAGATCGCGCACTGGAACGGCTTTTTTATGTGGGTTGTGGCAGTCCAGGCACATGGCTTCATTGGGCGGCCATTTATGCTGTGATTGCGCTTCAGTCCCCAGGTGAACGTTTTTGCCGATGAGCGACTTCTTGTCATCATGGCAGGCGAGGCAAGTTGTTTTTTGCCCCGATTTTGCCAATGAGTGGGTTGCGAAGGAATATTTGGGCAGGCTGTCATGAAGGGAGTGACAGGAGGTGCAGGTCACCATTCCGGCAGAGAATGGATGGCTTGGTGGAAGTTTGTCCCGGCCGTGGCAATCGAGGCAGAGCGCCGGCAGCGCCCGTTTGAGCAGGTAGTCTTCGGCAACATGCATCGCATGGCAGCTCGAGCACGATTCGGTCGGATCCGGATTCATGTGATTCGTCGACGGGACATCCCGCCCGGCGTGACACGTGATGCAAAGCTTGTCGACGGGTTTCCGCAGCATGAAAAGGTTCTTCTGGTTGCCGTTCGTCGCGGGTTTGCGGTGGTGGGCGTCGTGGCAGGTCGCACAAATGACGGTCTTTCCGTTTTCGAGCGGAAGGTCGATCTTCGTCGCGCGTGATTCGATATTCACCGGATGATGCTTGCCTTGATACATCGATTTGTCGAGGCTATTGATTTCGACGCCGTCGTGACAATTCATGCAACGCGTTCTGACCCGGTCTTTCAGGACTTCCGGATTGCGGAACAGGTTTTTGCGGAGAATCTCGTCGAAAGTCTTCGTATCTTGCGACTCCGGTTTTTGTCCCGGGGCGACCTCAAAAGCGAGCAGCTTATTGAGTGCGAGATCGGCGACGTAAAGTCGGTTTGCCGAGGCGGCAAGCGAGAGGGGGTATCCGAAGCGCGCTTCCTTCGCGTCCGCGCCGAGACTTCCGATGAACTTGCCATTTCGGGCGAAGATGAAAACGAGTTTCAGGGCCGTGTCCGAAACGGCAACATAGTTGTTTCCGATCAGCGCGAATCCCTTGGGAGACATGAGACGTCCTTCCCAAACTCCCCATCTTCCCCATCGGGTGCTTTTTCCCGGAATCGGCGCTTCAAAGGAAACGATGGAACTTCGGTTCGGGTCCAGCAGCCAGAGCCCCCCGGTTTCCTCCGGAATAGCCCGAAAATAACGGCCGTTCGCGATAATGAAACGATCGTGCCATCCCGAAAAGGGATTTTCCGTGAGTCCCGGCATTCCGGGTTCCGTTCCGACGATGTCCTTCGAGGCGGGAAGGTTGAGTTTCTTCCAAGTTTTCAGATTCGAGCTCTGATGAACAGCGTCACGGATCAGAATACAGCCGGAAGCTCCGCAGGATATGTCGCGAATCAGCCCGGTACCTGGAATGTTCAAGCGCTTGCGGCCGCCGAGTTTGAGGGATTTGCCCTCGAGCGGGACCTGTTCGAGCGAATAGGAACGAGGGCTGCCTGGAGCTCCGCGTTCTTGGGATGCGATCAGCAGAGACTTCGTGCCGCAGCCCAATGCGGTGACCAGCGAGCTTGACTTCGAGCCGGACTTCGAAAATGAGCTTTGGCGAATTATTGCACCGGTTTCGGGATTCAGCTGATAAAGCGCGCGGTCGCCGATACCGTAAACCCACAGGCTTCCTTCACAGGTCGTCAGAACAGAGGGCGCGGCGATCGAAGTCGAGAATTTCAGCTTCGCGGGAATGAGTTCCGCGGCACTTACGGGCGAAAAAAAGCATCCCGCTCCGATGCCGGCACCGGCACCGGCAAATAAGAGAAGAAACGAAACAAAGTTCAGGTGCGAAGGTTTCAGAAACTGTGACATTCGGAACAGGGATGGTCGATCATCGCCGACGAGTCCCCGGTGTTTCGGTGTTCGATCAGGTCGCTCGGCAGGTTAGGGCTGTTTCGCTTGGATTTCAAGAGGCTCGACGGCTCCGGGGCTTTTTGTGGCGGACCTTCCATCGTGGCGCGATGAGCCCTATGGCAGGATAGGCAATTCAGGCCTGCCCCGCCGCCCGGTTCTTCACCGGTGTGTTCGACGAGGCCGCTATGCGGCAATCTGCCGTGGCATGATGCGCAGATGTTTTCAGGTTCGGGCTTCGTCTGAAGTTTCGGCCCTTTCATGAAATGACAAACTTTGCACTGCGTCTCTTTTTCTATGGAGACTTCCTTGAGTTTCAGCTCCGGGGAGCCGTGTGGATCGAGACGCTTGAGTTCGGGCGCTTTTGGCTGTCGAGCCGGCGCGGCAAAAACTGAAGGAAATGGATTCAACGCGAGCGCGAAGAAGACAAACATGACGCTCTTTAATTTCATGGGGCCACTCCGTTGGATTGGTGACATCCGCGGCAGCTGTCGATTCCATACGTTTCGGTCAAACGCTGCGCCGTATTGAGCAAGCCTGATTGGACATAATCCACTCTGTGAATATTGACGCTGACGTGGCAGGAAAAACAGTCGGAGCGCCCGTAACCATGAGGGTGATTGTCCTCGGTAAGAGTGATGTCTTCCAGTTTTGTCAAATTCGGATAGCGCTCATATTGCCGATCGATCGAACAACCGGGAAGCCAGGACAAAATGCAGAAAAGAAGAAGTGCCCGAGTCATCGCCTGGTCCCCCTGACGCCCTTCAAACCGGCATGACAGTCCATGCAGAATCCGGCCGACTTATGGCAGAAAACGCAGGATTGCGGGTTTGAGCGGGCCTGAATCGAATGACTGAAACGAAAATTCGGCCGATGCACCAGGGGGTTCAACGTGTTTTGCTTCACGTGACAGCCCGTGCAGTCCTGAGGCGCATGACAACGCCTGCAGCCGTCCTGATCGGCTTGCGACAGCTTTCCGTGACGGAGCCGCCAGGCATGGTAATGGTCATCGGGTTTGATGGCCCCAAGATCGGAATGGCAGAGCAGACATTGATTCCGGAGCTGAGTTTTCACCTTGATCTTCCCAAGGTGGCACTCATGGCAGGTCCCGGGCTGCGGCTTCAGGAGTTTCTCCTTGACGGGCCGTCCCATGGGTCCCTTTGTCTTGCTTTGGATCGCGAAGCTGTGGCAGTCCGTACAGGAAATACCCATTTTTTCGAAGTGAGCGGTGTGGCTCGCGTGCGAGAAAAGTTGTTTGACCGGCTTCACGAGCCCGGGGCGACGCACCGTATCGGCAGGCGCCTTTGAGCCGAGCATCGAGCAAAAAAGCGCGAACGCCAAGACAGCTGTTGAGATCCGTGCGACTCCGATTTTGCGGTTACGAAATTTCATCATATTAAAAGAGCAGGTATGAAAGGAACATAATGAACCTGAAATCGAAACTATAAAGGTGATTTCGTTGGAGTTCAGCCAGGCCAAGGGTTTGCAAACGGGGCTGAAACCGATAATTCACGCCACCTCGCGTGTGGTATGCCCAATTCTTAATGCCGTTGATCTTATCAATATGCGCGGCCGCGAATTCAAATCTGAGATCGGCGACATCGCTCAGGTCCTTTCGGAACGCGAGGGCCGGCTGCCAAAACTCACCCCCATAGGATCGAAGGTGCACGAGCGAAGGAGTCCAGGTGGAGCGTGCATGAAACCAGGTAGCCGAAATTTCCTGTTCGAACCCGTTTTCCTGTCCCGTCGGAGAACCGAAGGTCGTTCTGCGGGCGGCGAGCTGGAATCGGAGATCCTGCTCCGGAGCCCAGGTGGCGAAAGCGCTCGTTGTGAGCTCCGGGCTGAGCGCGAAGAGCCGGTATATGAAGAAAGCTTCCTTCGGGTCGAACGGGCTCGGTTGCCGCTTCGAGTACATGGCCCCGAAAGAGAGTGAGTTGACCGGATAGAAAGTCGCTTCCGCAAGCCCTTGGTCGTAGCTCTTACTATCGAGATCGAACTGGGCTTTCGTGTGAAGCATCGGGGTCAGGGGAATCTTTTCGAAAGACCAGAAGACCGAGCCGTGACTGAGATTTCGGCTCGCGGTGGCAAGAGCGGGATACGTATGACGCTTGTGCAGGAATCCCGTTTTCCAGGTCGCGCCGAGCCAATCCTGGTGAAGGGACCCACCGTAGATTTCTGAGCTGAAGTCGACCTGTTTTTCCTGAAGCGTCGAAAGGGCGCCGGCCAGGAGGGTCCCGCCGCCTTTGTCCGACCAGTAGAAGGGCGCTTGAAGGCCGTCGAGAAGTGAAAGCTCGAAGCCTTCCGTCAAAAGCTGTCGGCCGGCCAGAAGGCGCGATTTTCGGTAGGGTGCGGTTTCGAATCCTTCCCATAGGGGAACCGTCACGAAACCCTGATAAAGGTAGAATCCCCAGCTGTTCAGGATGAGATTATTGTTGGCACCCACATCAAAATAGGTCTGAACGCCACTGGAGCCGGTGTAATCAAGGTTCCAATAGAAGAAAACCGGGACCTCAAGATCGTCAGCGCTATTGCGAAAAAGGCCGCTTGAAAGCGTCGCTTCCGACGAGATCAATGCCAGCGCGTCCGGGGGAGTGATGCTCCCGATCGCGCAAAGAACCGCAAAAGCTGCATAACGGAATTTGGAAATCACAAACGGTTCCCCTCAAACTCGAGAAATTCTTGGAATTTCCGGTCAGCTATACCATCAAAGTTTCAGGGTGAGAATTGCAATTCGTTGCCGTGGGCTCAGTGATCCATCATCGAGAGGGGATTGAGGTAAAGGCGGAAGGTCTTGTCCCGGTGTCTTCGAATGGCGAAAATACCGTTCTCCTTTTCGGAGGCCAATCGATCATAGAATACGGGGTCGAGTTCGGCGATTTGCTCAACGGTTTTTCCTTCGTATTTCCCAAAATCAATGATTACCAAGTTCTCATCAATGACTCCGGTCACTGGACTCCCGTTCGAACTCATTTATAACCCTCCATGAAGAATTAGCTGCAGGTCAATCATGGCCACGCCCATGGCCCGCTTCAATTCTACTGGGTCGAGCAGGAAGTTTCAATGTTGCTGGTAGGTGTGCGTTAATGGGTGCTTTGGAGCGAGGAGCGATGCGTCAACCGAGGTTTCGATATTGCGGCACTTATCAACTATTTATGACTGGGAGCAACTCCGCGCGGTATGGTATACCCGCAGCCACCTATGTGTGGCATTGTTGGACTGATTGGAGCGCATGACGCTGCGCGTGAGGCTTTCCTTGGCCTCACGACGTTGCAGCATCGCGGACAGGACGCGGCTGGAATTCTGACCTACGACGCGGACGGCTTTCATCGCGTCAAAAACATCGGGCTCGTGGAATCGGTTTTTACGCGAGAAAATATGGAGACCCTCACCGGCTCGCTTGCCATCGCGCACACCCGGTACAGCACCATTGGCAGGGGAGATGTGATCGATGTTCAGCCATTCCTGCTGAGCTATCCGTTTGGGTTGGGCATGGTTCACAACGGCAATATCGTCAATTGCGGCGATCTTCGCGCTGATCTCAAGACGAAGAGCAGGCGTCATCTCCTGACCCGGTCGGACAGCGAGGTCGTGCTGAATCTTTTCGCGGATGGCCTGGCCAAAGCTTCGAACGTCAATGTCAGTGAATCACTCGTTCAGTTCGACGACATTTGCGAGGCGGTCGGACACGTGTTCTCACGCGTGAACGGAAGTTACAGCATCATTACAGCGATCGCCGACCAGGGCTTGGTGGCGTTTCGGGACCCGAGCGGCATTCGTCCGCTGATCTGGGGCAAACGTTCCAGTCAGGGTTCCGAACAACACATGATCGCTTCGGAAAGCGTCGCACTCTCCTTTCTTGGTTATGAAGTCGTTCGCAATATCGAGCCGGGTGAAGTCGTGTTCATCGATATGAAGGGGAAGGTCCAGTCACGGAAGATCGCAGGCCCGGCGCTGCCGTTTCGGCCGTGCATGTTTGAATGGGTGTATTTCGCCTCGCCCGAATCCGTTATGGACGGGGTGCCCGTTTACGGCGCGCGTATCCATCTCGGCAAGAATCTCGCGCGCCTGCTCAAGGACAAGATCCGCGAAAAGGCGATCGATGCCGATATCATCGTACCGGTTCCGGAAACCTCCCGCATCGCGGCGATCGCGCTTTCTGAAGAACTGAATATTCCTTATCGGGAAGTCCTGATTAAAAATCGTTATATCAAGAGAACTTTCATTCTGGATTCCCAGGACAAAAGGCAAAAGGCGGTTAACCTGAAGCTTTCGCCGGTGCGGTCCGAAATCGCCGGCAAAAGGGTCATCCTCTTGGATGATTCGATCGTTCGCGGGACGACTTCGCGAAAGATCATTGAACTGATGCGGGCTGCCGGCGCGGCAAAAGTCTATTTTGTTTCGACGTGTCCGCCCATCCAGTATCCCTGTTATTACGGAATCGACTTTCCGGTCGGAGCGGAACTGATCGCTTCCGGCAGGGATCTGAAAGAAATCGAGCGGGAACTCGGCGCCGACGCCGTGATTTACCAGGAGCTGGAAGGGCTCGAAAATTCCATCAGGGAGGGTGAGGTTTGTGGCTTCCGGCCGTGCACGGCCTGCCTTGACGGCAACTATCCCACGGATATTTCGGCGGCGGGCCTGGAATTCTCGAATCGCCGCAAAGTCGACCGCCCGGACCAACATTGTCGTAAGGAGAAAACGTGATTCACCACTCGTATTCCACCTTATATCGGGGATCAGTCAAAGATGTCCTCGGCCCGGTTCAGTTCGGAGTCATTCCAGCCGCGATCTTCAGATACACGGATTCTTTTTCAGTTTTCGATTGGGGGAGAATGCCGGATCAGCTGAAGAACAAGGGGCAGGCGCTGACCGTTCTTGCCGCTCATTGGTTCGAGACGCTCGAAAAGCCGGAAAGCTGGAAGAGTTTCTCGCGGAGCCCCGAGGCCTTGGCGTTGCGTAAGGCGAGCCGCTTTGGCTCTGTTTTTAATGAATTGGGGGAAACGCTTCAGCAGAGCGGGCTTCGGACGCATTATCTCGGGGTAGTTACCGAAGAGGACGCGGTCGAGGGAAAGCCGGTTCAGCCGCATCCGCTGTCCGAAATGAAAACCGCGCCTCACCATCTTCTCGTGAAGCAGGTTTCAGTCGTGAAGCCGGTACTCGCGACGGTGCTCGGGCGGACGCTTCCGGATTACTACCCGACGAGAAACGCGCCCCTTCCACGCTTGATTCCCCTTGAAGTCGTCTTTCGGTTCAGCTGTCCCGAAGGGAGCTCGCTCATTGAGCGGGCTCGCGATTCGGGCTATCTCGCCTCGATCGGTTTTCCCGAAGCGAAGGTCGAGCCCGGGCAGCGGTGGGATTTTCCGGTGATCGAACTTTTCACGAAGCTCGAGAGCGCGGACCGGCCGGTTTCGCTCGCGGAGGCGCTCGCGATGTCCGGACTTTCGGCTGGCCAGCTTCAGGAAATGTTTCTCAGGACGGCTTGGGTCGCGGGAATTCTGCGCTGGCTTTGCGCGGCCTCGGGCCTCGAGCTTGCCGACGGGAAACTCGAGTGGGCGCTCTCTGAAACCGGGGAATGCTTTCTCGTCGACGCGATCGGACCGGATGAGCTTCGCATTTTGTTCAGGCCGCTGTCGCGTATCGCGGCCGCCAAGGCCAGCGCGGCTTCGGGCGGCAAGGAGCCGCGCAAAAGCGATACGACACAGCTTTCAAAAGAGTTTTTTCGGATTCATTACCGCAGTACCCCTTGGTATCACTCGGTCCAGAAAGCCAAGGAAAAAGCGAGCGCGACCGGAACCGCTGACTGGAAACGTTGGGTTCCCGAAGTCCCGCCGAAGCTGCCGGGTTCGTGTCTGGAACTCGGGAGCCAGCTTTATCAGGCGTTGGCGAACCATTTGACCGGGAAGACCTGGTTCGCGGACGCGTGGACTCTGGAGCGTGTGATCGCGAGCATTCAATATCTCGAGGATTTCGGAACGCCGCAAACATGACGAGGTCGACTCAAAATTCCGGCAAGAAGGTTCTGGTCGTCGGTTCAGGCGGCCGCGAGCACGCGCTCGCGTGGAAGCTCGCGCAATCCACGCGGGTTTCGAAGGTTGTCGTCGCGGCAGCTCCCGGCACTGGCGAGGCCTGGCCTGCGGAGTGGGAAAAATGGTCGCTCGGTGATTTCCATGAACTGGCGAAGCGCGCGCGCGAGGCCCGGATCGACCTGGCCGTCATCGGGCCGGATAATCCGCTCGCCGAAGGGATTGTTGACGTTTTCGAAGCAGCCGGAATCGTGACGTTTGGGCCGAGTGCCGCCGCGGCCCGGATCGAAGCGAGCAAAAGTTTTGCCAAAGAAGTCATGCACGTCGCGGGCATTCCGACCGCGAAGCACTTTGTCGTTCAGTCCGTGGACGAAGCACGGGCACTCCTGCGAACGCTGCCCTGGAAAGTCGGGTCAAAGGAAGCGGGATGGGTGATCAAGGCGGACGGACTGGCGTTTGGAAAGGGTGTCCGAGTTTGCGGCAGTCTCGATGAAGCCCTAGCCGCCGTTCAGGACCTTGCCGATTCGCGCTGCCGGCCGCCGCTCCTGATCGAAGAGCGGCTCTCGGGCCAAGAAATTTCCTGGATGGCTTTTTGTGATGGAGATCGCGCGGTACTCCTCGAGCCGGCTCGCGATCACAAGCGGCTCAAGGACGGTGATCAGGGCCCGAATACCGGCGGCATGGGCGCTTTCAGTCCCGTTCCTGATCTCCCGCCCGGCCTGGGAGAGAGAGTTCGAGCGGAGGTTTTCATTCCATGCCTCCGTGAGTTGAAACGCCGAGGCGCACCTTTTCGCGGGGTTCTTTACGCCGGGCTGATGTTTGACGCGAACGCCGGGAAGTTCTGGGTTCTCGAGTTTAACGCTCGTTTCGGCGATCCCGAGACCCAAGTCATTTTGCCGCGCATGACGGATGATTTGTTTTCCTGGTGTGAAGCCTCGGCGAGGGGAGAACTCGCTCGTCTTCCGGATAAGGTCTCGTTTTCGCGAGCTGCCGCCGTTTTCGTTGTAGGAGCCGCTCGCGGTTACCCCGAAGCGGTCGAAAAGGGTCAGGAGATCCGTACCGCGGGCACGCGCGCTTCAGCCCCGGAAGTTTTCTGGGCCGGAGTTCGCCGCGACGATGACGGAAAATTGCGAACGGCCGGAGGGCGTGTTTTCGGCGCGCTCGGGATGGGCCCGGATCTCGCGGCGGCCCGCGCTCAGGCGTATGACCGAATCCGGCAGATCGGCTTTTCAGGGATGCAGTTTCGTACCGATATCGCGAGCGGTACACTTGCGGCCGCGATTCCTATCGTGATTCTTGCCTCGGGACGTGGTTCGAATTTTTCAGCGATTCACGAAGCGGTCTCCAGGGGAGCCCTCAACGCCAGGATTCTCGCCGTCATTTCAGACCGGCCGGATGCCCCGGTGCTGGAAAAAGCGAAAGCGGCCGGACTCGAGGCGATCGCGCTCCCGGTACGCATGGATGGGGAAATAGCCGCGAGAAGGGCGAATCAGGAAGCGGCGTTGTTGGAGGTCCTGAAAAAATTCTCGCCGCGATTTCTGGTTCTGGCCGGGTATATGCGGTTGCTCGGTCCGAAGGTGATCGAGGCGTTCCGCGCCGAGCGCGGCTATTCCCGGATCGTCAATATCCATCCGTCGCTCCTGCCCGCCTTTCCTGGCCTGGGCGGTTACGCGCAGGCTTTTCATCACGGGGCGAAAGTCGCCGGGGTGACCGTTCATTTGGTTGACGAAGGGCGTGATACCGGCCCGATTTGCGCACAGAAGGCGTTTGCGATCGGCGACTGTCGTTCGTGCGATGAAGTAGAAGCCCGCGGCCTCGCGATAGAACATGAACTCTTTCCTGAAGCATTGAAATGGGTATTGCCCGAAAAGTTTGATGTGATGACCGAGACCGGCCAGAATAACCAGAATGACCAGAATAAAAGGAGTATCCGTGTTCGCCCGAATTGAAGTCGCCATGCGCCCGCAATTTACGGATCCCGCGGCTCAGGGATTTTTGAGAAAAGTGGAGCTCGCCCACCCGTCCCTGCGCCAGAAGGTTCGCTGGGCGAGGTCATTGGACGTCTACTGGCTCGATCTGCCCGCGCCGCGCGAGGAGTTGATCCAGGCGATCACGTCCGTGTTCTGGGATCACGTGCTGCAATGGCTTTTTACGGGAAACCTGATCCCATCCGCTGCCGGCAAGCACGGCGGCATGCAGGACCTCTTTGAAGCGGCGCCGATCCGACCGGGCGTTTTCTGGGCTCTCGAGCGGCGGTATCGTCCGGGTGTCACCGATAATGTCGGTAAAACGGCGTTGGAAGCTTTTGAAATCGTCCTCAAGCGCAAACTTCCCGAAGGGCGCGCCTCGAGCGGTTCTCTTTTGCTTCTGGAAGGGCCGGAGTTGAATGAAGATCTTTTGGCCGCTTTGGCGAGAGATGTCTATTGTAATGAGCTCATCGAGACCTGGACGATCGTGCCTTGTGAAGAGCTCCGGAAGAGCGATCGCTTTCACCAGGAACGTATCAAAAGGGATTTGCCGAAGATTTTGGTCAGGGGCTCGGGGATCGTGCAGGAAATGGATCTCGAAGCGCTGGATGACGCGGGTCTGGAGCTGCTGAGCCGGAAAAGGCTTCTCGCGCTCTCTCTCGTGGAAATGAGGGCTATCCGCGATTATTTCAGGCGGCCTGAGGTGGCTCGGAAACGGAAAGAGAGCGGTTTGGGAGCGCCCACGGACGTCGAACTCGAGATCTTCGCGCAGACTTGGTCGGAACACTGCAAACACAAGATCTTCGGCGCGAAGGTCGAGTATACCGAAAGCGCCGAGAGCGCCGGCTCGTTTTCGATTCCGTCGGAAATCAACGGGCTTTTCAAGAGCACGATTGTCGCGACAACGGCTGAGCTGAAAAAGCCGTGGTTGCTCTCGGTTTTCGACGATAATGCGGGGATTGTCGCCTTTGATGACGAAAACGCGATTTGCATCAAAGTGGAGACTCATAACAGTCCTTCGGCGCTCGATCCTTACGGCGGGGCTTTGACCGGAATCGTGGGGGTGAACCGGGACATCCTGGGTTGCGGGCTTGGCGCCAAGCCGATTTTCAATACCGACGTCTTTTGCGTGGCTCCTCTCGATTATTCCGAATCGCTCCCGGAGCGGTTGTTTCACCCACGCCGCATTCTCGACGGCGTCCGCAGAGGCGTCGAGCATGGCGGCAACAAGAGCGGTATTCCGACCGTGAACGGGGCGCTGGTTTTTGATCAGCGGTATCTTGGCAAACCGCTGGTGTATTGCGGAACGGGCGGCATCATGCCGCGCGTGATCGCGGGCCGCCGCTGCGAGACGAAAGAAATTCGTCCCGGTGATCGCGTCTGTATGGTGGGAGGCAGAGTCGGGAAAGACGGGATTCATGGAGCGACTTTCTCGTCCTTGGCGTTGGACGACGCTTCTCCCTCGAGCGCGGTCCAGCTTGGCGATCCGATCACACAGAAAAGAATGGCGGATTTTCTGCTTGAGGCTCGCGACCTCGGCCTCTATCGCGCGATCACGGACAACGGCGCGGGTGGCCTGTCGTCCTCCGTCGGCGAACTCGCGCGGCTCTCGGGAGAGCAGGGCGGCGCGAGAATCGATGTTTCGCGCGCGAAGACAAAGTATCCGGGCTTGAAACCATATGAGCTCGTCGTCAGTGAGTCACAGGAGCGGATGACGCTCGCCGTGCCGAAGGATAACCTGAAAGCCTTCGTCGAACTGGCGGAACGTCGCTCCGTCGAGGTGAGTGATCTCGGTGAGTTCACCGATACCGGCCGATTCGAAGTACTGACGGGTGAAAAGCTCGTCGCGAGCCTTGATCTGGATTTCCTGCACGCTGGGGTTCCGAAACTCGAACTCCAGGCTGAATGGAAGGGGCGGCCGTCGGAATCGCTTCCCTCGGGTCCGCCTCCCGCGCCGGGCGGTGCTTCGAAGAAATTCGCCGAAACGGGGGCTTCGTGTCTTCTGGAACTTCTCGGAAGGCCGAATATCTCCTCGAAGGAATGGCTCATCCGGCAGTACGATCACGAAGTTCAGGGGACGTCCGTCATCAAACCGTTACACACGGTTCTCGCTGGACTCGCGGGGGCTTCGAGTGGTCCCAACGACGCCGCGGTCGTGAAACCGCGGCCGGATTCAGAAGCCGGTGTTGCCGTGGGTTGTGGCATCAACCCGAAGCTATCGGATATCGACGCTTATCTCATGGCGCAATCCGCGGTTGACGAGTCGATTCGAAACGTTCTGGCGGTTGGGGCGGAGTATGGCCGTCCGGAATCGATGCTCGCGTTGGTCGATAATTTCTGCTGGCCTGATCCGGTCGGGGATCCGCAAAAAACGGCCGCTCTGGTCCGGGCCTGTTACGGCCTGCGCGACGCCGCGCTCTCTCTTTCCGTTCCGCTGATCTCGGGCAAGGACAGCATGAAGAACGATTACCGCGGCAGCCGCCAGGGGAATCCCGTCACGATTTCGGTTCCCCCGACTCTTCTGATGACCGCGATCGGTAAAGTGCCGGATATCCGGCATGCCAGGACGGCGGATTTCAAGACGGCGGGTGACGTGCTTTATCTGGTCGGCGGCACGCAGCTCGGCTTGGTCGGCAGCGAATTTCATTCGTGCTATGTCGTTCTTCCGGGCAAGCAGCGCCTTGCTGAGCCGAACTGGCAAGAGGCGGTCCGGATCTATTCCTGGCTGGGGGGCGCCTCCGGGAAGGAACACAACCGACTCAGGTCCGTTCACGATATTTCGGAAGGGGGACTGCTGGTCGCGGTTGCCGAATCGTTGATTGCGCGCGGACTCGGCGCGTTCATTTCCGTTCCTGCTGATAGTGACCCGTGGGAATTCTGCTTTGGCGAGGGTTACCATTCCTTCGTGGTTTCGGTTCCGGAATCCGATGTTTCGGCCCTTGAAACGGAATGGACGGTTTCGGATGTCCCGTTCCGCAAGATCGGGGCGGTGATTACTCAGGAACGGCTGGACGTGTCGTTCGAAGGCGGTCAGAAGACCTGGAGCATTCCGACGCGACAGCTGAGGACCGTGTGGGAAAAAGGAGGGTACTGGGAATGAATACGCAGAAACCCCGCGCCCTTGTGGTCACGGGTGACGGCATCAACTGCGAAGCGGAAACCGCCCAGGGTTTTCGCCTTTCGGGGTTCGAACCGGAGATTCGGCATTTGAACGATCTCGTCGTCGAACAGCTCACCGTTGATCAGCTTTCGTCGAGGTATGCGGTTGTCGCGCTGCCGGGCGGATTTTCTTACGGTGATGACCTCAGTTCCGGAAAAGTTCTCGCGCTGAAGATCCAGCATCAACTTGGATGGGAGTTCTCGGATTACGTTTCGCGAGGAGGCCTCGTGATCGGGATCTGCAACGGCTTTCAGGCGCTCGTCAGGCTGGGAATATTCGGCAAGGATGTTTCGATCACGAACAACGCTCAAGGAAAATTCGTGAACAGCTGGATCAGGGTCACCCCTTGGGGTGATCATTGTGTTTGGCTCAAAGGGGTGGGCACCCTGGAACTTCCGATCCGGCATGGCGAGGGCCGGATCGTGCTCGCGCCCGAGCGCCGGGCCGAGGTGCTCGGAAAAATGCAGCGAAATGGAATCACGTGTCTCCGCTATGAAGGCAACCCGAACGGAAGCGAGGAGCGCCTCGCCGGGCTTTGCGATGCGAGCGGGCGTATTTTCGGCCTGATGCCGCATCCTGAGGCCTTTCTGCGGTGGACTTCCCATCCGGAGTGGACTTTACAGCCCGGACGGGCGAGTGCTCCGGGGCAGGGACTTGTGATTTTTGAAAACGCTTATCGGGAGTGCATGAATGCGCGCTGACGGGGGCTTGAAAATCAGGCGAGCGCTTCTCAGTGTTTCGGACAAGACCGGGATCCTCGAGCTTGCCCGGGCGTTGCGGGCTTCGGGGGCTGAATTGATCGCGACGGGCCGGACCGCCGCCTCGCTGACCGAAGCGGGTCTCGAGCTTACGCCGATCGAGAAGATTTCAGGTTGTCCCGAAGCTTTTCAGGGACGCATGAAGACGCTTTCATTTCCGGTTTTCAGCGGAATTCTGTATCGCAGGGGCGATTCCGAAGCCGCGCTCAAGGATGCCGCTGATCTTGAGCGGCTTGGCTTCGGTCCGATCGATTGCGTTGTCGTGAATTTCTATCCCTTCGAAGCGGCGGTCGCGGCGGCGGGCGAACTTTCAAAAACCTCCAAGCCGGCCAGTCTCATCGAGGAAATCGATATTGGCGGTCCCGCGCTCGTGCGCGCGGCGGCCAAGAATGCGCCGGATGTTCTCGTTCTGACTTCTCCAGCCCAGTATGAAGAGGTCATAGCCGGGCTCGAGCGGTCAAAAGCAGTCGATCGGGCGATTGTTGAGCGCAGCGCCGCCGAAGCGTGGAATCGGGTATTGAGTTATGATGCCGCGATCGCACGCGAATTCGGCAGGGAACCGCGGGCGCGACACTCGCTCAGATATGGAGAAAATCCACATCAGACGGCGTACCTGGAATTCGATCCGGACGGTCCGGTAGGCTGGGGCGAGGGACTCGGAAACGCGAATCTCTCCTACAATAATATTCTCGACTTTTCGGCTGCCTACGCGCTCGCCAGTGACCTCGTGGAATTGGCGAAAGGGTTCTCTCGCGGCGCTTCCGGCGTCGTCGTCGTGAAACACGGGAATCCTTGCGGAGTTGCCCTTGTGCCGAAATCCGCGGACAGGGATCCGCGGGCCCAGATGACCGCGCTCGTTCGCGCTTGGGAAGGCGATCCGGTCTCGGCCTTCGGTGGCGTGATCGCGTTCACAGACCCGATCGAGGAAGAAGTCGCGGCTCGGCTTTCGGAACGCTTCATTGAACTTGTCGCCGCGCCCGGACTCGCGCGGGAGAGCAAGGCATTGCAGTTCTTTCTTGATCGCAGGAAGAATATCAAAGCGCTCTCGATCCGGAGGTTTGGCGAGCTTCCGGCGGAATACGTCACAGCGGTTCCGGGAGGTAGGGTTTGTCAAAGCCCGGATCGCGGAACGAACGAGCCGCTTTTGCCAGTCACCCAGGTGCCCTGGCCCGAGAACAAAGAGCTGCTCGCCCGCTTCGGGATCGCCGTTTGCCGCGCCCTGAAGTCCAACGCGATCGCGATTGTTCGGGAAGACAGCGGATTTCAACTCGTGGGAGCCGGGCAGGGGCAACCGAATCGCGTCGAAGCACTGGGGATACTGGCGATTCCACGCGCGAGAAAAACGCTCGGCGACGGCGGAACTCTCGCGGATTGCGTCATGGTAAGCGACGCGTTTTTCCCGTTTCGTGACACGGTGGATGCCGCGCATCGCGCCGGTATCCGCTATATCGTGCAGCCCGGCGGGAGCCTGAAGGATTCTGAAAGCATCGCCGCGTGCAATGATTACGGAATCGCGATGGTGTTCACGGGGGTCCGCCACTTCAAGCATTGAGGAAGAATCGATGGCAACTTTGAACTATGCAGAGTCCGGAGTGAATCGCGAGGCCGCGGATCAATTCGTGGATCGAATCGCGCTCCTCTCGAAAAAAACGTTGAACCGTCGGGTCAAAGCCTCGATCGGCGGTTATGCCTCTCTCTTTGAATTGGATCGAAAGCGCTGGCTTGCGGCATCGACGGATGGGGTCGGAACCAAACTAAAGCTCGCCTTCAGGCTTGGAGAACATCGGACGGTGGGAATTGACCTCGTGGCGATGTCGGTGAACGATATTCTTTGCGTCGGGGCCGAGCCGCTGTTTTTCCTGGACTACTTCGCGACGGGCAAGCTCGAAACGGGAATAGCGGAACAGGTGCTCGAGGGCATTGTCGCCGGCTGCCGGGCCGCGGGTTGTGCGCTCGTGGGCGGCGAAACCGCCGAAATGCCTGATTTTTATGCGGCCGGTGAATATGATCTCGGCGGGTTTGCCGTCGGTTACGTGGAACCGTCGCGCGTCCTTCCCCGCGCGGACATCAAACCAGGCGATTCCTTGATCGGAGTTCGTTCGAGCGGTTGTCACAGCAACGGGTTCAGTCTTCTGCGAAAGCTTCTGGATCGCGAGTACAATACCGAGATGAAGTCACAGCTGGAACGCGAGCTTCTGACCCCGACCAGGATTTACGTTCGCTCGCTCGGCCCGCTGATCAGCGGGCGTCAAGTCAAGGGACTCGCGCATATTACCGGCTCGGGATTCCTGAACGTTCCTCGTCTTTCGGAAAAAGTGAATTATGAAATTCAGCTTCCGCCGCGGTCGGAACTCCCCGGGATTTTCGATTGGGTGCGCGCAAGCTCGAAGCTCTCCTTCGCGGAATTGGCGCAGACCTTTAATCTCGGGATCGGAATGGTTGTCGTGGTCGCGCCCGCCAAGGTGAAGCAGGTACTGCGGCAACTCAAGAAACGCGGCGAAACGGCGTGGGTCATCGGAGAGGTCCAGAAGAAGAGCAAGGGGACCGAATGCGAGGTCATTCTTCGCGACGGCGCGGATTCGGCGAGGCTGATCTACTAGTGGATAACGGATGGTTTGCCGACGAAGTTCCCGTTTCGGAAGCTTCGGGTCTGAGACCCCGGGCATGGATCTGCGTCGGATCCGGATTTTCGCGCGAAGACATCAAGTCGGTATTCCTTGGCGCTGGACGGGGTTTCACGGCGGAGGCCGTGACGAGTCTTCCGGACCTCGCGATACGACTGACCGGTCTTGCCGCTGATCGGGTTTTGACCGGGTCAGCGCGACAGGAAGTCCTTCGCATGCTGCTGGCGAATCGGAGGGTGGCCTCACGGTTCGAGGAACTGAAGCGGCTCAGGCGACAGGTGTCTTTTTTTCGCCGTCTGGATCTCGCGATTCAAGCGGGACGGATGTCCTTTGCGCACGCGAGTGAAGAAGAAGTCTATCTCGAACGGCTTCATGAGCGAGTGGGCCCCGAGGCGATTCGTCCGGTTCAGCGGGAAATCAGGATGTTGGCGGACGCTTATGAAGCCTGGGTTCGCGGCTCCGGCTTGTGGGATCCGCCGCTTCTTATTCGGGAGGCGAGTGAGCTTCTGGACCGTGGATGGCCGGAGGCAATTTCAAGACCCGAGGCGATTCACGTTTTTTCAGCTCAAACGGAAGAAAGTCTTGAAAAAGCTTTCTGGGAAGCGCTATCGCGGCATGTTCCTGTGATCCGGCACTCGCCGGACGCGACCCGGGGAGGTGTCCCGGACGGTGCGAAGCTCACGATCGAACGGTGGCATACGTTGGATGACGCCGCGGAACGCTTTTGCGACGAGCTACAGAAGGCGTCCCCGGAAAGCTGGAAACACCATGCCGTACTGATACCTGATTACCCAGGCGTACGCCGGAGTCTTACGCAGGCGTTGATGCGACGAGGGCTTCCTCTCGCCGAGCCCCGTGATCCTGGGCGGCTCCGCTGGGATGAGGCGATCAAGAGTGCCGTGATCCCGCTCTCCGTGGTCGGACGGGACTTCGAACGGAGAGAAGTTCTCAAGTGGCTCGCATCGCGCGGAAGTCCCGAACGGACGGTCTGGATACCCGAGATCAATGCGCGCGCCATACGGCAGGGACTCAAGGCCTATGTCGGCGGAGGACTTGCGCCGCTACACGTCGAGCTTTCAGCTCTCCAGACACGTTTTTCGGGCCGGAAAACCCTTGCCGAGCTTTCGCGCCTTCATCTGGAACATCTTAACGAAGCGGGTTCTCCATCCAGCGTTACTTCCTTTTTCGAGTCGTTCTGGAACGAGTTCTGTTCCGATCTGGAACTCCTGGGCATGGCGGAACGACGTGCGCCCCTTTTATACTGGCTCGAGCGCTTGAAGGCGAGACTTGCCGAGAGTACGCCTCCCGTCGAGCGCTCGAAACCCGAACATGGCGTGCGAATCTTCCGCCTGCAGCAGGCGCCCCTTGAGGCTCGCGCGACGGGGCCCCTTCGGCTGTGGATTCTCGGTCTTCCGCCGGATTGGCTCGGAGGTGATTCGACCGGTGACTTTTGGTGGAGCGCGAGGGAACGCGAACTCCTTGCGTCCGAGTTTTCGGTTCGTTCGTCCGTGCAGAGTGTCTCGGACAGGACGGGAACCTTAAAGGCTTGGTTTACGGTCGCCAGCGAAGTCACTATTCTTGATGGGGAATTCGAATTCGACGGTCGCGAACGTGAGTCGCTCGTCGCCCTTTTGCGCGTACTGGGCGTGCAGGAGCCCCCGGTTCTCACGATGGGGTGCCATGCTCGCCGGTTATCGAGTTATGGCGCGACCCGGCCCGTTCCGCCCCAGGAAATCCGGCTTGCACCGCTTCAGCCGAAAACCGGCGACGCCCGCGTTGAGCTGACGGCCACGACCCTGGACCGCTTCAGTCGGTGTGCTTTTCAGGGCCTCGCGCTTCAGCGCTGGCGTCTCTGGGACGTGGATGATCCGGATGTCGAGCTTTGGCCGAATGTCCGGGGAAATATTCTTCATCATGCAGTCAAGCTCCTGCTCAGATCGCGTGACGAGGAAGGCCGTTTCGGACTTCTGCCCGGCGAAGCCCTTGACCGGGCCTGGAGGGAAAAGTCACCGAAGGGGCTTTTCCGGGGACGGCGGGTCGAGAATTACGTCAAGGTTCAGCTTCGCGAGGTCCTGGAAAAGTTTTGTGCAAAGGAAAGCGAGTTTTTCGAGCGTGCGAGAACGCGAACTCTCAGTCTCGAGGATCTGAAGGTCAGGCTTGATTGCGAGGGCCCCGTGCCTTTTTCGATCATCGGGGAACCTGACCGCATCGAAGAACACCGCGATGGCCTTCTGATCTCGGATTACAAGACTTCAAGCGCGGTTCCGAACGGAACGGAAATGCTCGATCTCGGCTATCGTCTTCAGCTTCCATTTTATGCGCTCGCGGTGAAACGAACCCTCAAAAAGCCGGTCATCGGCATCCAGTTCATTGAACTCAACCGGAAGGCAGGCAGGAACAACGGCATCTTTTTCTCACGATTCAACGGAAAGGAAGCGGGAAAGATCTCCACCCTGCGGTCGAATTCGAAAAGCCTGTTCACGGCCGAACCCGATGAGGTCTGGTCGCGGTTGGAGGAGGAGATCACGAAGCAGGCGCTCAGATATCTCGAGGGGCGATTCGAGGTCCGGCCAAAAAAGCGCGAAAAAGAATGTCGCGCCTGCCCCGTCGCTGACCTTTGCGGCGCGAAGCGGCTGGTACAGCAGAATGACGGTGAACCGGAGGGCGCATGACGGAGTTCAAAGACCTTTCGCCCGAGCAGCAGGCCGTCGTTGAGGATTGGGGGCGCGGCCTCGCGGTGATGGCAGGCGCGGGGTGCGGGAAGACGACCACCCTGGTCATCAAGTGCCACGAACTCCTGAAGAGAAATCCCGAAGCGCGTTTCGCGGCTGTTTCGTTCACCGAACGCTCGGCGAGTGACCTTCGCACCAAGTGTTCGGCGCGCATGCCGCTTCGAAATCACTGGGTCATGACGATCCACGGGCTTTGCGCGGCCGTGATCCGCGAGTTCCCGCGTGAAGCGGGCTTCGACGGCGAGGAGACGATGCTCTCCGAAGGCGAAAGCCAGCTGCTCTGGGATGAAGCGCAGAATCCGCTTTGGATCGGGGATGATCTTCCGGGAATAATCGACGGTGCGCTTGAACGGTTATTGGCGCGTGAGTCACGTGACAGCCTCATGGGCCTGCTCCGGCGCGCCAAAGACCTTTCCTCCTTCGGCCTGCTGGAGTCCCTTCGAGAGGCGGGAGATGCCGACGCGAAGGCGCTCGAAACCGTCGCGCGGTATGTCCTTGAGCGATATCAGCGATTCAAAAGACGGCGTGGAGCCTTGGATTTCAATGATCTTGAAAAAGGAGCCGATCGCGCGCTCGAAGATCGCGTTGTGCGTGCCCGCTTTCATGACCGATTCGATTTGGTGCTCGTTGATGAATTTCAGGATACGAATCCGCTTCAGGCGCGAATTCTCGCGCGGTTCGGCAAACCTGATTTCTCGAACATCTGCGTCGTCGGTGATCCGAAACAGTCGATCTACCGGTTCCGTGATGCCGACGTCACAGTTTTCGAAGAATTCTGCGGCCGTTTGCCGGCGCGAAAATCGCTTACCTGGAATTTCAGAAGTCGCGCCGGAATCATCGAGTACACGAATCGTGTTTGTGAGCCCGCCTTCGCTGCCACCCGGATGCTTTATGAACCACTTGTCGCCAAACGAGAGGCACCGGCGAACCCCCTTGTCGCGGAATCCGGACAGGTACTCCATCTCGAGGTCGATTCGCCCGCGCAGCTCGGAGCTTTTATCCGCGCGGAAATGGAACGGGGCGTGCCGCTCGACGAGATGGCACTTTTGCTCCGTCGCATTCGGGGCAATGAAAGTTGGTTGAAAGCTCTCTCCGCCGCCGGAATTCCCGTCGCCGTTGGCAGTGGCGGGCTTTTTTGGGAAGACCCGCGCGTCCGGGAACTCGTCGCCTTTCTCAAATGGTGGGAAAACCCGGGAAATTCTCTTTCAGGCGCGGTATTTCTCCGAGCGCCCTGGGTGGGCATGGAAGATCGCATCCTGGACGAGTGGGTCAGGGAAGACGCGACCTGGCAGGAGCCTTTCTTCCGTTCAGATCATCCGCTCGCGCGGGCGCTTGCGCCTTATCGGGCTGCGGCCGGAAAGGTCCGGCCGGGAGAACTCTTGCTGGCCCTCCTGATCAGTCCGGAGATCGAGAATGAATTGGGCGCGCCGCTTCTCGGGCTCTGGCATCGGGTCGAAGATCTGTCGTTTCGCGGCGCTGACTTTCATTCCGTCGTTTCAGAACTCGTTTCGGCGCTTCAGGAAAATCGCCGTGAACGCGAAGTTCCGCCGCCCCGGAATCTCGGGCAACTTTCAGTTCTCACGCTACACGGCGCCAAGGGGCTCGAGTTCCCGCACGTGATCCTGGTCGATTTTCAGGAGAAACCCAAGACCGCCGATACTCCCCTCCTTTTCTGGGATCGGGAGCAGGGCGCGTTTCTGGGCGGCAGGGACGAGGAGGGCGACCGGACCCACAACTCGGACCCGCTCGAGGGGACATGGAAAGCGAAGGAACATGCGAAAAATGTCGCGGAAAGCATGCGCGTTCTCTATGTCGCCCTGACGCGCGCGCGAGAGCGTCTCATCGTCGTGTTGCCGAGGCTTTCGAAGCCGCTGGACGAAAAGGCCATGGCGAAGCCGTACGGCAAAGATCACTGGCGCGCCTGGATCGAGCACTCGGGCGCGAGCGCGAACGTTGCAAGCGGGGTGGCTGACAGCGGAGGTGCCGCCGGGCAAAAATATTTCAATGGAGTGACGTCAGGCGTGCCCTCTGCGGACGTTCCCGTCGAAATCGTCCGCTCAGCATGGGCCGGCTCAGTTCGCCAGGTTCGTCCCCGGCATAGTGTCACGGAATTGAATCTCCTGTCACGCTGTCCGCGAGCTTATGAATGGACGCATATCCGGCCGGTTTCGATTCCGGCTGTCGATGAGCCCGAGAGCCTCGAGGGTGATGAAGGGCGAAGAAGCGCGTTTTCGCAACGTGAACTCGGGACAAAAGTTCATGCGGCACTCGAGTTGTTCGAGGGCAGCGCCTCCAGGGGCGTCGAGGAACTCAGGCGTATTGAAGGCGAAGCGGGGGAATCACGATTCCGTGCCGATGCCTTGATCGCCTGGGCCGGTCGCTCCCCGGAGATGAAGCCCGCCGATCCGGGGTGTGGTCGCGAAGTTTGGCGCGAACTGTCCTTTGAAGTTCCGATTTCCGGGGAAATTCTGGTCGGATCGATCGATCGGCTCGTCCGTGAGAGTGTTGACGGTGTTTCGCGTTTCACTCTGGTCGATTTTAAAATAACGACGGCGCGAAAAAGCCCGCGATCCCTGCTCGAGAATTATCAAACCCAACTCGAACTCTACGCGGCGGCCCTCGGTGCGCTTGAGCCGCAAACGAAGATCCAACAGATGAATGCTTTGCTCGTGAATATTTCGCCTGGTCACGTCGAGGCTGTGCCGGTGCCGCTCGGAGGGCTGCGCGTCGAGGAGTTGGTGCGCGAAGCTGCGCATATCGTTTCGGGAAATCCAGGGATTGCAAGGCCTGGTGCAATGTGTCGGTACTGCCCCGTGCGCGGACTGTGTCGCGAAGCTTGATCCTTCGGTATCGAAGTGGCTAAACTCTCATTTTAATTAATCTGATTCGGAGCCCTTTCTATGCGCTTTCGGCTTGCCCCAGTGTTGTTGCTCACCTTCGGTTTTCTTTTTTTGGTGCCTCGCGAAGTGACCGCTTTCGAACGCCGTTTGGCGAGTCCGTTTCCGGGAGCGGAATGGAAAAAAGTCGAGCAGCTGATAAACGAGCAGAAGCTCGAAGAAGCCGATCAACTCGTCAAGCAGCAGCTCGAAAAAGCCCAAACGGCGCGAAACTCCTCAGAATGGACTTATGCTCTCGTCCTGGATACGAGGCTCAGGACGGCGCTTCACGGCTACGAAACGTCGATCAAAAATCTTCTTGCCCGGGCATGGCCTCAGGATGTCCTGAGCCAGGCCATTCTGAACTTGAACGTGGCCCAGAGCCTGACCCAGTATGCGAACGCCTACGATCATGAGATCAAGCAGCGCGAGCGTACGGCCGGGGAGCGACCCTCGACGGATTTGGAAATCAAGTCTTGGACCTTGAAAGAGATCTACGACAGAGCGGAGCGTTCCCATCTTGCGGTTTGGAAAAACCGGGCCGCGCTTCGCTCTTTCAGCTCACGAGAGCTCGATCAGTATTTCTCGAAGGGTAATTATCCCGCGACCGTCCGTCCGTCGCTTCACGATACCGCGAGCTATCTTTACGTTTCCCACCTCGCCGATTCACGGGGCTGGACGCCTCAGGAAGCGAACGAAATTCATACCCAGGACCTGACAGAATTACTGGAGAAGACTCCTCGCGATGTTCTCGCGGTTCAGGGACGACATCCGATGGTCAGACTGGCGGCGGTTCTCGGCGAACTCGAGGCATTTCACGGGAGCCGCAATCCCGAAGCCGCCCTCGAGGCAAGACTCGAACTCCTGCGCAACCTTCATACCCATTTCACGCTGGCGGCGGATCGTGAGCGGATCCGGGCATATCTCGAGCTCAAGCTGAAAGGTTTCCGTCAGACTTTTCCCAAGCACGAGTGGTGGTCGGCGGGAATGGCGCAGCTCGCGGTGTTTACCGAACGTGCTGATTCGGCCGATGCACTCATCCGCGCCCGGGCGATCGCCGAAGAGGGGCACGCGCTGTTTCCAGCTTCGCACGGCGGGCAGCACTGCTTGAGCATTCAAAAGAATATCGAAGCCCCGTCTTACGACGTTCAGGCGATGGGAATCGACGGCTTAGGCCGGCGTTCCGTCGAGGTATCCTATAAGAACATCGAGCGTCTCTATTTCCGGGCATTTTCTTTCGATTTTCTTCAGGCGGCAAAGGCGGAGCACTTCAATCCCGGAGAGCCCGTCAAAGATCGGCTGGACGAGGCCTTGCGTTCGGGCGGAGTGGCCGCTGATTTCGAGTGGTCGGTGGAGCTGCCGAAGACGGCGGATTACCGGAGATCGCGAGTCTCCGTCGAGCATCAGATTAAAAAAAATGGTTTTTACCGGGTCGCTGTTTCAGCTCGTCCCGATTTCGCTCCGGAACAAAACTTCCTAACGGGCTTTTATTTTTCCGTGAGTCCCTTTGTTCTGACACATCGAAATTTTCCGGGCGCGATAGAGTATTCGGTCCTGGATGGTTCGACTGGACAGCCGGTTGAGGGCGCGAAAGCGACTCTTTTCCGGCACAGCTGGCAGAAGCCCCCGGAGATCTTCGCGCACGGTGAAACCGATCGGGAGGGCTTGGTCCATTTTGATCAAACGTTTTTGCGAAAATTGCTTCGACTCGGGGATTCATATTCGTACTTTCTCGTCGCCGAAAAAGATGGGGCGAGGGTCGTCGAGACCAATTCGGAATTTTACGGTGGGACCCGCAGCCAGAAGGAGCGTGAGGTTCTCATCTATACCGACCGAAGCACGTACCGGCCGCTCCAGAAAGTCCAGTGGAAGATTCTCGCGCTGAACCGTTCGGGCCAGGAGGAGTTCCGGGGAGGAGAACCGAACACGGTGGTGACGGGCAGTAAGATCCGGGTCGATCTTCTCGACCCCAATCACCAGATCGTCCACTCCGAAACCGTGGTGACGAATCGGTTCGGCACCGCATCCGGGATTTTTGTCATTCCCTCGGGCAAAAGGCTTGGCCGCTGGACCGTGCGGACGCCGCACGGTAGCTCCGCGATCGGGGTGGAAGAATATAAGCGACCGACCTTTGAAGCGAAGCTTCTCGATCCGGTAACCGCGATCCGCTTGAATGAACCTGCGGTTCTGAAAGGCGAGGCGAAGTACCATTTCGGCTTGCCGCTTCCCCGCGGAGCGGTCCAATGGCAGGTGACCCGCGAACCGATGTATTCTGAGAAACACGGTGACCACGATCAACCTTCCCGAAAACAGATAGTAGCGACGGGTTCGTCCGAGCTTGCCGCGGACGGGACGTTTAGCGTTCAGTTCACGCCCGAGGCGCCCCAACGGCCTAAAATGAACGGCCGAAGCGAAAAGGACCAAAGCACGACGACTTACCGTTATGTGCTGGTCGCGCAGGTCACGGATGAAGGCGGAGAAACGCGAACCGCTGAGCGGGTCTTCCGAGTCGGGTTTTCGAGCGTCGAAGCACGCGTGAAGCCGGAGTCCTCTTTTTTCACCGAGAAGTCCCGGCCGGGTTTCACCGTTCTACGGACGAATCTTGACGGCGTACCGGCGGCCGGAAACGCGACCTGGCGAGTAAAGACTCTGGTCATGCCCGCTGAAACAATCCTGCCGGCTGATTTTGCCGGGACGGACGGGAAACCCCGGCCGCGTTTCAATCCCGACTATTCAATGGAGGAGTACCTGCGCTCCTGGTCCGAGGGTGCGACCCTGCATTCGGGCGCGCTCAATCACGACGGCAAGGGCGAAGCACGCCTCGAAGTCGAACCGCTCGCACCGGGCGCTTATCGGCTGAGTTACGAAACAGTCGACGGATTCGGAAAGCCGTATGTTGTGCACCGTGAGTTTATCGTCGCCTCGAAGCACATGAGCAGCCTTCCCCTGCCCGCGCTCCTGCTTCCCGAAAAAGAATATGTCAAAGTCGGCGAAACCGCGCGAATTCTCCTCGGTTCCGGCTTCAAAGACCAGGTCGTGGACCTGGAGATTTTCCGTGCAGGCAAGCGAACCGAAAAGCGGCGGTTTCGATTTTTAAAGGATTCCGGTCCGGTCGGAATCGTCGAGATCCCGGTTACGGAGAAGCTTCGCGGCGGCTTTGGAGTGACGCTCTCCACGGTTCGTGATTATCAGCACCTGAAAGCGCGCGCCTCTGTCTTCGTACCCTGGGAGAACAAGGAGCTGAAAGTCTCTTTCACGAGCTTTCGCGATCTGCTGCGTCCCGGGGCGAAGGAGACCTTTAAAATTCAGGTCTCCGGCCCTGAGAAGGCGAAGTCCGAACAGCGCGGTGCCGAGATCCTGGCTTATATGTTCGATAAGAGCCTGGACCTGTTTGGCGCGCACCTGCCTCCGAGCGTGATTTCGCTTTTCCCGAACTTGAGCGCAAGTCATGCGAACGAGAGCAATCTGAGACTGGCCAGATCGATCTGGCTTCAGAGTCGCGGGTTTCCGCATCACTATAACCCGCTTCCGCTCACGTCGGACACTTTGCTGGAGATCGACCGGTACGGCATCGGGGGACCTGGCCGGCGCTTCTATGAATCGAGCATGACGCTTGGCAAGTCTATCCCGAATTCCCGATCCGCGGACGTAATGAGCGAAGGGGCGACGATCAAGGCGCTCGAAAAAAACAAAGCCGAGGCGCAAAGTACCGAAGTATCGTCCGGGGACCGGCAGGAAGGCCCGGCTCTTCGTTCCAACTTCGCCGAAACGGGTTTCTGGTACCCACACCTCATGACCGACAAAAACGGCTCGGTCGCCGTGGAATTCTCGGTTCCTGATTCGATAACGGGCTGGCATGTTTGGGTTCACGCGCTCACTGCCGATCTGAAAAGCGGAAGCCTCCAGAAAGATACGGCGACCTTCAAAGATCTAATGGTCCGTCCCTATTTGCCGCGGTTTTTGCGAGAAGGTGACGAGGCGGAAATCAGGGTCGTCGTCAATAATGCCGGCAAGGCTCATTTAGCTGGAAAAGTCGTTCTTGAGATGATCGATCCGGTGACCGAAAAGAGCGTTCTCAAATCCTTTGTCATTGGCGCCCCTGGCCTCCCTGGCGAATCTCGCGTTACGGGCGGCCAGGGGGAAACCTCCCGGTCGTTCTCGATTCCGCCCGCGCTCTCCGGAAACGGCAGCGCGACGGTTGCTTTCCCGATACGCGTACCCGCCCAAGTCGGGTCGGTCGCGTTCAAGATAACGGCCGAAGCCGATATCGGCAAAGCGGAACGTGTTTCGGACGGGGAACTCAGGCTGCTCCCGATTCTGCCCGGGAGGATGCACCTCGCGCAATCGCGGTTCGCCGTTCTCAAGGACCGGATGCGAAAGGAAATGCGGTTCAACGATCTCGAGAAATCGAAGGACCCGTCACTCCTGAATGAACAGTTGGTCCTTACGCTCGACGCGCAGCTTTTTTATTCCGTGCTTGCCTCGGTTCCTTATCTCGTGAATTACCCTTACGAATGCACGGAACAGCTGATGAATCGCTTCCTTTCGACCGGCATTCTGACTTCGTTGTATCAGAAATTCCCGGCGGTCGAGCGGATGGCCCGAAAGCTTTCCGGACGCAAGACGCGGGTCGAGACCTTCGTCTCCGAGGATCCCAATCGCAAAATGTCCCTCGAAGAGACACCTTGGCTCGAGATGGCCAAAGGCGGGGGGATGTCACCGGATCTGATCAACGTTCTCGATTCAGCGGTCGCGCGAGCCACGCGCGAGAACGCCCTCAACAAGCTGAAAAAGGCGCAGAACGCCGATGGCGGTTTCCCGTGGTTCCCGGGAGGCAAGTCGAGCCCGTATATGACGCTTTACCTCGCGTACGGTTTTTCGAAGGGGCTCGAGTTCGGAGTCGAGGCGCCACGTGAGTCGATCACCCGAGCCTGGGAGTATTTGCATCAACACTACGTGACGGAAGTCGCGAAATTGCTCCGGGAACACGATACCGGCTGGGAATTCGTCACGTTTTTGAATTATACCCTTTCGAATTACCCGGACCCTTCCTGGGCGCCGATGTTCACGGCCGACGAACGAAAAGCCATGCTCGATTTCAGTTTCAGACATTGGAAGGAACATACGCCCTTCCTGAAAGGCTATCTTGCTTTGACTTTGAAAAGATCGAATCGCCTGGACGACGGCAAGCTGGTCTGGGCAAGTGTGATGGATTCCTCGCGAAGCAGTGACGAGGAGGGGACTCATTGGGCCGCGGAGGACCGAAGTTGGCTTTGGTACAATGACACGATTGAAACGCACGCCTTCGCGCTGCGAACGTTGATGGAACTCGAACCCAAAAATCCGAAATTGGAAGGGCTCGTCCTTTGGCTTTTTCTCAATAAGAAGATGAACCATTGGAAGTCTACCCGCGCGACGGCGGAGGTCTTGTACTCGTTGACACACTACCTTAAAGCCGCGGGGCAGCTCGGAGTCAACGAGGAGGCGAAAGTCACCTTCGGCGGGAAGGAGAAAATTTTCACGTTCCCCGCTGACGAATATACGGGCCATAAGAACCAGCTCGTTTCAAAACCGGAACCCGCTGAATCCCAATCCGCCTTCGGCGCGAGGCACTCCCCCGTGATCGTGGAAAAACAAACACCGGGGCTGCTTTTCGCTTCGGCTACCTGGCACTTTTCGACCGAGCGGCTTCCGACGGAGGGGCACGGTGACGTGCTTTCGGTCAGCCGGAAATTCTTTCGACGCTTCAATCAGGGAAAAGAGTTCGTGCTCGAACCGCTCGCGCGGCCGCTTCGCATCGGTGAGGAAGTCGAAGTGCAACTTTCGATTCGAAGCCGTCATGCCATGGAGTATGTTCACCTTCGTGATCCGCGGGCCGCGGGTTTCGAGCCCGTGTCCCAAGTATCCCGGCACCACTGGGCCAACGGCCTCACCTGGTACGAAGAAATCCGTGACAACGGTGCGAACTTCTTCTTCGAACGACTCCCTGCGGGCGAGGTTACCTTGAAATATCGGTTGCGGGCTTCGGGATCGGGGAAATATCGCGTCTCGCCCGCGACGATTCAGGGCGTGTACGCGCCGGAGTTCACGGGGTATTCGGCGGGCGCCGAGGTCAGGATTGAACCGTAGGCGGGGTTTGCGGTTTGCTGAATCCCGCAAAAAAGCTGTAAACACAGGGAACGACGAGCAAGGTGAGGAGCGTCGAGACGAATACTCCGCCAATCACGGCGAGTGCCATGGGGATCCGGCTCTCGGCGCCGGGGCCGATGGCGAGCGCGGGAGGAATCGCACCGGCAATCGTCGCCAGTGAAGTCATCAAAATCGGGCGCAGCCGCATGGGGCAGGCCTCAACGAGTGCTTCACGCGTATTAAGACCGCTCTCTCTCATTTGATTGGTGAAATCGACGAGCAGAATGGAATTCTTCTTCACGATTCCCATGAGCAGAATCAGACCGATCATGCTGTAGATGTTGAGCGATTGTCCTCCGAGATAGAGCGACACGAAAGCTCCTGAAACGCTGAAGGGCAAAGCCATCAGAATGGTAACGGGATGGATGAAACTGTTGAACTGTGAAGCGAGGACCATGTACGAAACAAGAAGCCCGAGGACAAGCGCGAAAATCAGGCTCGCCATCGATTCCCCGAATGTCTTGGCGCTCCCGCTCATCACGACATGGTAGCCTTGAGGCAGGATTTCGCGGGCGAGGGTGCGCACGGTTTCGATTGCTTTGGCCTGCGAGTTGTTTGGAGCGATGTTCGCGAACACCGTCACCGCCCGCTCGCGATCCTGCCGCGAGATCATTTGGAGGCTTTTCTGTTCCTTCAACTGCACGAGATCGGCGAGGGAGATCAGTTCTCCCCGATTATTTCGTACGCGCAAGGTTCGGATATCCTCAGCGCGACTGCGCTCTTCGGGACGGAGCCGCACCCGGACATCGTAGCGATGACCATCCCGTGAAAATTTCCCGGCGATCACTCCGCCCATGAGCGCGTTGACGGTGTTGCCGATTTCGCTGATGCTCACGCCCCGTTCCCTGGCTTTCTGGCGATCCGGTATCACGCGAATTTCGGGCAGGCCCGAGCGGTAATCCGAATCGATGTCGCTCATCGACCCTGTCTTAGCCATCGCGTCCATCAGCTTTTGTGATGAGTCGACGAGGGTTTCCCAATTCGGGCCGCGAACAGCGAATTCGATCGGAAACCCACGTTTCGCGGCAAATCCCGCAAGCGACGGGTCCTGAATGACGACCCTAAGGGCTTTGACTTGTTTCAGCTCAGCTCGCAACACCCCGATCATTTCCTGCTGAGTATAAGGCCGGCCGGTTTTCGGGTTTGTCCGCCTTGCGGCAGGCGGTTTCAGCTCCAGGAACATCGTTCCGACATTCACGTCGGCGCCTCCGGGACCGCCACCGCCGATCGCGGCGAAGAACTCACCGATTTCCGGAACAGTCTTGATGATCGATTCCACCTCGAGAAGTTTTTTCTCGGTAATTTCCATCGAGGTGCCAACCGGCGTCTGAATGCGCAGAAGGAGCCGGCTTTGGTCCTGAGCGGGGACGAACTCACGATTGAGATTCAGCCCGAAAAGGGCCGTCAGGACAAAGAAGATGAGCGATGCGAAAACCGTGGCGAAACGATGATTCAGGACGACGCCCAGAATCCGGCGGTAAAGCTCCGAACTGGCCCGAAATCCCCTTTCGATCAAGCGCCCGATGACGGTTCTCCGCTCGCCAATTTGCAGAAACTGCGAGCAGCGCATCGGTGTCAGAGTCAAGGCTTCGAGAAGCGACAACGCGACCGCGACCGAGAGGGTCACGCCGAACTGGAAGAAAAATTTCCCGATAATCCCTTTCATGAAAGCGACGGGCAGAAATATCGCGATGATCGCGGCTGTCGCGGCGAGCGCGGAGAACGTGATTTCCCGGGCGCCGATCTGGGCTGAGAGGAGCCGTGACTTCCCGCCTTCCTTGTGGCGCACGATATTTTCGAGCACCATGATGGCATCGTCGACGACGATACCGATAGCAAGTGAAAGCGCGAGGAGGGTGAACGTGTTCAGCGTGAAACCGAGCGCGTAAAGCACCATGAATGTCCCGATGATCGAGGTCGGAATAGCGAGAATAACGTTGAGCGTCGCTGACCAGGAACCCAGAAACAGCCAGCAGATCAGTGCCGTGAGGATCGCCGAAAGGAGGAGCGTGAAATTCAGCTCGTGAACGGATTCCTTGATGAATCGGGTCGAATCCGATCGAAGGCCGATCGTTACGCCGGCTGGCAGAATCGATTGGACCTCGGCCATGCGCTCCTTGACGAGTTTCGCGACTTCGACGGCGTTGGCTCCGCGCTGCTTTTTGATGCCGAGGCCGATCGCGGCCATTCCATTCGATCGCGTTTTGCGGCGGACATCAGCCAGGCCGTCCTCGATTTGGGCGATCTTTCCGAGCTGAATCGGGGCAAAATTGGGTGAGCCGCCCCGCTTGTTGATCGTGAGCCGGCTGAATTCGGCGGCCGAGGGAGCTTCGCCCATCGTTCGGATGTTGAGCTCGCGTTCCGGAGATTCGATGCGTCCGGACGGCTGCTCGGAGTGCTCCTGCTGGATTGTATTCAGCACATCCGAAACCGTCAGGACATAGTCGTCGAGCTTCTTCGCTGAAAGCCAGACCCTCAGCGCGGGATCGACATAGCCGCCCATATGTACTTCGCCGACTCCCGAGATCGTGGAGAATCGGTCTTTGACCTGATCCCGGACGAGGACCATCAGATCGCGCTGTTGCATCTTGCTTGACGAAACGGCCAGCCAGAGGATCGGTTGATCCTCCGGGTTGGTTTTTCTGATCGAGGGGGGGTCCAATTCCTTCGGGAGGCGTCTTGCGACCTGCCCCAGAATGGTCTGGACCTCCTGGACCGCGACATCGATATTTTTATTCAGCTCAAATTCGAGCGTGATGGAGGCCGACCCGGTCCTAGAAGACGAGGATATGGAGGTAATCCCCTGAATTGACATCAAGGCGTCTTCGATCGGGTCGACGACGTCGACTTCCATCACTTCAGGAGCGGCACCCTCGAGTGAAAGATTGACGCTGACCACGGGGAAATCAATGTCCGGAAGCTGGCTCACCCCCATCCGGCTGAAACAAAGTCCGCCGAAAATGATCAGGGCTGCCATGAGCATCCAGGCGAAAACCGGCTTTCGAATCGAAATGTCCGACAAAGTCATCTGTTTGTGCCTTTAGGAAAATGTAGCAGATTCCGTATCCTGTTTGCGAGGCCAACTCTGGATTTCAAAGCCGACGGGTGACGACGGGCGATCGGCTCTGCCGCACGCGTGCACGCAGTCGGCGCCAATTGTTTGACGGCTTCAAACACATTATAGCGGCAAAAAACTTGCTGATGGCGAAGCGACCTTGGTAAACTGATTAAGATCGTGAAAAGCCATGGAAAAGCGCCAGGGACGGCGGAGGGTGTTCATTGATGTTCACTAGAATTTTCACTAGGGAATGGGGAATCCGGGTTTTAGTCATTGTACTTGCGACGCTGTGGATGGCGCTCTTGGCGGCTAGCTGGGCGGACGCGGCTGATGCTCCCGGTTCAGGCTCAGGTGATGAGTACAGCTTCAGCTGGCTCGATCCTGAGAAAAAGATCTATGTGCTTCAGAATCGCAGGTACGGAAAAGCGCACCGGTTGTTGCTCAGCGCGATGGCCGGAACGGGGTTTTCCAATCCCTATCGCACTTCTTACATTCTCGAGCCGAGAGTCGCGTTTTACGTTTCCGAGAGCATCGGCTTCGAGGCCTTTCATACACTGACCTCGAACAGAACAAATGCGACCTTCGATGCGCTCCAGCAATCGCAGCCATCGATTTGGCCGGTTGTGCGCGAGATCAAGTCACAATCCGGAATTCTTGCCCATTGGGTCCCGTGGTACGCGAAAATCAACGTCTTCAATAAGATTCTCTATTTTGATTGGTACTTTTCAGGGGGAATCGGAACCCTTCAAACCGCGCTCGAAACGCGAAACGTGACGAACGGACCTTCAACATTCACGGATCAGAGCTTCACGGCGCTCTATTTGGGGACCGGTCATCAGTATCACGTGACTCGGGATTTTTCGGTGCGGCTCGATTTCACGAGCGCGTTTTACCAGGCCCCCGTGATGGGCCTTTCAGGCTCGAAATCGTTGTATTCGAATCTCAACTTCGGAATCGGCGTGGGGCTTAGACTATGATTCGTTCGAGATTCGCCCTGGCGGCGTGCTGTTTGCTTACGGCAGCGCTCGCGCGCGCGGAAGAGCCTGCCGACAATCATACCGGATATCTTCGGGACGCTCAGGCGCTTTACCAATCGGGCCAGTACTTCAAGTCCGCGCGCTACGCGTTTGCCGCGCACGAGCAGAATCAGTCACTTCGACCGGAGGCTTACTCCTGGATCACGCTGTCCCTGACCCGGGCGGGACTTTACAACGCGGCTTCGTATTTTTTTATCAGAACGCTGCAAACCGGGAATAAGTCGGCGATTCGAAGGGTTCTCGGAGAGACCGAAAATCTTCTGGTCAGGATCGGCGGCGACATTCTCCGAAAGTATCTGATCCGGCACACCCGGTATGAGGATTACGATCTCCGGAATCGGAGCGCTTACCTTTATTCCCTCGGAAAGGACACGCTCCTTTCGGGGAAGGAGGAAAAGGCGATCGGCTATCTGAATGGTATTCAGGCCGGCAGCCCGCTTTGGCCAATCGCGCTTCAGCTCCGGGGCTCCGCGAACGCGATTCTCGGCAGGAACGATCTTGCCATTCGCGATTTTCGGGAATGCCAATCGCGATCCGTTGATCTCGGGTCCCGTATTCTGCGCGATCCGCGGGCCTCGCGCCAGCTCAGCCGCGAATCGGACGATCTTCACGCCCGGTGCGTGGCCGGAGAGGCACGAACGCTTTATCAAATGGAACGTTTCGATGACGCCGACCAGGTCTATGACGGTATTCCGAAGTCGAGCTTCGTCTGGCCGGACATTCTGTTTGAGCAAGCCTGGAATTCCTTTGGACGCCGCGAATATAACCGCACGCTTGGGCGGTTGGTTTCGTATAAAAGTCCCGCGCTCGGGTTCGTATTTAATACCGAAGTAGACGTGCTGCGGGCTCAATCTTTTCTCGCGCTTTGCCTGTATCAGGACGCCAATCAGGTGATTAACGAATTCAACGATAAATATACGCGGGTGGGCGAAGAGGTGAAGCGTTTCGTCGAAGTGAATTCAAACAACCTCAAGACCTTCCATGAACTTGGAAAAAACGCGCTCAGCCGGTCGTTGTACACGAAGAACGACTTTCACCGGTTGGCGAATCGGTTCGTGCGCAGTCCGTATTTTCAGAACCTCGTCGCCGCTGAACGCGATGTTGGCGGCGAACTGAATGCCGTCCGCCAATTCGATCACATGCAGCCGGGGGTTTCTCATGAACCCGGAAAGGGCTTTCCCGGCTTTTTGGAACAGGTCCTGGGTTGGCGGCTCAAGTCGATTCAGCTCCTTGGCGGCGCTTTCGTCAAAAACAGCCTGATCGATTATCACTCGGCGTTGATCGCTGATTTCGAGAAGATGGCGTTCATCAAGCTCGAGATGCTGAGGCAGGCCAAGGACAAGCTTATCTACAAGAATTCACAGCTTGCCCGTGGCGATGATCGTGGGCGGGGCAATATGAGACCCTCCCGGCGTGACTATCAGTACTACTGGTCCTTTAACGGTGAATTTTGGAACGATGAACTCGGTGATTACGTTTTCGGGCTCGAGTCGGAATGCCAGAACGGTGGATCATGAAATGACTTCTCTCAAAATTTTGCCGGTTCGTGCGGTCCTTTGCTTTTTCGCCGTGCTGACCTTCGCGTTCGGGATTGTTTCGCCCAGTGCAGAGGGGAAGACGGCTTACGCGGTTTCAGAGTTAAGGGAGGTGGAAACTCCGGACGACGCAAAAATCCGGGAACTCCGCGACCAGGAGATCGTGCAGCTGAGAATCGCTCTCGGACGGAGACTGGCGAATAATCGGCGAGCGGATCTCTATTTCCGGCTCGCGGAAATCTATGTCGAAGCTTACCGGTCGGCATTCTTGATGGAAGGGCGGGTTCACGAAAAGCGGTTGGAGAAGGGGGTTAGCGATAAATTCATCGACCGTTCGTACTCGAAACCATTTCTGAGGTCAGGAATAAAAGCTTGTAATGATATTCTCACGCTCAAGATCCCGTATTCGAAGTTGGACCAGGTCTACTATTTTCTCGGCTTCAGCTACGCCGAACTGGAGAATCGCCGGCAGAGCACGGCCTATTTCGATACCCTGACTCGAAAATTCCCGAACAGCGTTTTTGCCCCCGAAGCCTACCGGGAATTGGGGGACGCCGCTTTCGCCGACTCCAAGTTCAGGAAGGCGCAGGCGTATTATGAAGTAGCGGTGAAAAAATCCTCCTCGGGCATGGTTCCGAGAATCATGCACAAACTCGCCTGGTGCCATTATCGGACGAAACAGTATAGCCGAGCCGTGGCTTCCATGAAGGAGGCCATCTCGTTGGCTACGAAGAACGGCGAGAAATTTCTTTCCCTTCGCGAAGAGGCCCTCAGAGACATGGCTCTCTTCATGACCGAAGCCGGACAGACGAACGAAGCGATCGCGTATTTTCAGAGCGTGGCCGATAAGACGTTCTACCCGAAAATTCTTGAGAAGCTCGGCAAGCAATATGAGCGCAATGTCGAACCCGCGAAAGCGACCCAGGTTTACGAATCCCTCCTCAAGACGAATCCGGAAAGCGAAGCCACATTCAGGGTGCTCGTGAAGCTGGTCGACCTCGATCTTCGCCAGGGCCGCTACCGGGAGGCCTTGGGGCGCCTCAATCAGGGCCGTCTTTATGAATCCGGTGACACCGATACCCAGGTCGCGGCTCAGAATCTGAGGGCCATGATCCGCCGGACGGCCACGGAACATCACGAGAAATTCAGGAAAAAGAGCGGCCGCGCCGATCTCGAGGTCGCTGAAGCCTATTACCAGGCCTATTTGAAGTCCTTTTTGTCCAAAGACGATCCCCGTCGCGAAATTCCAGAAATTCAGATGTACCTTGCCGAAGTGAAACGTGATCTCGGGAAGTCCAAGGAAGCTTCGGAACTCTATCGCCAGGTCGTCGAATCCAGTGATAAACGGTACGCGAAAGAAGCTGGAGCGCTTTGGACCGCGAGCCTCGCCGAAGCGATCAAGAAATCGCACGGCGCTCAGAACGCCGCGACGAAAAAGGCCGGTCGTCCTTCGGAGCTTGAAAAGGAATTTGTCGAAGCGGCCGACCGCCTCGAGGAGGCCTTGGCCGGGACCAATGAAGCTCGTGATGCGGCTTTAAAGGCCGCGCAGGTCCATGCCGGCTACAAGAACACTCAAAAAGACGCGATTAAGAGGATCAAGAGGATCATCGCCCGTTCGGAGAAGACGCCCCAGTCTCTGACCGCGGCGCGGCTCTGGGTTCAGATCCTTTCAGACCGGGTTCCGCCCGTGAACGCGCCTCCCGCCGCACAGGAGGCGGCGAGCGGCGCTATCGAGGACCTCGCGGACGTTACGCAGGAATTACGCAAGAATGCGGTTTTGATGGCCGCCGATCAGGAAATCGGCGGCGGCAAGCTGAAAGCCCTCTTGAGTGAACACGAAACGCGCTTGAAGCTCGGCACGATCGCTCGAGAGGAGCAGGATCAAAATTTCGCCGTCGCGGCGAAAGGCTATGAAGCCATGGCGGCGGACTCGACCCAGCGGGAGTTCGCTGAAAAGGCGTACGAAAACGCGTTGGCCAGTTACGTTAAGGCCGTGGAGTGGGAATCTGTCGATCGCGTCATCGTGACGTGGTTGAAGCGCTTTCCGAAAAGTTCCCGTGCCGCGGATGCGGTCCGCTTGACGGCGACGCGGTTTCTGATTGACGGGCGCTTCGAGCACTCGGCGCGACTTTTTGAAAAACTCGGCCGCGACGGCAACGACGCCGATTCCCTTGAGACCGCGGCCCGGCTTTACGAAGGGTCCGGGGAAATCGCCAAAGCACAGCAGTGTTGGTCGGGTTACCTCGAACTTTATCCCAAAGCCGCGAATCGCTGGAAGATCGCGCTCGCTCTCGCCATGTCTTACGATTCCGCTCGGCGGGACAGCGAGGCCTCCAAGAGTTATCAATACTGCATGACGGGGCCGGTTGAATTTGAAGCGGTCTGCGGGGCCCGGCTCGGGGACCTTTACGCGCGCAATCGGGATTTCGAGCAAGCGAAGCAGAGTTTTCGAAAAGTTTCGACCCAGGGCGATAAGCACAAGTCGGAAGGGCTTTCTCCTTTCGTGGCCTATGCCAGGTTCAGGCTAGCCGAAATGCTGGAGAGAAACGCCAAGTTCCAGCCGCTCCGGCTTCCTGAAGCCCAGCTTAAAAACGCGATGACCCAACGGCTCGAATTCCTGGAGCCGCTCAGCCGGGCGTACGTTTCGGCGATGGACGCGGGGGGGCCCTGGGGCGTGGCGGCTCTGGGCCGGCTTGCGACCTGGGTGATGAAATTCGCGGATGAACTCGAGCGAATTCCCGCTCCGGCCGACGCAAATCCTGAAGCTCTCGCGAGCTTCAGGAAGAACGTCGAGGCGATCAGCGCGCCTCTTCGCAAAAAGGCCGTCGCGACGTGGAATGATGCCTATGTGAAGGCGCTTTCGGCTGAATTGTTGAGTCCGGCGGTTCCCGAGATCGTCGATCGATTGGCTGACGTGCGTGTCCCGAATTTGAGCAGGGCACAGGGATTCCGGGGGCGGTTCAGGCTTGCGGGAATGAGTCCAGACGGAGGCAAGGACGGGAGTACGACAGCCTTGCAGAATGTCCGGGAGCGACTTCTGAAGAATCCGCAGGAACCGGCGTCCTGGATCGATTACGGCAATCTGCTCTGGGGCGAGGGCAAGCCGCTTCTGGCGAAGATCACTTATGATCGTGCTCTCGGGCTCAAAGCGAAGTATCCCGCGGCCTTGAACAACCGTGCAGTCGTCGATCTGGGAGGCGAGGGGCAGGAGGACTGGCTTCGCGCGGCGGAAGCTCAGCAGCTTCTGCAAACGGCCCTGAAAGAGGACTCGTTTTTTCTGGCCGCGAAAATCAATCGCGCTTTGCTGCTGAACTATTACCGTCTTTATGCCAAGGCGAGGCCGCTCTGGGACCAGATCGTCGTCAAAGAAAACTCGAGCGACGTTCAGGACGGCATCGCCATCGCCCTCCAAGGCTCTGGCGATCTGCCGGGCGCCGAAGCCGCTTTCAAAAAGGCAGCCGATCTCGGAGCCTCGGATTCCCGATTCGCGGGTCGTTATCATGAAGCAGCCCGAGTTTCAGTCATGGGCTCTGAAAAGGCAGGGGACTGCCTGGATAGATTGGAAGATCTTGATGCGGGGCTTTTCGGTTTTGAAAAGACGTCAGCGGAATACCTGAAGGGGATTTGCACTTTATGGAAAAGTGGAAAGTAGTGTTTGCTTATCGTGCCGCATTCGTCGCGATGCTGTTCGTCGCGCTGAGCGGTCTGGCGTTCGCGGCCGGCATCGCCTGGTCGACTTCGGCCTCCGCCGCTGAATCAAAAGCGGACGCCGATACCGCCGGAACTAAGGCACCGCGGGTGGTTTATCCGAAAAGAACAGACCTCGATTTCGAGGGCACTCAGATCGAAGGTGAAGTGCGCAATCCTGGGGAATTTTATTTCCAGCGGCGCACCGAGGAAAAATTCGACTCGCTCGTCAAACGGCGAAAGAACTTCCATCGCGAGATGCTCAGGGACGCGGTGTTGAGCAAGTGAAGACTGAAGCGAGTATAGCGAGTATAAGGAGCAGGGCATGAATTCAGAGAAGACGGCTCAGAGTACCGGCACCACGGGACCCGTAGTGGAGACGAAACGTGAACGGAATACCGTCGCCTTCAATCTCGGGAGCGAAAGAAACTTTCGCTTCGACAAGGACCGGATTGTCATCGGCTCGGTTGTTTCAGCCGATGTTCGCCTGACCGGTGAGGGGATTGCTCCGATTCACGCGGTGTTGGAGAATGGAGCCGAGGCGGTTCTTTATGACCTGGCGAGCGAAACCGGAGTTTTCGTAAACGGTAAACGGGTGGTCACTCAGGCTTTGAAAGACGGTGATAAGGTCACCATCGGCCAGTACACCTTGGACTTTAAACAGGAGAGCGTCAAACAGGTTCATCCCAAGGAGCGCTTCCGGGAGTCTGACGGGCGAAAACTCTTTTTGAGCGAGACTGAGGACTTCACGCCTCTTCTTCTCGAAGAGGAACGCGAGATCGAGGAGATCTTCGATTTCCGGCCGACCAGCAAACAGGCTCTCGAAATCGTGATGTCCTGGAATGAAGTGGTCCTTGATGTGGAACATTTCGTCCGCCAGAAGTCGATCGTACTCGGTGATTCGAAGAGGAGCAATTTCGGAATTCCGCCGGTGCTCACCTCGAAGAAGCACCCGCTCGTCATGCGAGTCGGTGAGCAGTACGTGCTGAATGTCGATCCGAACATGAAAGGCGTGATTCAGCGCAAAGGGGAGCTTCGCAATCTGGAAACCCTGCGCGAACGGTTTACGACGGGAGCTCATGGCGTTCAGGTTCCGCTTGAGAAGGACGATTTCGCGAAACTTTCAGTCGGAGATATTAGCTTTTATCTGAGCTTCACGGCAGCACCGCCCCGGTTGAAGATGAGCCGCCTTTTTGAACGTGATCCGTTGTTCCTGAAAATCTTCGCTTCTTCGATGCTGCTGACGGCCTTTACGGTGGCGCTGCTTTTAAACGCGAACGTTCCCCAGACTCTGGAAGCCGAGCAGATACCGGAGCGAATCGCGACGATTCTGTATCAACCCGAGAAGTACGCCCCCCGGCCAAAGGTCGAGAAACCGCGGGTTCCGGAGACTAAGGATGTGGCCGTTACTCCACCCTCGCCATCGAAGACGGCGAAGCCGGTTCCGATCGCCAAAATCGATATCAAACCGAATCAGACGAAGATTCATAAACCGGTTCCGAAAGTCATGAATGTCGCCCAAAACAAGCCGAAGGCCTCGAATTTAGCCCAGAGCCAGGCCAAAGAAGGGCAGGGAGCCAGGGCAAAAGGCAAGGAAGGGGTGCGTGGCAGCCCGAAGGCCGCGCCGCTTGCGAACCAGCAACCCCAGACCGCCGCTTTTCGGCCGTCTCCCCAGGGCGGTACCGGAAGAGGCGGAGGAAACAGCCAGGTACCCGATATCGGCAATGTTGATTTTCTGAAAACCGCGACCGGGAAGATCGAAGACATTCTGGGCAGCAGCGCGGCCAGACTTGGAAAAGGCGGCGAAAAGCTTCGCGGCTTCGGCGGTTTCAACACCCTCGGTAACGGCGGTCTCGCGCTTTCGGGAACGGGAAAGGGGGGCGGCGGAACCGCCGAATCCCTTGGCGGGCTGAGTGATCGCGGGAAAGGTGGCGGACGGGTCGGGACAGGACTCGGAGCGGCGGGCTCGGGCGCAGGAATCATCGGCGGACAATCCCGCGTGGTGATCCGCAGCGGTGGTCCTGAAGAGGCCGTGGTCATGGGGTCCATTGATGCGGACGCGGTCGAGGCGGCTCTTCGCGAGCATCGCGATGAGTTCAGGCTTTGTTACGAACGCGAGCTCAATGCCGAGAATCCGAAACTTTCCGGCCGGGTCGGAACGACTTTTGTGATCGGCTCGAGTGGCAAAGTCATGCAAGCCGGCATTGAATCGACGACCCTGAAACACGCGAACGCCGAACGATGCATTCTCACCGTGATCAAGCGGATTCAGTTTCCGATTCCTCGCGGCGCGGGACTGGTGCAGGTCACGTATCCGTTTAAGTTCGTTCCGCTTAAATAGCACTGTTTCGAGAGCGGCTCGGATGTGCCGGATCGGCTTTCGTCCGAAGAATCTCAAAAGCGAAAACAAATAATTGAATCACCGGTCATCAACACTACCATCTTCTGACACAGCGTACTTGGGTGATGTTGTCCTTGCCTCCGTTGGTCTCACTACCAGTGGAGAAATTCCGAAGCCAGGCGAGGACGTTATTGTCCTCCGTGGAGGACCAATACCATGTTGCAAAGCCTCCGATCGCGGTTTTGTTGGCACCTCCCGCACCGTAGAGCACGTTGTACAATTCGTCCTTCGCGGGCAAGAACCAATCATCATACCCAGCATAGGTCATATCCGCGCAGTATTTGGCTGCAGGATATGCCGCCCCAAGAGCAGCGAGAGCTGCGGTGTTGCCTGATCCATTGGTAGTGCTGGTGGTTCCTCTCGCCACGTACTCCGTTGACCACTGCTTAGTGAGTGTATCCATCGCACCGTTACAGGTCGGCGTGCTTGAATTCGTGCAGTTACCCGGGGTAGTCATATACGTGCCCCCGTTATAGGGCCCTGCGTAGATCCCGCCCTCAGGACAAGCCTGACCGATCGTGCTCACGCCAGTACACGATCCTGCTGCAACGGTCGTAAACGTCCACTCACTTTGTGCCGCAATCGCATTACTTTGGGCATCTTTCACTCCCGTTGTGATCGTCGCGCGATATACCGTATTATTTGCAAAATCCAAATCCGGGTTAAACGTTGCCACCCTCGTCCCTGAATTGTAGCTCACCACACCCGCAACGCTTGCACCGCCATCAACAGCCAATCTGAAGTTACTCGACGTGATGGTCACGGCATCCATGGCCTCGTTGAATGTCACCGTCACATTCGCGGCGTTCGCCACTCCCGTCGCTCCACTCGTTGGAGACCGCGAGCTGATCGTCGGAGCCGCCTTATCAACGGTATAAGCGGCCGTACGCGAGCCGCCAAGCGCATTGCCCACACTATCCTGGATACTCGTGCTCGCCGTCAGCGTACACACCGACGTATCCACCGCCGCTGAACTCTCGTTCAACGTCACCGTCGCAACCAGACCATCCAAGATCACTCCCGAGATCGAATACGAACCACCGACCGTGCACGACATGCTCCAGTTCGCTGCATTCGTCACCGTAGCACTGCTCATTGTCTCACTGAAGGTCGCAGAGACCGAAGCCGGCACCGAACCCCTCGTTCCGGTGGCTGGCGAGAACACCACAGTTGGGGCCTGTGAATCAATAGTCTGAGCAGACGTTCTCGTTCCAGAGAGCGCGTTTCCTGCGCTATCTTGGACGCTGGTGCTTGCCGTGACCGTGCACGTCTCGTTATGGGCGGCCGGAGTATTCTGAGTGAGATTTACCGTTGCAGTATTACCAGCGAGCGTCACCGAAGACACCGAGTAAGAACCCGACGCCGAGCAGTTCACCGACCAATTCCCCTCATCCTCAACTAGGCTCGTGCTTACCGCCTCGCTGAACGCCGCAGAGAACGAACTCGGCATACTCGAACGAGTGCCCGTCGCAGGAGTAAAAACCATCGTTGGACCTTGAGTATCGATCGTATAGACCGCAGTACGCGTACCCGAGATGGCATTGCCCACGCTGTCCTGGATGTCCATTTGTGCAGTGAGCGTGCAGACCGCGCCATCAGCCGCAGCCACACTCTCAGTTAGTGTAATCGCAGCCGTGTTGCCCACCAGCCCGACATTAGAAACCGAATACGACCCTGAGCCCGTGCACGAGATCGACCAATTCGATACATTTGTGACCGTCGCGGCCAACATCGTCTCACTGAACACTGCCGAGACCGTAGCCGGCATCGCCGTGCGCCTGGACGTCGCAGGCGTAAAACTCACCGTCGGAGCCGTGGAATCAATCGTATAAGCCACCGTCCGGCCACCACCGAGCGCGTTATTCGCAGCGTCCGTGATTGCCGTATCGGCTGTGAGAGTGCAAACTTCTCCGTTTGTCGCTGCACTCGTAGTTGAGAGAGTTACCGTGGCCACATTACCAACTAAACCTACGGATGAGATCGAATACGATCCAGAGCCAGAACAGCTCATGTCCCAGTTGTTGGTATTGCTCACCGTGGCCGAATTCATGCTTTCTGAAAAATTTACCGTAATACTTGATGGCACGTTCGAACGGGTGCCTTGCGCCGGAGAGAACGATGAGATGTTTGGCGCCCCTGAGTCCTTTGTATAAGCGACAGTGCGAGTACCCGAGAGAGCATTGTCCGCAGCGTCCGTCATTGAGGCCGAAAGAGTGAGCGTGCAGACTTCCTCGTCCGCTGCCGCGACGCCTTCAGAAAGCGTGATCGTTGCTGCCAAGTCCGTCAGGCTTACGCCCGAGACCGTATACAACCCTGAGCCCGTGCAGCTCATCGCCACGTTGTCGGAGACCACGGTGGCCGCTGCCATTGATTCACTAAACGTTGCCGTGACCGTGGTCGGAATCGCCGTCTTGGTCCCGGCTGTGGGAGAAAAACTTACCGTAGGTGACGTGGTATCGGATTTCGGAGTCGAAGTTGGAGCGGGGGCCGTTCCAATCGCTCCTGTAAGACCCCCCGCATTATTCCCCGGAGCGCACGATACCGAGCCCAAAAAAAGCGCGGGAACGATCAATGCGATCAGAAGAAATCTGCTGGCAGCACGGTTTTTCGATCTTTTGGAGGGTGGCGCGTCACCTGAACTGGCACTTACGCGCCGAGAGGATTGTCTAGCGTGCGCAAAAATCAAGCTAACAAGACTCATACGTTCCACCCTTCTTTCCGCTCGTATCGGCAGTTCACTCACAATAATTTAACAAACAAGGTACGCACTATTCAGATAGTCTTACAGGCCCCGGCCGACGCAGCGGACGTCCCGTGAGCTCGATCTCAAGTAATACCAAACCTGGCCGCTCTCCAGAGTCATCGTGTACGCATTTCCCCTCCCGCCAGAATAGATGGTGGAGGTCCAGTTCTCTGCTGACGACGGCAACAGGAAACGTATTCCATGAGTATCCGCGACCAAATAATCATTCAGAGTCGGTAATCGCCATCTGACTGCGGGAGTTGAAGCGGCCTTCAGTCCGCCTTTCGCGGGAGCATCGACATAGGTGGTCGCAAAGCCAGGTGCTTCGAAACAGGCGCTCACCGGGGTAGTCTGATCCTGATAAGTCGCTCCGGAACAATATCCCGAGGGGTCGACTTCACGATATGCAGCTGCGACTCCGGCCGAGTTCGAGCTGCCGCTCGCACGGCACCAGCTGATACTGGCGATCGTCGACGTCCAGAGTAGTCCCGTGCCTTGGTCTTGCCAGACTTCGTTATTCGCGCCATTTCTTGCGACAAGCTTCCAGACGGTTTCTCCCCCAATACCCTTTGCTGTCCCGTCCCAGGTTGCTGTCGTGGGGTTCTGGGCGAGGCAATCGGCGATTCGAAAGGCGATTGTCGCTTGACTCGTCCCGCAGTCCACGGTGGGGCGAGTCGCTTTCGTGACGTGAGCATCATAAAAGGAGTCGGTATCATTCCCGACCTTGGGAATGTCTCGATGGTCAGCCGGGAGGGCAAGGCCCGCGTAAGTCGTTGCTTCGGCGGTCGCCGTGAGTACGGAAGCGCCTTTGTTGTGAAAAGTATTCGAAAATGCAGCCGCTGAGCAGTTAGCTGATCCGGTCACACCCAAGGCATTCGTTCCCGAGCAAAGCTGGTTGGCGTTAGGAAGATTTTCAGTCGTCCCGCTGTAATAGCCCGCTCCCGGAAAAGCGACTGCCGCGTTGAGCGTTCCGCGATCCGAAATGGTTCCGGTCATCTTGGCGCCGGTTCCGTCCCAGGCTTCCAGGCTGGCCAGAATGCCCGAAGCAGAGGCAGGGGTCGCCGTTGTGCCGCTCTGGCATACGGCGGTTCCTGCCGATCCAAAAAGGCTTTTTGTGCTGCAGATATCCGAGGCGGCCAAGGTCGAAGTAATGCCGCTATAGTATCCCGCGCCCGGATATGCAGCTGTTTCGATATTCCAAGTCCCGCGATTGCTCATCGTGCCGGTCTGAAGCGCGCCACCGGCGTAAAATGTCTTTCCGCTCAGTGCATCGGCGACTCCTGCAGGCGTGGCTGGGGTCGCCTGCGTCTTGAATGTCGCGCTTGAAACGCATCCGGTCTGATTGCCGGCGGAGCAGATCGGGATGCTTCCTTCCACCCCAAAAATCGTTACTCCCGAAATAATGTTGCCGGCGATAAGATCCGTGTCGCTCATCGTGGCGGAGGTGCTGCCGCTATAAAATCCTTGCGGGATGGTCGCCGTCAGTGAACCGTTTACGCCCGTGATGGCGGCTCCGGCTGTCGCGGTGACATAGCGGCCGGCGGCAGTCGAGCATTGTCCGGCGTTGAGCGCGTCGTCTGTGCAGGAAGCGTAGGCGGTGGTGAAAGAACCGTCGATTCCAAAGAGGTTCACGCCTGATTTGATGTTGCCGGCCAGGAGGTTGGTGTCGCTTGCGCTGCAGCTCTGTGCGCCGCTGTAGAATCCTTGCGCGATGGTCGCCGTCAGCGAACCGTTTGCGCCCGTGATGGCGGCTCCAGCCGTCGCCGTGACGTAGCGGCTGGCCGCCGTTGAACACTGTTCGGCATTGAGGCTGTTATCTGAGCATGCCCCATAAGCCTGAGTCATCGAACCGGTAACACCGAAGATCGTCGTTCCGTTCTTGATATTCGCCGCGGTCAGGTTGGAATCCGCGATACTCGCGGTTTCTCCTCCGTCATAGAATCCCTGCGGAATCGTGACCGCCAACGCGCCATTTGATCCGGTGACATTGCCCATGGGGGCTCCGGCGACGAACGAAGCGTTCCCGATGCAGCCTGTTTGACCGCTGCTCGTGCATGCTAAATGGGATTCGAGCGCCGCTGTCCCCGTGATGCCGAAGATCGTGATACCGCTTGCGATATTCCCGCTGCTCAGATTCGGGTCGCTCACGGTGGCGTTCTTTGTTCCGTCATAGTAGCCTTGCGGGATCAGAAAACTCGCTTGCCCAGCGGGTCCCGCGATGTCACCGCCGAGAGGCATCGACCCTGTTACTTTTCCCCCGCTCTGATTGAGGTATTCTTTGCCTGAAAGTACTTCGCTTTGCGAAGCTGGGGTGCTGAGTGGGTCCAAATCGAGCGCGGCACTGCTTGCGGCCACGGATAGTAGGCTCAGCTGAGTGATGATCAGGTAATTCGTTTTCATACGTCCTCGTCACCGGCCTCGCCCGATACAACGGGCGGATGTGGCTGAACTCCTCGTCGAAGTGAATAAGGATGCCGTATTCCATTGAAAGACCCATGCCTCGGTGAGAATTCCCGAATACACGGGAGCCGTCCAATTGGTCGAGGTCGAAGCAGGGAAGACCAACCGCATGCCATGAGCCTCGGCGATCTTGTAGTCTGCCAGAGTGGGCAGTCGCCAGCGGACGGGGGGAGTGGATGCTGCTTTCAAACCTCCTTTTGCGGGTGCGTCCACATAGGTGGTCGCGAATCCCGCTTCCTCGAAACATACGCTGATGGGATTTGTCTGATTTTGGTTCGCCGCATTATTGCAGACCCCGGCCGAATCGGCTTCTCGATAGGCGGCAGCGACGCCGCTCGCGTTCGAGCTTCCTGTCGCGTGACACCAGTTCACCGAAGTCGTAACCGGTGTTGTCCAAAGCAAGCCCGTTGCCTCATCTCTCCAAACTTCAGTATCGGCGCCATTTCGCGCGACGAGCTTCCAGACACTCTGTCCCGCGTTGCCATTGACCGTGCCGTCCCAGGTCGCTGCTGTCGGGTTCTTGGCCAGACAGTCCGCGATTCTCAACGCGATCGTTGCCTGCGTGGTCCCGCAATTAACCGTAGGACGAGTTGCCCGGGTTACGCTTGCGCCGGTGTAGCCGTCGTCGTCTTTTGAGATCTTCGGGATCTCCCGGTACTGCGCCGGGAAATCCGCTCCGGCGTAAGTCGTCACTTCCTGCGGCTGCGTGATCTGGGCGGTAGCCGTGTCACGAAAGGCATTCGACGCGGCGCTCGCACAACTGGCTGAACCCGACGCCCCGAGAACAGCCGCGCCCGAACAGATCTGGCTCGCCGCTGGCGCGTTGTTGACGGTCCCATTGTAATATCCGGCTCCCGGGAATGCCGCGGAGGCGTCGAGCGCCCCGCGATTGATCATCGTACCGGTAATTTTCGTACCCGTCGCGTTCCAGGCTTCCAGGCCTGAAAGAATGTTCGCGGCACCCGCGGGATTCGCCGTGCTTCCGGTTTGGCATACGGCGGCTCCGGCTGAGCCAAAAATCGACTTCGTACTGCACACAGTTGCGGGCGCGAGCGTGGAGGTAAGGCCGTTGTAATAGCCGGCGCCCGGAAAGGCCGTTGTTTCGATGTTCCAATTCCCGCGATTCGACATCGTTCCGGTTTGAAGCGCACCACCCGCGTAGAATTCTTTTCCAGAAAGCACATCCGCGACTCCCGCCGGAGAAGCCGGCGTGGATTGCGACGGATAGGTCGCGTTCGTGAGGCAGCCGGACTGATTCGCGCCGGTGCATGCCGCGAGATTTCCCGTGACCCCGAAAATCGTCACGGCTGAGGCGATATTCCCCGCGACGAGGTCGGTATCGCTCATCGTCGCTGAAGTCGTGCCGTCGTAGAAACCTTTCGGAATCGTGGCTGAGAGTGAGCCATCCGCTCCGGTCACAGCTCCTCCAGAAGAAGACGTGACATACCTGCCTGCGGCTGTTGAACATTGTCCGGCGTTGAGGGCGTTGTCGGTGCAGGCAGAATAAGGACTGGGGGCTGCGCCCGTGACACCGAAGATCGTGACGCCATTTTTAATGTTGGCCGCGAGGAGGTCGGTATCGCTCATCGTGCAACTCTGGACTCCGCTATAGAATCCCTGCGGAATCGTCGCGCTCAGGGCTCCATTTGCGGCATTGATCGCTGCTCCGGCAGTCGCCGTGACATATCTGTTCGCCGCGGTGGAACATTGTCCCGCGTTCAGTGCGTTATCCGTACATGCCGCGTAAGCGGGGGTGAGAGACCCGGTGGTACCGAAAAGATTGATGCCGTTTTTTATGTTCGCGGCGAGCAAGTTCGTGTCGGAAGCCGTCGCGGTTTTCGTGCCATCATAGTAGCCCTGGGGGATTGAAATATCTTTGCTTCCGTTCCCGCCGCTGATGCTTACCTTCGGCGCTCCGGCCAGGAATGAAGCATTCGTCACGCAACCCGTCTGCCCACTGCTCGTGCAGGCGCTATGTGTTTCGAGGAGGGCAGTGCCGGTAACTCCGAAAATCGTCACACCGCTCGTGATATTCCCTGCCACGAGATCGGCATCCGTCGCATTCGCGGTTCGTGCTCCGTCGTAGTATCCGAGCGGCAGAAGGAAACTCGCCAGACCTTCCGCGCCCGTGACATTCCCGCCGAGTGGCATCGTGCCCGTCACTTTTTTGCCCGATTGGTCGAGGATTTCTTTCGAGGTCAGGACATCCGTCACAGCAGCGGGATTCGTCAGAGTCTCGACAGGGGCTGGACTCGCCGTGGGCGCGACTTTTTCTACGACATACTCGGTCCGAATGACAGGTCCACAGCCCGCGAATCCGAGTGCAGCAATGATGAGGACAATTGCCTGATTCCACATACGTCCTTCTCTTAATTAATATTAAGATATTGTAGACAAATTAGCAACCCGATTGATCAAGTATATCTGGAATAGGCGAGTCCGAATCTTTCAATTAAATCAAGGAGATTGGGTTCTGAAAAACGCGGTCAGTCACCCGTCGCGCTTCATGGCGAGAAACCGAAATACTTTATACCCGGCCGTGGCTGCCGTGTACATGATCTTGCGAATGGTTTCGTACTGGATCTGTTTATCCGCCTGGATTGCCAGAATGCCTTCGAAGGGAAGTGGCTTGCCTTCGGGATCGCGGGTTTTTGACTTCGCACGGAGGAGTTCAGCTTTGTCTCGCGCCTTCATCAAGGCATCGTACAGTGGAACAATCCGCCTGCCGCCCTCGTCGAGGTCCGTCGCTTTGAACTTATAAACCGCGGTTTCGGGGCCTCCGATACTTCCGGAGGTCATCACGAAATCAAGAATTCGCTCGTTTTCGAAAGTCATCGATTCAGGGGTCACAATGACTTGAAGGCTTTCGGTTGGACTATCCAGCGAACCGGATATCGGGAGTTGGAGGCCGGGCGCCGCCGCGAAGCTGCTGGTGCTCGTCGAATAGCTCTTCAGCAGAAATACCACGATGATGACGAGCACATCCATCATGCTCGTGAGCTGAAGCTCGAAGCTTCCGGGGAGTTTGCGGCGGTTACGACGCGAACGGATGGATCGGTGAAAGGACATATCAGCTGTCTCCCAAAAGGTTCCCGAAAATTACTTCAGGAAAGAGCGCTTTGACGAGTTCATCATTGCCGGTTGCCGCATTTCTTTTAAAAATCGGCGGATCTGTCGGAGTTACCATTCGCATGTTATCCATCAGCGAAATCATGACATCGTATGTTGTATTCGCGGTGGGAACGATCACGATCTTCGTCTCGTCCGGGAACTGTTGTTTTACCGAGAGGAGGGCCTCATGAATCGCCTTGGTGTCCGGCTGACCCTCCGGGGTGTGGGGGATCTTTTTTGAGGTGATTCGTTCGAAGGGGCTCCAGATCTCCGAGTCGTTCTCGTGCAGACTCACCGTGAGTTGAAGGGGCTTCTGCTTGAGCTTTTCTTCGGTCAGAGCGGTGCTCGCGTGAGGAAAAGGGGATTCGATGCTTACGATCGCCAGAAACGAGGTGGTGAAAAGCATGAATCCGATGAGAGTCACCATGGCGTCGATGAACGGGACGAGGTTGAGCGCAATCGGCTCCTTGCTGGTTTTTCGTCGTGAACTGGGCCTTTTGAGCACCTTGTTCTCTCCTTTCGACTTCGGTCGACTTCGGTCGATTCCGTTATTCCGCTTTGGAGCCGGATTGGCGGTACTTGCGGGCCGAGAGCAGATCAAGCAATTTGACGCCGAACTCGTCAATTTCCTCGAGGATCTTATTGGCTTTGTTGGTCAGAATGCTGTGAACGATCATCGTGAAAATAGCCGTGATCAAGCCGAAAGCGGTCGCGTTCATCGCCTCGCTGATGCCGGCGGCCAGAATCGCCTGTCGTTGGGCGGGATCGGCAAGAGCGATAGCGGCGAAGGATTTAATGAGGCCGGTCACCGTTCCAAGTAATCCGAGGAGAACTGCGATATTAGCGATCAGTCCAAGATAAGACAGCCGGCGTTCGAGCTTCGGAATCATTTCCAGGCTGGCGGCGTCAATCGCGTTCTGAATCTGGGTCTCGTCGCGAGAGGCGCGTTGCAGGCCGGACTTGATGACTTTCGGAAGGGCTGCTTTTCCGGCGCCATTGCAGAGCCGGATCGCGCCGTCGAGGTCATTGGCAAGGATGTATTTTTGCACCTCGAACATGAAAGAGGCGCCGTCGAGGTTGTATTGGAAAAAGAGTCTTAGGAATCGCTCGAGCGAAAACGCGAGTGAAAGGGCCAATGCGATCGCAATCGCGATCATCCATACGCCTCCCGCCTGAAATGATGTCGTGATGTCTTGAATCATGCTCGAATATCCCATGAGCTTCTCTCCTTAGAAAAGTTGCGAAGTCGCGAGAAGTCGCGAAATTGCAAAAAAAGCAAATTGAATCCCTTAGTTAATTAGGATACCGGATTTGGGCGGGCGGTCAATAAAAAGGGTTCGCGGTCGGAACTCACTATTCCTGATCTTCGCGGTTTACTATCGGGAGGTTGAATTTGGTCCGCTGTTAAATCAAAGATGCTTTTCGATCACCTGAGCGATCGTCGCTTTGGGGTGATTGCCGACGAGCTGGTCGATCGCGTTCCCGTTTTTGAAGAAGAGTACTGTCGGGATGCCACGGATATGAAACCGAGCGGGCGTATTCGGGTTCTCGTCGACATTCATCTTATAAACTTTCAATTTTCCCTGATACTCGCGGGCAATCTCCTCGATCGTGGGAGCGAGCAATCGACATGGCCCGCACCATTCCGCCCAGAAATCGATCAATACTAAGTGTGGCGATTTGATCACCTCAGATTCGAAGTTGGTATCAGTCGCAGCCGAAACATATTCTGAATTCGCCATAGGAGGTCCCTTTTGAATCTCGCGGATTCCGCGTTGAATCCTTTTGAAAATCAATTATTGCCTTTATTTTCAAGACAAATGAGTATTAGTTAATAAGCTGAAAGCATCCTTATTGTAAAGACCCTAAACCCAAAAAGGGGGCCCGTTGGCCGACTTGTCCAACCAGCAAAAGAAATCAGCTCACGACTACCTCTCTGATACGGCACGCGAGACTGCGGCGATTCAGCAAGCGTTTCTTCTGGAGGAGGGGGCTCGACTGGTTCATGCTGCCGAGATCATTGGAGCCAGCATTCGGGCGGGAGGCAAACTCCTGATTTTGGGCAACGGGGGATCCGCTGCCGATGCGCAACACATGGCGGCTGAAATGGTCGGTAAGTTGATGATCGATCGCCCAGCGCTTCCCGCCATTGCTCTCACCACGGATAGTTCGAATTTGACCGCGATCGCGAATGACTATGGGTATGACAGAGTATTTGCGAGACAAGTCGAAGCCTTGGCGAGAAAAGGTGATGTGGTTCTTGCGATTTCAACTTCGGGCAACAGCCCGAGCGTGCTACATGCGGTCGAAGCCGCGCGGGGTTTGGGTTGCAGGATCGTCAGCTTGACGGGGGGTTCGGGAGGGAGGCTCAAAGGCCTCTCCGAAATTTGCCTGAACGTCTCGCTTGGCAAAAATTCGAGCAGGATTCAGGAGACGCATATTTTCGCCATCCACAGCCTCGTCGATCTTGTCGATCGATATTATTTGGCTGGATTTTTTGGAGGCCCGGTCAGCCCATGATGCTTGCAGTGTTTCCCTCGACCGGCGCGCCCAGCAAGACGAGTATTTTGAACCGGGTGATCGCGAAGCTGATCGACCTCATTCTGGTAGTGGCGTTCGCCGTCATTCTCCCGTATCCGCTTGGTCCGCTGCTTGGTTTTGTTTACAGTCTCGTCGCCGACGGGCTTAATTTTGGGCCCTTTGAAGGGCAGAGCGTGGGTAAAAAAGTGATGCGGCTTCAGGTGGTGCACACGTTAAGGCGCCAGCCGGCCAATGCGCGCGATTCGGTCTACAGGAATGCTCCCGTCGGGGTTGCCACTTTTTTCGCGCTCATTCCCGTTTGGGGTTGGCTGATTCTTTGCCTGATCGGCGTGCCGCTGATGCTGATGGAAGTTTATCTCATGGTGAGCGTCGAGACCGGTCATCGTCTGGGTGATGTCATGGGCGATACCGAGGTTATCGAAAAAACGCCCGAAAAATCCTGACTGGGGTATAAGGCCCTCATATGTCCAGGACGCTTCCGCCCCCCTCGAAAACACTTTACCTCATTGACGTAAGTTCGTTCATTTTTCGAGCTTTTTTCGCCATTCGGGTTCTCCATTCCCCGCGAACGGGAGAGCCCACCAATGCTGTTTATGGCGTCGCCCAGATGCTTGCCCGTCTGGTCGATGATGCGAATCCCGAGTACTTGGCGGTTTGCTACGATTCCAAGGAGCCGTCGGGTCGCAAGGAGATTTATCCCGAGTACAAGGCCAATCGCAGCGCTCCTCCCGAAGACCTGATCCCACAGTTCGCTCGAGTCGAGGAACTGATCGAGTGTATGCAGATTCATTCGTATCGGCAGAGCGGGGTTGAGGCGGACGACCTGATCGCGACGCTTACCCGAAAATGGTGTTCCGTCTCCCCTGAGCACAAAGTCGTCGTGGTAACCGGCGATAAGGATCTCATGCAGCTCGTGAATGATCGTGTTCAGATCTGGGACACGATGAACGACAAATTTTATGATGCGGCTGCCGTCGAGGCCAAATTCGGAGTTCGGCCCGATCAGATTCGCGATTATCTGGCGATGGTCGGAGATTCTTCAGATAATATTCCGGGTCTTCCCGGGGTCGGGCCGAAGACCGCGACCGATTTACTAAAACAGTACCAGACCTTGGATAATGTCCTTAAAGCTGCGGATGAAGGAAAGCTCCCCGGAAAAAAGGGGGAGACCATCCGTCATCATGTCGCTGATGCCCGCCTCTCCGCCCGTCTCGCGACCGTTGATGAAGCCCTTCCGGTCGAACTCGAGCAGGAGTCTGTCCGCTACCAGTTTCGTGTTCCGGAGCCGTGTGCCGGACTCCTTCGTGAGCTTGGGTTTTACTCCTTGCTGGAACGGTGGGAGTCCCGAATGACGCCGACTACTCCGGTTGCTCCCGCTCCTCCAAGTTCTCCAGTTCTTCATCTCGAAGACGAGCGTTCCGGGCCAACCGGCGAGCAGCTCTCGTTTCTCGATATGGCTGCCGGCATTTCAACGGCGCCTGGCTCCGGCCAGCTTGCGGGAGGTCCCTACGTCACCAGCCAGACCGGCACGCCCGCCCGGACGGAAAGACCCGGCACCTTCACCCCGTCTCCTGTTGAATTCAAAACGATCCGGACGGAAGAGCAGCTACGGGCCTTGGTCGGGGAAATCGAAAGAACCAAGGAGTTCGGGTTTGATCTCGAAACAACCTCCTTAAATCCTCGACAGGCTGAACTCGTGGGTGTCGCGGTCTGTGCGGAGCCATCGGCTAGTTATTATATCCCCGTCGGACATCGAGGCGGCTCGGTCGAGCAACTCCCGGCTGAGCGCGTTCTCGAGGCACTCAAGCCCTACCTCGAAGATCCGCGTTTTAAAAAGATCGGCCAGAATTTAAAGTACGACTGGAGTGTCCTGGCCCAGCTCGGTCTCAGACCCGACGGAATCGGCGCTGATACAATGGTAGCCGCCTATGTCCTCAATTCGGAGGGGCGCTTTAACCTTCAGGCACTTGCCGAAAAGTACCTGGATTACTCAGTCCTGACTTTCGAGCAGGTCTGTGGAAAAGGCAAAGACCAGATCGGGTTTGACTTGGTTCCCCTCGACCTGGCTACGAGATATGCCGCGGAGGACGCTTGGGTCGCGGTTCGCCTTTGGGAAGTGTTGAAAAATCGGTTGCAGGAAGAACACTTGATGGAGGTTTTCGCGACCATCGACCTTCCGCTCGTGGACGTGCTGGCCAGAATGGAGCGCGAAGGCGTCTCGATCGACGTGGAATGGCTTCATTCGCTTTCGAAGGAGTTCGAGCGGGACCTTGAAAATATCGAGCTTCGCGTCCAGGCCTACACTCAACGCCCGGTGAACCTGAATTCCCCGAAACAGCTCGCAACATTGCTTTTCGAAGAGCTTAAGCTCCCGGTTCAAGGAAAAACGAAAACCGGCTATTCGACCGACGCGCAGGTTCTGGAAGCGCTGGCTCCTTTGCACGAAGTGCCGCGGCTTCTGCTGGAATATCGCGAAATCGCGAAACTGAAGGGGACCTATATTGATCCGCTTCCGCTTCTTCGGGACCCCAAAACGGGCAAAATTCACGCAGGCTTTCACCAGACGGTAACCGCCACGGGGCGGCTTTCGAGTTCCGAGCCGAATCTTCAGAATATCCCGATTCGCAGTGATCGTGGCCGGAAGATCAGGCGTGCTTTCGTTCCCTCTCAGGGGCCCTCAGATGGGCTCTCGCCGGGACCCTCGGCCCGAAATGTCCTCGTCGCGGCCGATTACAGTCAGATTGAACTTCGAATTCTCGCTCACATGAGTGGCGACGCTGAACTGATTCGTTCTTTTCAGAAAGACGAAGACGTCCATCGAAGGACTGCAGGGGAGATCTTCGGAATTGCCCCCGAACAGGTGGATGATCGTCAACGGGGAATCGCGAAAGCAATCAACTTTGGCCTTATGTACGGCAAAACCGCTTTTGGTCTGGCTCAGGAACTCAAGATCCCGCGTGGCGAGGCAAAAGCGGTCATCGACCGCTACTTCGCCCGCTATAGCGGCGTAAAGACCTTTCTTGACCACCTGATCATGGAAGCCCGTGAACGGGGTTCCGTCAGCACCCTTCTCGGGCGGAAGCGGCATCTACCGGATATCCGGTCGGCGAATCCTGCCGTTCGCGCCAATGCCGAGCGAATGGCCATGAATACGCCGATTCAGGGCACGGCGGCTGATCTCATGAAGCTTGCGATGATAGAAATCGATCATGCGCTCGCGAAGCGAGGCTGTCGATCGCGGTTGATCATTCAGGTGCACGACGAAGTCGTCCTTGATTGCCCGAAGGACGAGGCCGACGCCGTCCTGAAGCTCGTGACGGATGCAATGGAAGGGGCGTTGAAACTCGATGTCCCGCTGAAAGTGAACGTCGCAAAAGGTGAAAGTTGGATAGATTTATGATTTTAGACCGGCCGGTTGTCGTAGGACCTTTTCAGGTGAATTGCTGGATTGTCGTCTGTTCGCGGACGAGAGAAGCGATGGTGATCGATCCGGGCGACGACTGCGAACGAATCCTGAAAGCTCTTCGCGCTCTCGGTACCGAAAGCGGCGGGCGCTCCGAGGCTAAGCTCACGGTAAAGTATCTGTTCCATACGCATGCGCATCTCGATCATTTTGGCGCGACGCGAACCCTTTGCGAAGCACTCGAAGGGGAGTTCGCACCGGCATCCCGTCCGAAAATTCTCCTTCATCGCGCGGATGCATCCCTCTGGAACGAGCTCCAATCTCAAGGTGCCATGTTCGGGCTTACCTATGATTCGCCGCTGCCGGTCGATCAATTTGTTTCGGATGGAGAATCGTTCAAGGTCGGGGATCTCAGTTTTACCGTGATTCATACGCCCGGACACAGCCCCGGGGGATTATCGCTTCGTTTACACGCCGATCCCGCGGCAGGAATTTCTGAAACGGTCTTTTCAGGTGACACTCTTTTTCAGGGAAGCATCGGACGGACGGACCTCTGGGGCGGCGACATGGACGTTCTACTTTCAAGTATTCGTGAACGGCTTTTCGTTTTGGACGATGCGACCCGCGTTTGTCCCGGCCATGGCCCTGAAACGAAGATCGGCATCGAAAAAAGAGAGAACCCTTTCATCCTATGACCCGCCCTCTGCAATTCAAAGTGGAGAAGTCCCTGTTCGATGAAGACGGCGTAGGTCGCGCGCGCGCGGGCCGGCTTTCGCTCGCGGGAGCGACGGGACAGCCGCAGGAAATCCTGACGCCGGTATTCATGCCGGTCGGAACGGTAGGTTCGGTCAAAGCCGTCACTACGGCAGAACTGAGGAGGATGTCGGCTCAGATCATCCTCGGCAATACCTATCATCTTTATCTCAGGCCCGGGCACGATCGCGTGGAACGGCTCGGTGAGCTTCACCGTTTCATGAATTGGGACAGGCCGATTCTGACGGACAGCGGCGGGTTTCAGGTATTCTCGCTTTCAGCTTTGAACAAGATTGATGACGACGGGGTGACCTTTCAGTCTCACATCGATGGCAGCTCACATCGGTTTACGCCCGAACTTTCTATGTCGATCCAAAAGGCCCTTGGAAGCGACATGGTGATGGCCTTCGATCAATGTCCTCCGTATCCCGCCAAGCCCGAGGAAGTTCAAATGGCGATGCAGCGAACCCTGAAATGGGCGGCGCGCGGACTCGAGGTGCCTTTGAAAGCCCATCAGGCCCGGTTCGGAATCATCCAAGGCGGTCTTTACGAAGACCTCCGGGTCCAATCGGCACGGGAGATTACGGCCCTTCCTTTTGATGCGTTCGCCATCGGCGGGCTCTCCATCGGTGAGTCGCCGGAGCTGATGCAGAAGATGGCCTATTTCACGGCTCCGCTTCTCCCGGCCGACAAACCGCGTTATCTCATGGGTGTTGGCCGCCCTGAGGATCTGGTAGAGGGCGTTCGTGCCGGGATTGACATGTTCGATTGCGTGATGCCGACCCGCAATGCGCGAAATGGTCAGCTCTTTACTTCTCAGGGCAAGATCAACATCAAGAACTCGAAATATGCGGATGATCCGGGGCCGCTTGATCCAGAGTGCCTCTGCGAGACGTGTACGCAGTATTCCAGGGCGTATCTCCGGCACCTGTTCATTTGCCGCGAGGTTTTGTCCGCCCGGCTCAATACGATCCATAATCTGACCTACTATGTTCGGCTCATGACAGAAATGCGAACGGCAATTTTGGAGAATCGGTTTGACGATTGGGTTAAATCTTTCTATACCAAATCAAGGCACTAGAAGTTTTGTGGGCCGTTTGTGCTGTTTGACATTCATTTGAAAGGGACTATGCGTAAACTTTATAACTCGACGGTATCTATTCTTCTGAATGCTTTCCTGCTTGCGTTCTGGGCGGCTTCGGCTTTCGCCGAAGGGCCTGCGGTTCCCGCGGGGACCCCCGGTCCTGGAACTCCGGCCGTACCCGGCGGAGCTCCTCAACAGCCTGGAATCGGCGGTATGCTCGTTCCCTTTCTCGCGATGTTCGCGGTCGTCTATTTTCTCATGATCCGGCCGC
>Ga0208375_1000184_pt1 | contig 100041 bp, 85 predicted proteins | sample RifOxyD1_FD_184038 | JGI IMG/M metagenome (GOLD analysis project Ga0208375, IMG submission 184038) | Soil microbial communities from Rifle, Colorado - Rifle Oxygen_injection D1 (SPAdes) | ecosystem: Environmental > Terrestrial > Deep subsurface > Rock core/Sediment | place: Rifle, Colorado... | reverse complement strand
ACTTCGGTGGGTCTCGTGAAAAGCAGGTTGGGCCGGGCCATTGAGATCAAAGGCGTGCCCTATCGCGAACGTATTCACTTCGGGCACGTCGGGTCCGCTGGTCAGGTGGCGGTGAGCTTTCACCCCGCGGGGCACATTCTCGGATCGGCGCAAATTCGCATCCAGCGTGGATCGGAAGTCTGGGTTGTTTCTGGCGATTACAAACGGGAACGGGATCCGAGCTGTGAGCCGTTTGAGCCGGTTCGTTGTGATACCTTCGTGACGGAAGCGACCTTCGGAACGCCGAAATATTCGTGGAAGAAAGACCTCGAGCACGGAAGCGCGATTCATGCCTGGTGGCAAGAGAATGCGAAAGCGAATCGAAACAGCATCCTTTTTGGCTATTCCATCGGCAAGGCGCAGCGAATTCTCGCGGAACTCGCGCCTTATGCCGAACGCCCGGTCCTGATTCACGAGTCAATTGAAGAGCCGAGCCGGTGTTATCGAGAACAGGGATACGTCCTTGCCCAGACCCGCCAGCTCGCGTCGCTTGCCGCTGCTGAAAAATTACGTGGCGAGTTGGTCCTCGCGCCGCCGTCCATCCTGAAAACCGAATGGTTTGATCGATTCGGCGATTTCCAGACGGCCTTCGCTTCAGGCTGGATGCACGGGTCGTCCCATGGGTTTGTGATGTCAGATCACGCGGACTGGAGCGACTTGAACCGTACCATCGACGAAACAGGGGCAAGCCGGGTATTTGTCCTGCATCGGGACGGCGCCCTCATCCGGCACCTTCGACAGCGCGGTCTGGATGCCCATCCTGCAGCGGCGCTTGTGCCCGAAGCTTATCATCGAATCGAACCTGTGAATCTTTCCCTCTTTTAGGTAAGAAGGGGAATCATGAAGCTGATCCATCTCGCCATTCGCGAGTTCGCCGTACCGGTCCCGAGGATCGGGAGCATTGATGCGCATTCCGGTTACGGCCGTGCCGCCGCCGAGGGCCAGGAAATCCATCTTCGCGTTCAGCAAAGAAGGGCTAAAACCGAAAGCTCCTATGAAGCCGAGGTCCCGATCAGCCGGGACTTTGAGCGGGGTGGCTATTGCTTCCGTGTCGGCGGGCGCATCGACGGAATCTTCAGGGACAAGCCAGTCCGGATCGAGGAGATCAAAACAACCTTCAATATCGCGGAGCTTGCCCGAAGACTTTCCGAAAATCCGATGGAGCATCCGTACTCTCTTCAACTCCAGACGTACGGTTATTTTCATTGGCTTGAAACCAAGGAGCTTCCGAAGCTTTCATTCCACCTTGTTTCGACTCGCAGCCGGGACTTCGAGGATCAGGAGTGCCGGCTTAATATCGCGGCTTATGAGGGGTGGCTGGAAAAGCGTCTCGACGAACTGATCGTTGAGGCAAAGAAGGCCGAAAAACGCGTCGCACGCCGCAAAAAGGCCGCGGCCGAGTTCAAGTTTCCCTTTGAAAACCCCCGTCCGGGGCAGTTCGAGCTCATTCAGTCCATTGAGGCGGGTATTCTCGATAAAAAGCGAATGCTGATTCAGGCGCCCACCGGACTCGGCAAAACGGTCGGAGTCCTGTTTCCCGTGCTCAGGGAAGCATTGAGCCGCGGGCAGAAGGTCGTCTATATCACTCCTAAAAACAGCCAGCATCTCGTGGCCGAAGATGCCCTGACACGTTTTCAGGAGTTCGGCGCGAAGATCAAGTCTCTTTCGATTACCGCTAAAAGCAAAATCTGTTTCAAAAATGAGCCGCTCTGTAACGCGGAATATTGTGAGTACGCGCGGGACTATTACCAGAAGCTGGATGAAAACGCGGTGCTCGATGTCCTCGCGCGAAAGAAGAAGTTGCGCGCGCGCTCGTTTCGGGAACTCGGCGAAAAATACGAGATCTGTCCTTTTGAGTTGCAACTCGACGGGGCGCGGGAAGCCGAGGTCGTGATTTGTGATTACAATTACGTTTTCGCTCCGCGTACGTCATTCGGGCGAATGACGATGACCGGAATCGATCAGGAGGGTAAACCCAATCTCGTCATCGATGAGGCGCACAATCTCCCCGCGCGCGCGATGGATTACTACTCTCCGGCCCTGTCCAGTATCACCCTTGAGAAAATGCGAGAGGACATCAGGATGTTGTCGCCGACCTTTCGCGGCGAAGCGGAAGAACTCCTGGACCAATGTCTCCAGGTCATTGTTTCGTGTCGGCCCGAAGCGTGTTCCAAGCCGGTGAGCATTGCCCCTCCGGCCGAGCCCTTTTTGGAACAGGATACCGAACTTCGGGCGTTTCTGTCTCGATACCTCGATTCCGGAATCGAGATTCAGCCCCGAGACATCGTTTTGAGGCTCTGCTTTTATTGGTCTGAATTCACGGAAGCGCTCCGGTTCGTCAGTGACCCCGAGCACGAGGAATTCTTCACCACATTTCATCCGCATTCAACCGGCGGAATCGTGAAGATCACCTGTTGTGACGCCTCTTCCATGCTCGAGTCCTGCTACAATGATTATGACCACGTCGTCGGATTTTCGGCGACACTGAAGCCCTTCGAGTATTACGCCAAACTTTCCGGGCTCGATCCCGATAAACTCAAGAAAGCGGAATTCACAAGCCCCTTCTCGAAAGAGAACCGCAAGCTTCTGATCATCCCCCAGATCTCGACGAAATATTCGGAGCGCGAGCGCAATTATCCAAAGATCGCCGACGCGATCGCCCGGATCACCGCCTTGCGTTCCGGGAACTATTTCGTCTTTTTCCCAAGTTTCGAATTCCTCGAACGTGTACTGGGGGTTTTTGACCCCCCACCGGGATTCACCGTTCTCAGACAGGAGCGCGATATGCGCGCGTCCGCGGTCGAGGAGGTGCTGGAGCACCTGAGGGGCGGTTCCAGCCCGACTATCGTTTTCGCGGTCCAGGGCGGGAGCTTTTCGGAAGGGGTCGATTACCCCGGCGAAATGGTCATCGGCGCCTTTGTGATCGGTCCCCCGCTCCCGAACTTTGATCTCGAGCGCGAGCAGATGCGTGAATATTATCAGGAACAGTATGGGAAAGGGTTCGATTACGCTTATACGATCCCGGCGATGGCAAAGGCGATTCAGGCGGCGGGCCGGGTGATCCGCTCAGAATCCGACCGTGGCCTTATCGTTCTCATGGATAGTCGCTTCGTTCAGCCGAACTATTTTCGATCAATGCCCGAGGATTGGTTTAAAAATCACGCGACAGAGCTTGTCTCAACCAGCATACTCAAGGAAATTTCTGATTTTTGGGAATCAGCGCGGCCAACGTGAGTTGTCGAAAATCGTCGTCAGGTTCGTATTCCTGTACTGGGACTCTGGCGTGACAATCCGCTGTTTTCTGGGAATTTCTCCGCCATAGTAGAATTCCCAGAACGCAAGATCCTCTTCGTAAGTGGGCAGGTCTTTCATATTATCCATGATAGCGCCGAGCGTTTCGATTTTTCCGAGTTCCAAATTGAGCGCGGCCTTGAACACTTCGTAAACGAACTTCGAGCAGTACTGCTTCTTGCTGTCGAAATTGAATTTCATGTCATAGGCGATGCCCAGGCGGGCACGCACTTCCCGCTTGATGTCGTTCATGTCGTTTGCCGCCCAAATGCGGTTGTGGCGCCGTATGGCGACAGGCGCGCGCGTTCTCTCCAGGAGGTCGCAAAGAGATCCGGTCTGTGACAACGGCACTTTGCTTTCGGCAACCGTCCAGCCCTGTGCGGAGCGATCGAGGACGATTCCGACGTGATTGGCCCATCCGCCCGTGGCCCGGGCCACGCGACGGAGAACGAAATTGTCGATTTCGACAAAAACGAGATCGCCCGGCTGGACGAGCGCCGAGAGTGCTTCGCAGAGCGCGGCCGATGGAGCAACGGGTTCGCTGGCGAAACCAAGGGTGGTGAGCAGTAAAAAGGCGGTAACGAGCTTCGCAATCCTGAAGTGCCAGGCCATTGACGTCTCCTTGTGAAAACTGCGTCTGCTATTCAGTTTATCTCCCTCCTTGCGAATGACAAGCGGCTTTATCGAGACCGCCGCCGGGGTTGTCTTAGTATTGAACCTCGAGTAGTCTGGTTGCCGATGACTTTAAAGGACTTGGTTTCAGGCTGGTTCGGGAAGAGGCCCTCTGTCGCGGAGCGCTCAGCGAAAGAGCGTTTCTGGGACGCGCAAATTTATCTCGTGATCGGAAACAGTGCGAAAATGCCGTTTCCGCGATTGACCTACCTTGGTCTGAAGGCGAATAAAAAGACCGTTTTTGCCATCGACCCCGCGTCCGGCTCGATTGAGGGGGATCGTGCGTTCGCGGATTTGAAATCGTTTTCAGGAATATCCGAGCGGCCTGAAAAAATCGACGCGGCGGTCCTCGAGCTCCCGAACGATGAAACGGCGCGATGGGTTTCACTTTTGGCGGACTTCGGAATCAAGAAAATCTGGATTCACCAGGACACTGAAACACCGCAGGCTTTGCAAATCGCCAAAGAGCGCGGTGTCCAGGTATTTACGGGCACCTGCGCTGTGATGTACCTGAATTCTTCGTTTCCTCATTCGTTTCACCGCTGCATCATGAAAATGACCCGGCGATACTAAGTTTTTTAATATTCCCTTTTGACTTTCGTATGCGGGTGGGCGAACTCTAAGCCGGGTTGTTCTGGCGATGAAATTCGAGAGCTCTCCATCACGTCAAATCCGGCGAACCGCCTTTACAGGGCTCAGCGGGATTGTTCTGAAACAGTTACTGCCGTCCATCGTTCTCGTTCAACTCATTTCCGGCTGGTACCTCGGCCATGCCAGAACGTCGGCGACCTTTGATGTCAAATGGGAAATTGCATTTCAGATTTTAGCTCTCATGTCGATTGTCGCCTTGATTCTGATCGTCGCAAGAAAGCTCGATAAGGCAGAAGCGGCATTGGAGAAGGGTGAATCGAATTTCAAATCGATCTTTGATTTCGCGACGGTTGGAATCGGACAAGTCAGCCCGAAAACCGGCGAGTTTCTCGATGCAAACCTCAAATTTCAGGAAATCACTGGTTACTCTCTCGAAGAGCTTCGAGGGATATCTTTCGTAAAGCTGACTCACCCCGAAGATCGAGAGCGGGATAGTGCCGGGTTTTCGGCCATGCTCCGGGGGGAGACGCCTGTCTATCGAACCGAAAAACGATATGTGCGTAAGGATAACCGCGTGGTCTGGGTGCGACTCGAAGCCGGAGTCGCCGAAAGGGACGTGAATGGCCGGCCTCTCCGCACGATAGCGACCATTCAGGAGATTACGGAAGAAAGGCGTGCGGCCGAGGCCCTGGCGGAAAGCGAGGCGAAATTTCGCACGCTCGCGGACGTTATACCGCAGTTGGTTTGGATACTGAGCCCCGAGGGTGACCTTGAGTACGCGAACCAGCGGCTGATTGCTTTTGCCCGGACTCCTTTCGCGCAAGTCCAGGGCAAGGGCTGGATTCAATTCGTCCATCCCGATGACCGGGAGAGGGCAATGCAAACCCTCTCCCAGGCGAATCGCCTGAAGAGGGCCTTACAGGACGAGTCGAGGCTGCTGAACGGCACAACGGGAGCCTATGAATGGTTTCTATTACGTGCTGTGCCGATCTTTGACGAACACGGCAAACTTCTGAAGTGGTTCGGGACGCACACGCAGATCGAGGAACGAAAGGAATTGGAATCGAAACTAAACAGCGCTCTTCGCAGCCGCGACGAATTCATCTCCGTGGCGTCGCACGAACTCAAGACGCCTTTGACCAGCCTGAAGTTGCAGGTTCAGGCATTCAGACGCGGCATTACGAAAAGTAAGGGTACACCCCTCACTCAAGTGAATATGGACAGACTTTTTGGACAAATGGAGAAGCAGGTCGATAGAATCAGCCACCTGGTGGACGATATGCTCGACGTTTCCAGAATAGAGACGGGGAGGTTGAAAATTGAACGGCAGGACGTCGACCTTTGTGAAATCGTCGTCGATTTGCTCGAACGACTTCGCCTGGAGCTGACTCACGCGACTGGCGAGCTGCCCAAATTCAAACGTGTTTCGGTCAGGGGCCGTTGGGATCCTTTTCGGATTGAGCAAGTGATGGTGAATCTTCTGACAAACGCCATGCGATACGGCGGTGGAAAGCCGATCGAGATTTGGCTCGAGCGGCACGAACGATTTGCGAGATTCGCGGTCAAGGATCACGGTGTCGGGATCGCGAAAGAAAATCACGAACGAATTTTTGAACGATTTCAGCGAGCCGATTCCGGCCGAGAAGTGGTTGGCCTCGGGCTCGGCCTTTTTATCAGCAGGCAGATTGTCGATTTACATGGCGGGAAGATTTGGGTCGAAAGCGAATTAGGCAAAGGCTCCACGTTCTATGTCGATCTTCCGTTCAATTCATGATCGGGTATACTGGATTCGTGAGGGCACTCTATCACTGCTATACTGACGGCTCCTGCAAGAAGTCTTCTGGTGAGCCAGGGGGATGGGGCGTTTTCATCAGATGTCCCGACGGGCGAAGTTTTGAATCGTCAGGCGGGGAAATCGGGACTACCCCTTTGAAAATGGAGCTGAGCGCGATTGCCGCGGCCCTGGAGCTCCTGCCCGGGCAATCGCGCGCCGTCATCTATTCTGATTCTCATTCGGCGCTTGATCATTGTTCGAAGCACTGGAAAACCGGCTGCCCCCAAAGCCTGCCGCTGCTGAAGCTGATTGATTTGCTGATCAGGGAAAAGGCACTTGAAGTGGAATGGAAGTGGATCAGGGGACATAACGGCAACGAGGGAAACGAACGTGCCGACGCTTTGGCCGCCGCTGGTGCACGAAACGCGCGGAAAAAACTGGGCGGCGGCAAATAGCGGGCTGGAATCCGTGTTCGCGGTAGCCGTGGGAACCGTTTACCTTGCGTCTCGAATGAAACGTCGCAAAGCCGTATAAAAAAAACCCCGGGAGCCGTCCGGGCTCCCGGGGTCGGTTTATCGATTGTATATCCGGGTTCTTAGTACTCGAACGCTCCCATGTCTGGTTTACCGTCCGGAACCGTGAAGCCCACGTTGGTGCCAGCATTGATCATAGGACTGGAGCTCTGAAGTGAGAACCAGGTTTTCCAATCACCCGTTTTCCTGAACATTGGATCGACGGTCCTGTTGTTGCTGATCGTCGCTCCCGAAACACCGTTGCTGATCGCGCCCGCATTGAAGAAGTTGTTGTAGGTCACAACAGGACTCACAACGCTTCCCCCGCCCTGCAATCGCACGGCAGGTGCGCCACCGATATTCTGGACGATGTTGTTCTGGATTTTGAGCCTCGTCAACGTCGAGTTCCCGCCGTCTATCTGGATGCCGCAGGTGGCGGAAGAAATATCGCTGACGACGTTATTGTAGATCTGGATATTATCCTGACTGGTGCCCATCGGCACGCCAGGGAGAACCAGAATCCCACGTCTGGGCATCTTCTCGATGACGTTGTGGTGAATCCGGACGTTATTTACACCCTGGTAATTGTACATGTGACTCGCGTTCCAAACACTGATCGGGTAGCCAGTCACATGGTTGTTATAGAAGTCAAGATAGCTGAGCGAAAGCTCATGCCCTTCGCCCCAGGTACCCGCTTCCGTGAAATCCACAAAGTTATCGTGGAATTTCAACGCCCAAGTCCCGCCGTTCTGGCGACCCGAAACCAATGACAGGTATCCACCCCAAAACTGGCTGTTGTAGATGTCGCAATCGGTTTCAAGGTTCCAAAGTTCGATTGGGATCGGCTCGGAATTGTTCGCACGGTTGACCTTGAAGACGGAGTCCTTCACGGTCATGTGCTTGAGCCAACCCGGCCAGGATTTGAACGCGTTTCCTTGACCGCCGGTTCCGACGCCTTCATCAACGATCACTTTGTCGAGAACCAGATCCTGTTGTGAATGGAGCCAAAGAGATGCATTCAGGGCGCCACCGTTGTGTGGTCCCGAGCAACCCTTGATCGTTACATTCTGGATGAGATTGCCAACTCCGTAAGACGGAGGCGGCACGGCCGGCCAATCGCTATCGGCGCCGCTCCACCAGCTGGAGCCTTCCATCGAAATGGCTTTGTCGTAAATCGAAATGAAGTCCATATCGATGACTGAGAAATGGCTTCTGCCCATCACGAGCACTCCGTGGCGGAGGCTGCGGCTATTCCCGTTCAGCGTGAAACCCCCTATGTATTGAGCACCATCCGTGCCGTTACTCGATGTGGCATTGATATACCAATCTCCGTAACTGCTCCTAATCGTCGTGACGGACTTTCCTTCACCGCGGATATTCACCCTCGGAGCAAGTCCGCATTGGCCGTTATCGGTGTACGATCCGGCTTTGATCACGATCGTCGCCGCGCTGTTCACTCGGCTGCATGCGTACGAGAGCGAGGCCCAAGGACTCGCTGAAGTACCGGCATTCGAATTGTTCCCGTTCGTTGCCACATAGTAAGCCGTACCGGTCAGGGGCGGCAGGCCACCCGTCGGAGTGGGCGTCGGTGTCGGGGTTGGTGTCGGTGGGGGGGGCGTCGCAGGAGTGCCAACAACGCCGATTTCGGCTGCCATGCTGAAGGGGTTTCCGTTCACTTCGGAAAGCGCGACGAAGCGAATGTAGCGCCCGACTTTTCCCGTGAAGTTCACGATCTTCTCCGTCGCGGTGTTCGCGAAGGTTCCCGCCGAAACCGGCGTTCCCCAGTTCGCGCCATCCGCGCTCACGTAAAATTCATACTGAGCGACCCGCCCGTTCACTTCGGTGGCAACGATATTCGGGAGATATCTGAATGAAGTCAGCTCGTAGTATGCCCCCATATCGATTTGAATCTCATGCGGAGGGGGCGGCATGTCGCTATTTGACCAATGCGTCCTCCAAAACGTCGCCGTGTTGCCGTCGAAGGCATTTCGTGCGGCACCGTTTTCGCTCTGGGTTTCCTCACTATCCACGTACTTCAATGCCCACCCGGTTTTAGGTAAAACGCCGGAGGTCGGGGTAGGTGTTGGAGTTACAGTCGCAGTCGGAGTCGGGGTTGGTGTCGGCGAAAGGGGCTTGACACCCAGAACGTTGAGTTCGGCGACGTTCGTCCATGGATTCCCGTTGATCTCCTTGAGGGCACGGAGCCGGACGTAACGCCCAGTCTTTGGAAAGAAGCTTGCGCTCTTTCGTGTAAGATCTGACGCAAACGTGCCGGAGCTTACGGCCGTACCCCAATTGGTTCCGTCCGTGCTGACGTAGAACTCATACTGAACGATGGTACCGTTGAAGATTTCAGGATTCGCGTCCACCTTGGGTTGATAGAGGAAGCCTGAAATATTGTAGCTCGACCCGAGGTCCACCTGGATTTCATGCGGAGGCATCGGATTCGCGTTTGTGTATTCGGTGTGCCAGTAGGTCGCGGGGTTTCCGTCGAACGCGTTCGCCCCGCCCTTGTCGCCATCTTTCGGATCAACAGCTTCGACGCTGTCGACGTATTTCAACTTCCATCCGGCCTGTGAAATGATCTCCGGCTGGGGCGGGGTTATCGGCGCTATTGTCGGCGTCGCTGTTGGAGTCGGCGTCGCTGTTGGAGTCGGCGTCGCTGTTGGAGTCGGCGTCGCTGTTGGAGTCGGCGTCGGACTGGAAGTCGGGGTGATAAGGATCGCGCTGACTTTCGCGTTATCCACCCTTGTTGTGAAGACAATGTTAATGACGCCGTTTGAGACATTCACCGGGAAGGTCAGATTATAAGGAGCGTTCCTTCCGACTTTGGCAAAAATATCGAGGCCACTGATGACTCTCGTGCCGTTGATCGACACGTCAAACACGCGTCTGCCGGCGGCGGTCCAATAGAGTTCGGCGAATCTCAACATCACGCTGTAACCGCCATTATCTACGGGAATCGAATAGGAGAAATTTCCGTAACGCTCACTTTGGTAGAGCGTCGGGCTCGAAGTTCCAGCAACGGTATTGCTGAAAGTCGCGGTCCTTCCACCGCTGAAATTCGCGTCGGCCTTATACACTATGCCCGAGCCATAGTTATAGGCCGGGCCTCCGGCGTTGATTCCAAATACCGATGTCGCTGAGGCCTGATTCGCGGTCAGGATTGAAAAAAATAAAAAAGACGTACAAAAGGTCGATAAAACGCGAAAAAAAGCAAAACCCATACGGTCCCCCCGATTCAAGTTAGATATTCCTTTAATTGTAGTTCTGAAGTTTTGAAAAATACAGTGTGTCGTTTCTGACAGCGCTGAAAATTTGATGGGCAGTTTTTACCGAACATGAGCGTTAATTTCTTGTCGGTTTCGGGTTCTCGCGCTATTCGTGTGTAAATACAGCCGTTTCGTATAAGCCAAGAATGGGCTTGGCGTTTCTACTAGGCACCGAAATGCCTATCTACAAGGCGGGAACATGTCTCAAAGATTCATATTTTCCTTATTTTTTCATCTCATAATCACGAACGGGATCTCCGTTCCAGTCCTTTGGTCCGCGGAGTTGGCGCCGGTTTTCGAGCAATTGAAACAAAGCGCCGTCAGCTATGAAAACAACGGGGCGATCTGCGAACAGGTCACGAGGCTCAAGCTCCAGGAGCGCTTTCCTGAACTGGGTTTCAGAATCGAGACCGGCATCGTTTACAGCGACGATCGACGTACGATCGGTGAGCTCGATGTTGTCGTGTTCAGGAAATTGGACGGCCAGGCAATTCTCATTGCTGAGGTGAAGTGCTGGAAAAATCTTCGAAGCGCAATAAAAAAAGCGCACGATCAGCGGGCCCGTTTTCAAAGCGTGATCCAGCAGGGCGTACCGGTCGACTTCCATTCGGCAAAGGACCGGTTTGATTCAGATCAATTTTCGGGCTCCCCCGAATTCATCGCCGTATCTCAAAAAGGTGGTGAAAGCGCCGGCTTCGACATGGGTCTGGATTTCACCCTGAACGAGCTGATGACTCTTCGCTCCTGGTTGCTTAAATGCCAAGCCGATCGTGAATGCGCGAGCGAGTAGCTTATAATCGCATCAGTGTCGCATGTGCATCAGTTTTGCATCCTGTAGCGCTGCATGTGGATTGTTCAGGGACTTCTCGCCGCCGCGGCCGTCTGGATTTCGCGCGGCTTAATTCAGAGAACGGCCAGTCGGCCTTGGGACCTCACCTCCAAGGTGGTTTTGATATCGGGAGGATCGCGCGGACTTGGTTTGGCGTTGGCGCGAAGGTTCTCGAAACTCGGCGCCGTTCCCGCGATATGCGCCAGGAACGAAAAATCACTCGGTCTGATAAAGCAGGAATTCGAGTCGAAGGGCAAATCGATCCACGTTTTTGCATGCGATGTGAGTGATTCTGAGAGTGTGCGTGCCTGGATTGGTTCCGTGATCGAGAGCTTTGGCCGCATCGATATTCTGGTGAACAATGCCGGCATTATTCAAGTCGGACCGGCGAGCGCGATGAGACCCGATGATTTTCGCGCGGCGATCGATTGCATATTTTACGGCACTGTCAACTCGACCCGTGAGGCTTTGCCCGAGCTGACAAAACGCATGGGTCGAATCATCAACATTACTTCAATCGGTGGAATCGTGGCGCTCCCGCACCTCCTTCCCTATACTTGCGCGAAGTTCGCGATGTTGGGGTATTCTCTTGCATTGGCTGCGGAGCTCAGGCATCGCGGCATTTTGGTCACGACGGTCGTGCCCGGTTTGATGCGAACAGGCTCTTTTCTGAACGCGATATTTAAAGGAAAGCGCAAATCAGAGTTCGATTGGTTTTCTTCTGCCGCGACTATTCCCGGTATTTCGATGAGCGCCGAAAGAGCCGTGAATCAGATCATCGAGGCCGCACGAAGAGCTAGCCCTTTCGTGACGATTGGATTTCCTGCCAAGGTCCTCCGGCTGGTTCATGCGCTTGTTCCTGGCTTTTGGGTGCGATTCATGTCGGGCGTTGATCGGTGGCTTTTGCCGGAAAGCCCTGGAGTGACGGAAAAGCCGGGCAGGAACATTACTATTGCTGCGCGTCCCTTTTCCAGGTACCTCATGAAGTTCGGGCGGAAAGCCGCGCGCCAGTACCGTCAGGTCGGCTGATGAGCCGAGTCAGTGATCAGCAGTTCATTTTAGAATCAGCGCCTTCGGTTGCCCCGCGGACCGCCACCTGGTCTTGCGAAAAAATCCCGGCGACGTGATAGATCGGCATGACGTAAGCGATTCCCATCCCCGGAGTATCCAGTTTGCCGGCGGCAACGATCGCGTCGAAAATTCTTGGGGTTTCGCTTTCGGTGCAAACAATCATGACGACTTCTTTTTCCGGAACAATGGCGAGCCCAAGCAGGCCAAGGCGTTCTCTCAAACCCATTCCGCGCGCGAAAAAAACGGTTGCGCCTCCTGCTCCCGCCGCTATCGCGGCTTTTCCGATGCTGTCGCCTTTTCCTCGTTGGATAATGCAGGTAATCAGCTGAAACTGAGCCGTTTTTTCGTAGTTCATTGAGAGAGAGCCTCCATTGACCTTTTTTCGGATCGTTTGACATATAAACCAAGCAGGAGAATGTTGAGGACCGGATAAGCGGAAGCGAGCGCCAGGATTCCGAATCCCTCGGCGAATCCTGTCGCGTGGCTTAAGGCGATTCCGATCGAGATTTTCAGGGGCACGGTAACAGGTCCCGTTGTAACCGCGCCGCCATCCCAGGCGATGTTCACGTATTTCTCATCGTTCAATAACGTGAGCACGAAAAGGAGCATATAGGGTGGCAACAGCAAATACAGTAAGTCGACGTGGTATACGACTGAAACTATCCCGAGGCCAGCGCCCACTCCGACGCCGACGGCAACAGCCTGGCTAAATAACCATTTTTTAAAGGCACCCTGAGTGACGTCTTCCACCTGTTGTCCAAGCAGGTTAAAGGCGGGCTCCGCGAGTGTCGCTCCATATCCGAGGATAACACCGAATAAAACGACGATGATTTTTCCAAGCTCAATCGGATAGAGCGCGTCCATGGGAGGGTGAAAGGAAAGCGGGAGTCTTTGGCCAACCTGATTACCGAGCTCGGCCAACCCGAGGGAAAGTCCAAAATTGAACAGGAACAATCCTGAAATGGCAAAAATACCCGCTAAAACAAGTTGCGGCTTCGGAATGCCCTCTTCCTTCAGAACAAATCTGAGAAACAAGTAGAGGAAAATGAAAATGGGCCCTATTGCGCGAATTCCCAAGGCGAGCGATTCGAAAGCGATCGCGGCTATTCCGGGAATCTCCGAACTTTGCTTTTGTAAGCCCTGCGAAACAGCGGTGAAATCAGCGCCAAGGGAAATTGCGTAAGTAAGCAAGATGACAGCGCTGATGGGAACGATCGAAATCAGCCCCACCATGCCGAAGCCGGCCATTCCGGTATCTGAGCGTCCGGTCGCGCGGCAGACGCCGAGACCGAGTGAGAGGACGAGCGGGCACAGAACAGGTCCTACGATGACGGCGCCGGTATCCCAAGCAAGGCCGATTGCGGTCGACAAGTTTGGATCGCGAGCGGCAATCAGGGTGGCGGCAAGACAAATACCGATCAAGGGAAGGACCAGTGGTTTGAGGCTCCAGCCGTGGATGAATCTCAGCGTGCCGATCACGGCCGCGACGCCGACTCCCAGGGAGACCGCCGTGCTCAGCAGAAGGGGGCTTTTTACGAGAAGCATATAAAGGAGCGGCGCCTTTTCGGGGTCGACCCCGGCACCGGCGATCTGGAGGCTGCCAATGACGGGCTCACCGAAGGCTGCCAGATTGCCAAGTAAGAATGCGAACAGGAGCACCATTCCCATTTTGCAGCGCTTCGGAAGGTTATCCCCGATATTCTCGCCCATCGGGATGAGCCCGATCCTGATGCCCTCGAGGAAAAAGACAAGCCCCATGATCACCATCGTTACCCCCGCGGTGATAATTCCGGCTTGTTTGATGGTATAGCGGAGGGCGACCAGCTGAAATGCAACGAGATAGAGGCAGACCGGTGCGACCGTTATAATCTGCTCCTTGATCTGATGCCATGAGTACGGAAGAAGGATGGCCATCGCCTCCCGGAACGTCACTTTGATTCGGGGCAATTCGGATGTCTGACTCATATGTCGTCTGATTATTCCACACAGGTCGGGCGTTGCCCAGGGGTTGGACATCTCGAAAGCGGGATGGACAGGGCCGTCACGAGCGAAATATAGTTGAAACATGGCAAAAAAGGTCGTCGTATTCCTGGGAAGTCCCAGAAAAGGGGAGACGTTCAGCGCCCTCAAGGTTTTCGAAAGCAAGTTGCGCGAACGGGTAAAAGACCTCGAATTTGAAATCGTCCATCTCAGGGCGTTTCGGGTCGAATCCTGTCGGGGATGCTTCCTTTGTCTGACCAAGGGCGAAGAGCTTTGTCCTCACAAAGATGATTTCACGTCTCTCGTGCGCAAGATGAATGAGGCTGATGGTGTTGTTTTCGCGACTCCCAATTATTCTTTACAGGTGACCGGGACACTAAAGATTTTTCTCGACCGATGTGCCCATATTTTTCATCGTCCCCGCTATTTCGACAAGGTCTTCATGGCTATCGTGACCCAAGGGGTGATTGGTGCCGGGGATATTGTCAAATATCTGGAAACGGTGGCGCGATATTGGGGCTTCCGGGTCGTCAAAGGAGTCGGCCTGACGACGCTCACGCCGCGGACGGCCGCCGAAGACCTTCGGATCGAGAAACGACTCGCAAGCGTCGCTGATCGGTTTCACCGGGCGCTCACCCACTCTGCGCAACGAAAGCCTTCCTGGTTCATGCTGGCGATCTTTCGATTATCGAGGTCCTCGCATGCAGCGGTTCCCAACGAAGAGTCGTGTGACTATCGCTATTTTCGGGACAGGGGCTGGTTTGAATCCGAATACTATTACCCGGTCCGTCTGAATGTTTTCCGACGTTGGTTCGGGGCCGCGCTTGACCGTTTCGCAACGAAGCAGGCGATCAAGCGTCACGCCGCGCTTCCACGCGGCACTCCACCACTTCACTTCCCGCCTCAGTTCGACGACGAGCGGGGGCTCTGACGGGCGCGTTCAGCGGCGGCATAATGATTGCTCATTCTCGATTTCATGCAATCAGCCTGGACTGGTTCTGTTGGCCCGTTCCGCACAAAAAACCGTCATTTTCCCAGAAATCGGCTGTTCGATGTCGTGATCATCGGTAGCGGCATCTCCGGATTGACCGCGGCATGGCTTCTAAAAAAGGCTGGTCGCACGGTTGCAGTCGTTGACAAGGCGTCAGTCGCCAGCGGCGAGTCAGGGCACACGACCGCCCATATCACTGAGCTCATTGACAGCGGGTATCACAAGCTCATCAGCCATTTCGGCGAAAACGGCGCGCGCATGGCACGAGAGAGCAGTCGCGCGGCAATCGACCAAATTGCCGCGAATATTGATGAGCTGGGCATCGATTGCTATTTTCGCCGGGTTCCAGCGTATATCTATTGCGAATCAAGCAAGCAGCGCCAAGAGCTCGAGCGCGAGTTGGACGCCATGCACCGTGTCGGGATCAAGAGCGCCAAGCTGGTTCGCGAGGTGCCCTTACCTTTTCGAACGTTCGCCGGATTGCTTGTGCCCGATCAGGCGCAATTCCATCCGGTGCTCTATTATAGAGGATTGGCTGAAGCGATTGACGGCCACGGTTGTTCCATCATTGAGAACACATTCGCGCGAGACGTTTCGGACGGCAACCCCTGCTCAGTGGATACTGATCGCGGAGAAATCCGAGGCAAAAGGGTACTGGTCCTTACGGATTCCCCGATGAGCACCCGCTTTCTGATGCATACGAAAATCGCCAGTTATCGCACCTATGTTTTGGCAGCGACTTGCACGGAATCCATCGCACCCGGTCTGTTCTGGGATACCGCTGATCCCTACCACTATACTCGAACTCAGGAAATGCCGGATGCAACGTCGCTTTTGGTGATCGGGGGCGAGGATCATAAAACTGGTATGAAGCGCGACACGAACGATTCGTTCGAGAAGCTGGAGAGATGGTCGCGAGAAAGATTTTCAATCACAGACGTGCGTTATCACTGGTCCGGTCAGGTCGTGGAGCCGGTGGATGGTCTGCCGTTTATTGGGCGCAGCCCTCTTTCACGCAACGTCTACCTTGCCACTGGGTACAGCGGGAACGGTATGACATTTGGAACTCTGGCGGGAATGATTCTCTCAGACGAGGTATTGGAACAAAAGAACAGCTGGTCTGCTCTCTACGATGCAAGCCGAGTAAAAGTCTTCGGGTCCGTAACGACTTACGTTAACGAGAACAAGGATTACCCGCTTTGTCTGTTTCGTGATCGCATCTCTCCGCCTGAAGTGACTTCGCTCGAGGATATCCCGGCCGGAGAGGGCCGCATCGCCAAAGTGAATGAGGAGCGCCTCGCGGTTTTTAGGGACGCCCGAGGAGAGTTGCATGCCGTTTCGCCAGCCTGCACACATCTTGGCTGCCATGTTCGATTCAATGAGGCTGAGGAGAGCTGGGACTGCCCGTGTCATGGCTCCCGGTTCGGAATAAACGGGGAAGTCTTGCACGGCCCCGCCGTCTCGGCGTTGAGAACAGTCGATGTGTCTGCTGAACAAAGACCAAAAGCCAAGCCAAAGAAAACCGCCGCATGAGTTACAAATTGTAATCGAAATTCATCTCCTTTCCGTGTCCGGGCTTGAGGCCCGCATGTCAGTCGGGCTAAGACCAGCGCAACACTTTGGAGGTGTTTATGAAAACCATGATACTGATGCTCGTGACCTTGATTTTTCCGATTGCCACCGCGATGGCTCAGGACCCGAAGGGCTCCATACGCGTCAACTACGACTGCGACTCTGTTAGTAATTGCGCCTGTTATGAGGCCTGTACCTCGGTTTGTCGCATCGTCAATGGCGAACGGGTTTGTGATGAGAGCTGCACCACGATTTGTGATTACGCGAAGGAGTAACTCCGCGTCCCGGTGGGTCGGCGGTCCGGCTGCCGCTGGAGGGAATCGCCAGGCCGGACCAACGATGAACTTGGCTCTTCATGCTTCTTTTCCGGCTGTGCTGATGGTACAAAAATTCCTGAATGACAGCGATTCGAAATGCAGAGGGCCTTTCAGGTAGCCTGATTGGACTTGGGCCACTGATCTTGGTGTTTGCCACGGCTGATCTGGTTCCAGGCCAGGCGAACCGCTTTTGGCTTTCGGCCCTCGCATGTCTCGTGATCAGCTTTTCGGGGTTCCTACTTGAGAGATTACCGAAATATTCAAGGGCCATCGGCACGATTGGTACCGCGTTCCTGCTCGTGGTACTCTCCAGCCGCATCGTGGACTCGCCGGCGATTGCCCTTTTGTGGATGATCACGAGCGCGGTTTTGCTCCGCATTTTGTTTGGTTCCGGCAGCATTGAGTCACTTGTTTTGCTCAATTCTAAAAACCGAACCTCACCATTGGCCTCGTTGCGGCTATGCGCATGGCTGGCCATCGTAACCTGGTTTTCCGCCGCGATCATGGGCGTTCGTCACGTTTACGCCGAGAAGATATGGCTCGCGGTCATGGTGTCCGTCGGATTTTCGTTCTTTCTGGCTGTCAGATGGGCTTCGTCCGAAAAAAGAATGCAGGCGGCGAATTTTAGCTGGCTGGCGTTTTCATTGGCCGTCTTATTGGCGTCGGCGATCTCTTTTCACATCTCAAAGAGTCTTCTGGCTACTGTATGGATGCTATTTCCGGTCTCGGTGTTGTTCCTCGCTACCGAGCGGCATGAAGATGTCGTCGGTTCGCTCGGGGAATTGATTTTAGAGCATCCGGCTCGCTTGCTGGTGCTCAGCTTTATTGGGCTGTCCGTGCTGGGATCAATTCTTCTTTCGCTTCCCGCGGCATCTTTGATTCAGGTTCCGATTTCATATGTCGATGCGGTCTTCACCGCGGTCAGTGCGGTTTGCGTCACTGGCTTGATCGTCCTCGACACGCCGACGGTTTTCAGCTTTTTCGGGCAACTTTCGATCATTGTGCTGATTCAGGTCGGCGCACTCGGAATCATGACTTTTTACACGGCGGCCTTTGCGCTATTCAGACGCCGATTCAGTGTTAAACATGAGCGCGCAATGTTGGAGGTATTTGGAAGGGAAAGAAGGGGGGAGGTGGTTTCGGCCATAAAAACGGTTCTAAAGGTAACCTTTGCTTCAGAGGTGATCGGAGCCGCGTTTCTGGCGTTCTTCTTCGCGCAAACCGGCGATGATCTGTCCACCGCGCTTTGGCGGGGTGTTTTCACTTCCGTTTCGGCTTTTTGTAACGCAGGATTTGCGCTGCAAACGACCAGCCTTATGCCTTACAACCAGAATTTCGGAATACTGACTACAGTGGCTACCCTGATTGTGCTCGGAGGACTCTCGCCCGCCGTTGTCGTGGCGCTCCCCGATCTGATTCGCAAAAGACATCTGCCCGTTCAGGTCAAAGTCATCATTTGGGCTTCCGGCCTTTTGCTGATCGCCGGCATGCTCGTTTTCCTTGCCTTCGAATGGGCGAATACCCTCGCCGGAATGCCATTTGCGCACAAGCTCTCCAATTCCTGGTTTCAATCGGTTACCGCAAGAACCGCGGGCTTCAATTCTCTCGACATCGCGGCCTTACATCCGGCAACGACCACGCTGATGATCATCCTGATGTTTATCGGTGGGAGCCCGGGCGGGACCGCGGGCGGAATCAAAGTGACGACCGTCGTCTTGTTGTTTATGGCGACCTTTGGCGTATTTCGCGGATTTCCCCGGGTTAATATTCTGGGACGACATATTTCGCATACGAGTGTTTACAGGTCGATCGCCGTAATGACCGCGAGTGTATTCATGGGCGGTGTCGTATTCATCTCACTTCTTGTTACGCAACAGGTTGGAGCGGCTTCGCTGCTGTTCGAGACGGTCTCGGCTTTGGGAACGGTTGGCCTTTCTGTCGGCGCAACCGCTGAATTGGATGCGATTGGAAAGATTATCATCATGGTTTGCATGTTGTTCGGAAGAGTTGGGCCGCTCACAGTACTTCTGACGCTGGCTTCGCCCAAGCCGGAAGCAAGCGTGTGGTTGCCTAAAGAGGAAGTCACCGTAGGTTGATTGGAGGAAACGTATGAGGAGCCAGGTAATCGTCGTCGGTCTCGGTCAGTTTGGTATGGCTCTGACGAAGTCGTTGTCACAACGCGGTTCCGAGGTCATCGCGGTTGATAAGGATGAGGACAAGGTTCAAATCGCCTCCGCTTTCGCGGCCGAGGCAATCCGAATGGATGCGACCGATGAGTCAGCGTTGGCCAGACTGGAACCGGCGAAACGGGATGTTTGCGTCTGCGCGACCGGGGATCAGTCCAGAGAGGCCGCTATCATATGTACGGCCCTTCTAAAACAACTCGGGGCGAAGCGGATCATTTCCAGGGCGAACGACGATTTGCATAAAAGAATTCTGCAGCTCGTCGGTGCCGACGAGATCGTGAATCCTGAGTGGGCTTTTGGGGAGCGCTTTTCGAATCGTATCGTTTACAAAAAAGTTCTCGACGAAATGTCGCTTGGAGCCGATTTGGTGATCACCGAATTCAGTATTCCCGAAGTGTTCGTCGGCAAAACCTTGATTCAGCTCGATTTGCGACCGCGCTACGGAATGATCGTCGTCGCGATCCGACGAGGGGCGGCTGGGACCGTTCAGCTGCCTGATCCCAACGATGTTTTGTCCGCTGAGGATATTTTGGTAGTCGTCTCCAAAGAGGGTGCGGTGGCCCGTGTAATGGCGAGGTCTTAAGCAATAATTGGTGTTCATTCATGAATCTTTCACGCGACATTAAAGTTGGTTTGGCATTGCTCCTGGGACTGAATCTCATGACCGCATTTTCGTCAATTTCGGTTCTGGAGCGAATGGAGCCGGCAATCGAAACGGTCATCAAAGAGAACGTTCGCTCACTTGAGATGGTCGAGGAAATGTTTTCTGCGCTCTTTCTTCCGGCACAGCCGGCGCGCGATACTGCTGCCAACAAACAGCGTTTTACCGCCGCGCTCAAGCAGGCCCGAGAGAGCGCCACAGAAGAACAGGAGCCCGTCATTATAGCCGCAATAGAATCGGCGGCGGAACAGGCCTTTGGAGGCAACGCAGTCGCGATCAAGTCGGTCGTGGAAAATCTTCAGCGGCTCGGCGAGGTCAATCGAAATGCCATGAGACGAGCCGAAGAACGAGCAAACCGGCTTCGCTTGGCTGGAGCTTGGGCCATGGCCATGCTCGGCCTGATGACTTTTTTATCCGGTTTGTTCGTATTTAGTCGCTTCGGCAAGCGGATTGTATATCCCGTCCAGGAACTCGTCGGGGTGGCAACAGCCTGGAAAGAGGGAAACCGACAGCGGCGTTACCATTCGCCGGCGGCCTCAAGAGAACTCGAAGAAATCGGAAAGGTCTTAAATGCAGTCCTTGATGAGTCCATGGATAAACAATTTGAAGAGCGCCGTGAGTTGCCGCAGCACCGCGCTGCTGGCGCGAAGGAACGAGAAATCATCAGTGGACTCCTTGAGTCCTTTTCGGCGCCCAGTTTCGTGATTTCCTCCGCCGGTGTTCTGCTGTCAGCAAACGCCGAAGGAATAAAAAGACTGAGCAGACAAGATGGAGCCGAGATTCGCGAGCAGCTCGCGCTCGCACCCAAACGTCAGGCGCAGAAGTCGGTGAGTAAGTCTGCGCCGATCGGAAATACTGGATTTTGGCTATGCGAATTGAAGCCCGAAGTAGAACGGGTGTAGATATCCTCCGGCCAAATATAATCGTTCAGTCTAGCTGAAACACGCTTTCGGGGGCGCAGCTGTAAAAGTGGGTTTCGGTGTATTGAGCGGCTCTTCGGATGAAGAAAACCGCTGCGGGCGCTTGCCCATGGAGCAACTTTTCCGTGAACCGGATTTCAAGGCTTCGGTCGGAATTCACGCAGGGAATGGCGGGGTCGGGTAAGCACTGAACTCGTCCGATTTGTTCCGATTGAAATTCCAACACCTCTCCCTGCATGGAGGCGGTGATTTCAAAACCATAGCGGTCCCCATCGCCATCCACCGGAGTGCAGAGAAACAGAATGGCGAGAAGCGTGTTCATTCGGCGAGTTTCCAAGATCCCGCGACAAGAGTCAACTAAGTTGCCACAATCATTCGCGTGTAGCGGAACCGGAAATTGAACTTAAACGCGATGCGCAATGAGGACTGCGGGTTGGCAGCCCCAATTCACAGTCGGAGATCGATTCGATAGCGATCAAAGCTTGCCGCGCCTGGAGAGTCCTCGGCCCGATAGGGCGGCCGACGGTTTATTCGGCATACTCAATAGGAACCTTGATCACGATTTTCTTCACGGTAGCGGGTTGATTTCCGGTCATCAATAGGGGGGTGTGCGCATCCTGCGGATAGAACACGGCGAACGCGCCTGGAACAAGGCGCAGCTCGGCCCCGGGAATTTCGCTGTTTTGGAAGAAGAATTCCACGTCACGCTCTCGAATGTATGCGTCACAGGTTTGACACAATTCCCGGGGCTGACAAACGATGATTTCCTCTCCCTCGAGTACGATCTGAACGTCAATGAATCGATTGTGTGCCTCTGGTTTCGCACCTGCCCTCGAACGTGTTTGGCTTAATACGATGCGGCCGATAACTCCGGAGTGGCCGATCTGATACTCACCTTCTTTAAGATCATGTGAGAGCGATTTCAGGAAATGGCCGATTTCCTTCCAAACGGGTGAGTGAAAGTAGACGGACCAGTTTTTCTGCAGATCGTAGATCATGATTGGTTATAGCGAACCAGAAAGCCTTGGGGAAGGATTGTTTCACGCCGGGTGCGAGTTCGAGTAGAATGCATCGTATGGATATCATGTATTTCGGGAATACCGTTCGAATCTGGCTCATCGGCACGGCCGTGCTTGTCGCGTCATTCATTATCTTGTTGGCAACTCTCCGAGTGGCGCAGTCAAAGCTCAAGACGCTTTCCGCCAGCACGACCACTCTCGTCGACGACCTGGCTTACCAGGTCCTTCGGGCGACGAAACGCTACTTCCTTTTTGCGGTTTCGATATATTTGGCGAGCTTTCTTCTTAAAAGCGGTTCAGAGACGAGACTCGTAATTTATCGCGGGTTTTTCCTGGTCTGCCTCTTACAGGTCAGCTCTTGGGGAAGTGCTGCGATCACGTTTTGGATCGAAGGCTACCTTAAAAACCGCTCCCTTTCCGACCCGTCCATTGCCACTAGCCTCGGGCTCATCGGATTTTCGGTCAGATTCGTATTCTTCGCGTTGATTGTGGTGATGGCAATTCACAACTTCGGCTTCGATATCACGACTCTCGTGGCGGGATTGGGCGTTGGCGGTATCGCCGTTGCGCTTGCCGTGCAGAACATCCTCGCGGATCTGTTTGCGTCGCTGACCATCGTTCTCGACAAGCCATTCGTGGTGGGTGACTTCATCATGGTCGGGGATTTCATGGGAGCCATCGAGCACATCGGGCTGAAGACCACCCGGATCCGCAGCCTCTCTGGCGAACAGCTTGTTTTCTCGAACGCAGATCTGCTGCAAAGTCGTCTTCGTAACTTTAAGCGAATGTCTGAACGGCGAGTATCCTTCGTTCTGGGCGTGGTTTATCAAACCCCTGCCGCGACGCTCGAGCGGGTGCCCGGGTTAATCAAGTCGATCGTCGATTCTCAGGAGAACGCTCGTTTCGAGCGTTGTCACTTTTTGAAATTCGGAAGCTCATCTCTAGACTTCGAAGTCGTTTATTGGGTCGTCAGCCCTGATTTCAATGTGCACGCCGATCTTGCCCAAAGTATCAATCTAGGCATTATCAGGGCTTTCGCCGCCGAAAAAATCGAGTTTGCCTATCCGTCGCAGACGGTATTCGTGCAGAAAGAGGCGGTGCCCGGCTCTTAAAGCCTTCATTTGATATCCGTCGTCAAATGTCTCAGTGCGCCGCGTACGCCCTGTGCAGACGTTTTATCGAGGAGCAAACCTAACATGGCATCCGCACGCAGCAAGAACTTCGAGAACATCAGCTCAAGCTTCTGGGCCTTGCCCGCAGTCCTAGTCGGTGCATCGTTCGCGCTCTCCTTGGCATCAGTCGAGATCGATCGAAGGTTCTTTGCCAAGTCTGCGCATGCGTTATGGCTGTTCGGAGGCAGCCCGGATGCAGCAAGGGAGGTGTTATCGGTGATCGCAGGATCACTCATAACAGTAGTTGCGGTCGCTTTTTCCGTCACCATTGTCGCGCTCCAGCAAGCTTCAACGCAGTACAGCCCGCGAGTGTTGAACAGGTTCACCCAGGACCGAGGAAACCAGCTGGTTCTCGGCGTTTACATCGGTACTTTCACTTTCTCGCTGATCGTTCTTTGGAGCATTCGCTCTGAAGACGGTACAGGAGGTCAATTTGTTCCCGCCCTTTCGGTGATGATCGCAGGCCTGATGGCCTTGGCCAGCCTCGGTCTGCTGGTGTATTTCATTCATCACATTATCGATCTCATCCGTATACCCACGATTCTGGCGGGCATCCGTGGACAACTCGATCAACAGATCAGAAAGATTTGCAAGAACCCTCAAGGAAAGGGCGACCCGAAGGAAGAACGGTATATTGAGGCTGTGCAGCAAACAAGTTCAAGACGAGTGGGCCGAGAGACTGTCGTCGTATCCGAGTTCGAGGGACACATCCGAATGATCGATGAAGATCGGCTATACTCGTTATTCAAAGACGAAAAAAAGGCGTTCGTTTGGATACCTCGGGCAGTGGGTGAATATTTGATCCCAGGATCTGTCCTTGTCCGTATCTGGGCAGCAAAGGAACAGAATGATCACTGGACAAAACAGCTACGGAAAATTGTAGTGATAGATGCCAAGAGGAGCATCTATCAAGATCCGATCTACGGTTTCAGGCAGCTCGTGGATGTGGCACTTAAGGCGTTATCCCCTGGGTTGAACGACCCGACCACCGCTGAGCAATGCCTCTTGTATCTGAAGGGAGCTCTCGGCTTGATCGTGGCGCGAGAACTGCCTCGAATGTCATACCAGCGAGATGGTGTCCATTATCTGCTTAAGAAGCCATCATTCAATGATTTCGTAGGCATCTCCTTCAACCAGATTGTGCATGCGGGTAAACACGATTCACACGTCATGATGTCCGTTCTTTCGACTATCGATGAATTGATCCCGCTCTGTCCTTCGAGTGAACGAATGCATGCGCTTCTTTCCCCAGTTGACACCATAATCACCAATGCCGAATCACCTCGCGTCCAGGAAGCGGCCCGCCAAATCAGGGCAAATGCCGTGCTTCGCAAGTGAGCGGCCATTTAATGGGCCGCGACCGCACTGCTTGCGTCCTGATCCGGAGTTTTTAATGGCTGAGAAATTTATTTCTGAAAACCATCGAAGAGGCACGTGTCATCTGGAAGAACTCGACGAATGAGGAAGACCTTCATGCGATATGCGTCGATTTTTTCAGAATATCGCAACTCTGATTTCAGTCAGATCCGTGAACCTTGCCCTGCGCCGCCACCGCATGGCGCGCGAGAATTTCGGTGAGCTTTTCCGCCTTCGTGAAGTTCCGTTTTGAGCAAGACTCCTTGCCAAAGGGGAGTATCCTGCACTCTTCGGCGGCCAGCGGAAATGTCGGGGCTCGTCTTGCTCCGACTTTGAGCTCGTACTCCGGGCTTTCGCTTTGAGCGGTCAGAATTTCTGGTGGCGCGAGCGAGGATCTGAGCTCGCCCGCGAGTTTTGCGATTTCCGCGCAGTCCTCTTTACCGGGCTGAAGGTGTTTTGTTTCCTTATCACGCTTGAACCGGAGCGTGCAGCCGGCGTGATTTTGCGAAACCATCGATATCTTCCAAACCGTGCGATGGTCGAAATGCGCGCGAAGCGATATTTCAAACGAAGAGGCGAAACAGCTCGAATTTCCCGCGAGTCCAAAAAAGGCGGTGAGCGCCAAGGCGGAGAGGAACTTCACTTTCGTGGTGCCCCGCAGGTATTTTCTCGAGCTATGGGATCGGTTTGGAAGAGGCACTCCATAATCAGGTTAACGGGCCCATGGTGTTCGTCAACCATGCTAAAGCAGTTGAATTCGTGACTCTTGAGATCATGAGCGTACCTGGTCTGAAAGGCGACCGGGAGAATTTCTTCATACCATTTCCCAATACATGGATCTTTCTTGTTCCTTTCGCGGTAAATGGCGGCGGCTTTTTTCAATCGGGGGTGAATGCAGTCGGCGAAATCCTTGGAGATATAGTTCCTGCTGTCCTCAAGCCGAAATTCCTCGAACGGACATTGGTTTTGAAGACGGAGGTCGCGGTCGGTGGCGCGCGATTGCTGGCAAAGATGTCCGAATTCGTGGATGAGTTCCCGCTCAATCTGCGAAAAATGGGTGGGACTAAAAAGGATACTTTCGCTCATGACGAGGTCGACCCGCCGGAGTCTTCCAGTCTGCGGATAAAAGGTATACCTACCGGCAGCATACAAGGGAATCGCTAGTCCTTTTACCAGAACCAAATTCACGCTTTTCATCCATTTTTCGCAGGTTGAGTCGTTCCCGCAGCAGCTGTGGATAAATGCTGGATCCCTGAGTTTTGAGTAAAATAAATCGGCGGTTTTCTTGAGGACGACCCGGCGAAGATTTGGGGAGCGACTTCGTTCGAGCTGGACCGAGGGATCATGTTCCATACAGCCTTTACCGTACTTCCGGCAGAGCGAGTGGGCTTTTTGACACAGTTTCGGAACGCTGAGTGGATTACAGAAATCCTTTCGGTGGGCTTCAAAGGAGTCGTATTCGAAGGAGATCCGAGGCGAGGAGCGTGCGGTCGAACAGGCGTTGGGAGAAGCCATTCCTCGAAGAGCCTGCTCCAAAGCGCGAAGCTCATCTTCAAACGTCACTTCAATTACGGCTGCAGGACTCACTGTACTGATGCCCTGAAGCAACGCTAGCAGAAGGAAAAGAATGGAGTACCCCATATTCTCCTTTATTCTAGCAAAACCAGAACGGAAGGAGAAGGGAGCCGGAGTTGGTCTGAAATAAACCGATTGCGAATCGAGGGTTTATGGGTAATTGACCGAATTTGGCGAGATATGGAACGATCGCGCGGATGCGTGCTGAAGGGCTGGTTAGTTTTACGCTACCCAGCGTGGTCTGCTCCAATTATGTCAGCAATTGAAAAAACCGGGGATGCTGTTAGGCTTATTCTAATCAAGGATGAGAAACACATGAAAGCAACCTGGATTATTCTGCCTCTTGTTTCGATATGCTTTGCCGCCTGCGGCAAGAAGAGCAACGAACTCAAATCGGTCACGGGCACTGCCTCGATCGTCCTTGGCGCGACGGGCACAGAAGCCCTAACGGTTCGAAATGCCGCGTTCAAGGCAAGCGCCGAAACGGATAGCGACTACCGCCTGGTGAGTTCCGAAACCTGGCTGCTTTCCCCCGACCAAGCGAAGATCACGTTCAGAAGAATTGATTTTGTTGCCGCGGGTGGTGAATCCATTTCCGCGGGGCTGTCAGGTTGTACAGTGACATACGATCGATCGAGGGCTTCGGGCTCCAACTTGCTCGATTGCCCGTTTACGCTTCAACTGACCTCGGAGGATGGAGAAGTATCTTATAAGGGGACGTATGTTGGCTTGTATATCTACTTTGATCGCACAATTCCAATCCGCTTGAACGGTAACCTGAGCGGGATCTACTCGGATCCGAACTCGCCGACATTACTTCAACTCGGCAACTCTGCGGGAAATTATGTGAATTACCAAGTAGGCGGTGGCTCTGGTGATACGGTGACCTCACAAATCTATTTGAACCAGCCATTTGTCGTCACCGATACGGGTACGCCCTCGATCAAGATTGTTACGGACTTGATCCATACCATCCGAGCAGATGTTTCTGGTGGAACTGCGTCGTTCACGCCAAATTCCGGCGTAACGCCAGTGGAGTTGATTGCTATTCCGGGCAGCTCCGCGGGACACGCGGAGTACTATTCGAACGTGAACACAATCGAAAGTCTATCGATGAACACGGTTGCCGGCGGGAATTACGTGTTCGCGCGGCTTTTTTATGCCGATGAGACGCCCGTCCGCGTCAATACTGGCTGGTTGCCCGATTGTTTTTCTGGCAATGTCCTTTACCAGGCTTTCGCGGCGGACGCGGCAACCTCACCGATACAGGACTCCGTTGGAAACCGGGCTGGAGGCTACCTGGGGCAGGCGGGTTCCGGTGAACTGGCCTGGGCTTTAGGAACGGACTGGAGATGGTCGGGCTACGGTTCCTTGATGCTGATGCTCAGGGGCCAATCGATCGGCGATTCCGTGGACTTGAAATGCCTAGCCACCACATCCGTGCCCACCCCCTCGGGAGGGACCTATGCATCGGGTGCTCCGACGATAGTGAACCCGAGCAATACGATCCCGTTGACACTGCTTGCGAAATAGGGCGTATTTCTCTCAAAACCGAGTTCGGGCACTTTCACGCTCTTCACATCATCTATTTCGTAAACCGGATATTCAGTTCAGAGCCCTACGTGTGAGTCGTTTGGCACTGCTGAGACGGGAGATAATGGCTGAAGGGTGGGATCGCGCCCGCGCCGCCTCTAGCCTCAGCCGGGCACCAGAACGCTTGTCGTTGAAACGTCCCGCTTTCCCTGCGGTCAGCTTTTTACCTTGGTGCAGTCTTCGCAGCCACTCTCCCATAAAAAAGGAGATTCAGATGAAAATGAAGAGTTCAATGCTGGCTGTGTTGTGTGCGGGAGTTTCCGTCGGGTCGCTTCAGCTGGCCACTGCGCAGTACAATGGCGGCGCTCCGGGTACGGCGCCCGCTCCAGCTCCGACTGGCTCGCCCGGCGAGGCTCCGATTGCCTGTGAGGTGGAATCGAGGGTCGCCGCCCTGACCGGAACGGCTGAGAATCCGCCCGTGAACCCGGCGGGAACCGGAGCTGCCAGTTTCGGAATCCGCAGTCGAACCGAAATATTTTTTTCAGTCGCGGTGTCCGGCCTGACGAGTGATATAGTTGGGGCTCATATTCATATCGGCGCCCCGGGCGTGAACGGCCCGATCATTTTCCCCCTCACACCAGGTGGCTTTACGAATTCCCTCTCCGGAGTTCTTCGGGAGAGCGACTTCAGGCCAGCACCCGAGCAGGGTATCAACACGTTTGCAGAAGCGATAAACGCCGTCATGAACGGAAATACTTATGTAAACGTTCATACGGCTAACAATCCTGATGGAGAAATCAGGGGACAGATAGTCGCGGCTCAAGGTCAGTGATCAGAAGCGAACGCGCACGTGGTCTTGTGAAACTGCGAAGGATCAGCGCGAACGATAGCTTCTTGACCTTCACACGGAAACCGCAATCGCGTCGTAGCCCTGCTGATTGAACTCGAGGAGGCAGAATCCGTTCCCGAACGGGTCCGAGAAATAAGCGAGCCTTCCGTAAGGGAAGACATCAATCTTGCCTTCCTGTATTGCACCGGCTTCCAGAACGCGTTGAATCGAAGGCTCTAGCGCTTCGACCACGAAGTCCAGATGCACGGGTGTCCAATGCCGCGTGAAGGTCCGACGGACTACGGGCTGAGACTCGACTGCCGGCGAGCCTTCAGCATTGGGTAGCAGGTAGACCCGAAAGTCGGCTGCGATAAGTTCGACCCATCCTTCGAAACGCCGTCCGGGCTTGAGATCGAATGCTGCCGTGTAAAAATGCTGAGCTTGGACCAGATCAGGAACATCGATATTGACGAGAATGTTTGGCATCTCCACTCCTGCGCGTTGCAACTCGCCTGCCTTGATTTATCCGCGCTGCGACTTACTTTTTTCGATTGTTCTCCATGCTACAAAGTTCTCCGCTTTATCCTTAAGCAGCTCGTCCGCATCACCTGAGTTAGATCAGCGCGAGGCGCCCGCCTTTTTAGGTCCGTCGACAAGAACAGGACCTTATCGAGCAAAGCCCGAGACCCCATCTATCTGTGTCACTTGGTGCAGCACATCTCGAAAGATGGCGGACGCCCGAAGCATTCCCGATCCGAGAGTAACACTTAGGTCCGCACGCTTTGAATTCACGTACGAGGCCCCTAAATTCGTTCCCCCAAAAATGCAAACGCGCCACCGAAACTGAACTGACCGTAATCGGTGGTCAAAGAAGCGAAGCCGTACCGCGAGCTTGTCGCGACCGTACGATGCACCGACAGAAATGCCGTTATTACCAAGAACCGCAGATGGATTCACGACGGGCGCATAACCTCTCAGGGGAAAGGGATGCTCAGGCCTTGAAGGGAGTTTAATCTTTGATGCAGTTTCTACCGACGCCCTGTCCTGACTCGTCCTGGATTACAAAGCAACTGTAGCCAGACAAGGGAGCCGCAATCAATTTCGCCGAATAGCTTGTGGCGGCTCCTCGAGAGTGAAGCGCCGCCCCAGCGGACGTATCTTGAGTGCGATCAGCCACTGTATTTGAGCTCGTATATCTCCTTGGTCGGGTGGCCAGCTTTCTCGTGTACCCGGAGCACGGCTTCTTTGTTCGGCGCTTCGGAAAGGCAGAACACCTTCCCGGCTTCTGGGTCGGCCCAGTATTTCTCGAATTTCACGCCCCCCTGTTTTTGAAGCTCGTTGTCTTTGGCGTGCGCTTCCTTTATCTGTCCTTCGCTTGCCCCATTAAAGCCGGAGTGGACGTCCATGAATTTAGGCATTTTATTTCCTCCCGTAGTTAAGCAGTGCATCAGGGATACCGTCGCCTGGGCCGAACGCTGCTCAGTGCTCAATGTCCTCTGGCTCCTTGAAAAGGAAAAGGCCGGCACGCTTGCGCGACCAGCCTATTTACAACTCAAACCTCTTGCATGATCATGGGCGCCATCAGTAAAGTGCCGCGCCCATGGCACTCACAATTACCGTCCGTTAGCATCGTTTTGCTGCAAGCCGTTGATCGCGCTGTATGAGAACGCGACCCCGTTCCAGCCGCTTGTAGGCGGATGGTCAAAGAGTTATTCCTCAATGCGAAAATCGTCGTCAATGTCTTGCGACCGGAAGATCAGAGAGATCCATTGGGCGTCGCTGAAGCACGGCAAATCCTCGCGAGTGCGTACGAGATCCTGAACAACCACCTGAGTAACCGTGCTGGATGGCAGGTGAAAGTTTCACGCTCGCCGACTGCTCCGCGGCTCCGGCGCTTTTCTATGCCGGGAGGTGCATCCTTTCGACTGACGCAGACATTTTTGACCGCATATTTCGGTCGACTCACAGCGAGCGTCTTATACTCGCGCCCACTGTATGATATTCAAGGTAACAGTATGATTACAGGACATGCCTTCATTGCGACGAGTCTCGACGGTTTCATCGCGCGCTCAGACGGCGACATCCAATGGTTGCTGAGTCGCGACGATCCATCCGAGGACCACGGCTACAACAGCTTTATTAGGGATATTGACGGCATCGTCATGGGGCGAGGCAGTTACGAGAAAGTGCGAACCTTCGACGAGTGGCCTTACACCAAGCCTGTGCTCGTATTGTCGAAGCAACTGGCGGCATCGCCGGTACCAAGTAATCTGCATAGTCGACTCCGATTTTCCAACCTTTCGCCGAGAGCTGCGATGGATAGGATGGAGCGGGACGGATGGAGGCGCGTTTACGTCGACGGCGGCCAAATCATCCTATCATTCCTTCGCGAAGGATTGATTGACGACATGGTCATTACGCGAATTCCGGTGCTTATCGGCGCGGGTCGCCCGCTTTTCGGTCCTTTAAGCGAAGACATTTCACTTACTCATCTCGCGACGAAAGCGTACCCATCGGGGCTGGTGCAATCGCACTACCGCGTGAAGAGGTGACTCGGAGCGCTTAGCGCTCGCTTCTGCTCGCGCTCTTTCGTAAGGTACGCTGGGAACATTTCGGGAACAACGGGAAATTGTTCCCAAAGATATTGGGGCTAAGCCGCAACTATCGTGCGGCCGATCCAAACTGCCGCAAGTCCAAGAAGGACATTGGCGAGAACATTAGCAACCGCCCACCCAACTTGGGAGTCCCGAATCAAGTTGAAGGTCTCGAATCCGAAAGCAGAGAAAGTTGTAAACGCTCCCAGAAAGCCTACAGACCCGGCGAGGAATAAGTGACGGTGAAAAGGCACAGCCCTCTCTACGAGAACACCGACTACACCTATCAAAAGACAGCCAGAGACATTGATTAGAAGTGTTGCGACAGGAAGGGAGTTGAGGCCCCGAGAGGCCGTCCAAAGATAGACTAGATATCGACAGATTGAGCCCAGGAATCCGCTTATTCCTACCACCAGCACATTCAACAACATAGATCCTCCTACTCGGGAGAGTTTGAGTAGGAGTCATCAGCCGAAGGGGCGGTTAAAAGGCAGACTCCATTGCCGTAGGTTCCAATTTTACGGAATTTGGCAAGAATCTCAAGGTTGACACTCCGAAGGAGCCAATATCCGACTCGGATCACCGGGTCATTTTGGAGTTCTTCGATATGATGAAGAAGCTCGTCGAATGGTCATCAGACTAAGCGCCGAAATAACCACTATTTATCTCCTAAGTGAGTTACATACACCGTTCCCATTCCCATTTTCGACAAAAAGCTTTGCATTTCCCTTGGGTCAAAGGTCAGGTTCAGTTCTAGCAGGCGTCCCCTTTCAGCATCTCGTGGCACCAAAAAGGAACAGATGACGTTTGCTCCCACTTCGTCTTTCCAAATGCCGGAGATTCGCGCATCACTGCATTTGACTCCGGTGATGCCGATTTTCGGCGTCGTGGGGACACGACCATAAGCAGAGTCATGCTTGGACAATGGATATGACAGGAATACGCCGTATTCCCCGTTCCATTTCGGAGAGAACTTCAGGGTAACGTGGTTTCTATTTATGCTGATGGGCGTCACAGCATGATGCACAAAAAGATCTGAAGGCGGAAATAGAAGGCGTCGAACCGGGGTATCTCCAATGAACAAAAATAAAATAGATATGGCGAACAGAAGAACTGCTGTCGTTATTACTTTGAACGCTCGAGTCCTAGATTTTGTAGAATTCATTCTCGTGCAGTTGGTCCTTGATTAGAAAAACGAGAACACCTTACGCATCATTAACCTAAAACCTATGCTCATCCAACACGCGATCAAGAATCCGCTGGTCACATTTGATAGAATTGTCGCTCACTTTCAATCTCCACTTCATGCCTATCGGTTCAGCATCTGGGCGTAGGTTTCGCAGTAGCTGCATGGTGGCGTAATTTGTCCGTGTGCGAGCAAGCGGTTTTTAAGCGGTCCGGTGGCTCCGAGCCGGAGCTGTAGACACTTAGAGCCATGCGCCAATAAAGTGGCTGCTTAGCATGCAGCCAGCAGCTAGCCTGCCGTTTAACTAGCTTATCCTAATACATTTAGAAAGCAGAATCGACTTGATATGTATATGTATCAGGTATAAGTTGATACATATACGTATGAACACCTGCCTTAAGTGCTTGGAGCCTCTCGATATAGCTGACGCCCACTACGGATTGCACAAGCCGTGTTTTTTCGGCTGGTTCAAGTGCGACGCGTTGGCGGAGTTTACGGGGTTACAAAAAAAATCGGCTGATAGCCGAGGGCCTGAGGATAAGACTAACCCGCGTTCCTACAATACAAGCTTTTTCCATGGAAAGTTCAAAAAGTATTCAGCCGAGCTGGCCGGGACTTCTTACATTTTCAAAATGCGTGAGAGTGAAGCGCCTGAACTACCCGAAGTAGAATACCTCTGTAATCAAATTGCTGATGCTCTGGGTGTTCCAGTGGCGAATCATTTCTTAATCGAGTTCTTTGGTGACCGAGTTTTCGTCACGCAAAATTTCATAAAAAAAGGAGGAGCACAGGCCAACCTGAGCCATATTTATCATTTTGTCGGTCCCGAAGAGCCCTACAGCTGCGAAACACTTATTCGAACTATTTCTGCACAGACTCAGCGTCCATACGATGTGGAGATCTTTGTTCAGACCTGTTTGTTCGACTCGTTGGTGGGAAATCATGACCGCCATGGAAGAAATTTGGGACTGGTCGTGACTCCGACCCGGATCGCACTCTCGCCAATTTATGACAACGTCTCGTATCTGAGCCTAGAGAGCGGCCCAATGCTTCAAGCAGACTTTAGCCCAGCAGGAAAAGTCGCAACTTCGACTGAGCAAAGTCCAACCATAAAAGCTTATGTTCAGGAGTTTATTAGATTGGGCATGGGAGACCTTGTCCTTGCCTTTCATTCCAAAATTAAGTTGGCCAAAATCATTGCTTTGATCGACCGAAGCTTTTGCAGTGCAATGATGAAAGATGCCATTAAGCGGCTAGTTACTAAAAGATATCAGGAGTTCAGTGATGAACTTGCAACGAGACGCGAATAATCTAGACATATATTCCGAGGTTCGTAAGCGGAGAGTCTATGTTGGGAGATTGTCCTTCGAGGCCGATAACGACCTGTATATTTTTCGCTATGATCCGCGTTACGCGGCGTCTAGGACAGCGATACCTCTAGGTCCTGAGCTCGATCTTTTTAAGAAGGCTCACACTTCAAAACGTGGAAAGCTTTTTCCGTCACTTCAAGACAGAATTCCGTCGCGGGAAAACCCCGCTTACGTTGAATACTGTCGTTCGCAGGGGATATCTCAGAATGAGAAAAACCCGATAATCTTATTGGGAACAATTGGCAGACGCGGACCATCTACGTTCGTGTTTGAATCTGTTTTTGCGACCGGCTTTATTGCAGCAGATATCGTTCGATTTCGAAAGCTACTCAATTTGACGCGACATGAGTTCTGCATGGCTTTCGATTTTAACGAACAAACCATTCAACGGATCGAGACCAATAAGAGTAGAGACCTTAACGTACTACGTAGGGCGGAAATATATTTGTCTTTTCCAGAGGTGGCACTATGGCAGCTCCGTCTGACGGGCGCCCGAGTTCATCATCGAGCATTGGAAAACCTAACTGACTACTTTGAGAAGAAAGCGATCCCGAGCAAAGAGCAGTTTCGTTTGACATAGACGAAGAATGATTCCTCTCCCGCAACGGGCGCAATCGATTCCTGCGTTCTATAGCATAGCGGCCCGTCATGCCGAACGCCGTTGATGAAGAGGCTTGGTTTTCGTAGCCGCGTAATGGGCGTGCCTCGATCTTTTTGCCTCGGCCATTCCGCCCTTTCTTTTATGCACCGAAGCGGCACGCGAGCAGGGCCTGTTACTCTCGGAGATCGATGAAAACACCCTGGTGATATTTCCCGCGCTCAATGTCGAGCGTGACGTCGCTAACCGGGCGATGGATATCCTCGAGGCGTGCGCGGAAAGTTGGCAGCGCCCTGCCGGAACATCGGTTCGCCTGAGCCTCATATCCTCCAAGCGCGTGAAGGATGATATTCTTTGGGTTCGTTATCGGACTTCATAGAGGAGATTTCAGATTAAGTTTCAGCGTAAGTGCTCTGACGAAGTAGCTTTGAGCAGGTGAAGGCTGAATAATTGCCGTGAATCCGTCCAGGTCTGAACGGACCGGAACCCCGCCAATGCCGCGAGCTTATAGAACTTTTCGATCGAGTATTTGTAGGAACTCTCGGTGTGAATGCTTTCTCCTCGAGTGAAGCGGATGATCGTAGAACCGATATTCACAATCTGGTCTTCACGGCTGACCAGATGCATTTCAATCCGGCTTTTCTCCTCGTTATAGATTGCTTTGTGAAAGAAACGATTTATCTGGAAGTGAGCGTCGAGTTCTTTGTTCATTCGAGCGAGAAGATTTAGGTTGAATTGGGCGGTTACTCCTTCGCGATCGTTATAAGCCGATTCAAGAATTTCCCGGTCCTTAGGTAGATCCACTCCTAATAGCAGTTTCCCTCCCAAGAGAGTCCGTCTGCACTGGCTCAGGAAGTTTATCAATTGATCGGGCTCAAAGTTTCCGATCGTGGAACCCAAAATCATTGCAGCTCGGCCAGCGTGGCCAGTTCGGCTCGAGTGAAGGTTGGATTTTCGAAGAGCGGGTTCGGGCAAATCAAATGGAGAGGTGTAATCCGCGCAGACCGGCAGCACGTCCAGACCATTGAAAGAGCGGGTGAGCCGGCGCAAAGCCGCATGTAGTGCGTCTTGCGACACGTCAATGGGAACATAGACGGGCCAAGGCCTTAGGTTAGCTAGGACTATTTCCGTTTTCGAGCTGTTGCCGCTTCCATATTCGATCAATATGGATGGAGCACCCAGGGAACTTGCGATTTCTTTCACGTTATTTTGCAGGATTTGCGCTTCCGTTCGGGTGACATAGTACTCTTCAAGTTCACAGATCCGCTCAAAGAGCGCCGATCCCTCAGGATCATAAAGAAACTTGGGAGACATATTTTTCTGTGGCGCGGTCAATCCTGTAATGGCTGAGTCAAGAAACGTAACGTCTGGATTCACATTGCCGATCGAATTCCGATTCACCGTGTTCATGATCACGCGAATCGTGCAAGCCTGGCGCCGACGCGGCAGAGTTTCTGCATGAAGGCTGCGCGACATGTCGAATCAGATGAATCAGTTGGAATGGAAAAAAGGAATTTGCGGCATCTGTCCTGCCGGATGTTGGGTTGAAGTCGGTTTGGACCAGAGCGTGAACGGTGAGAGGAAGCTTAGCTCCATTCGTCCGGATCCTGGGCATCCGCTGGGAATGGTCTGCCGGCGTGGCGAACACGCTGCGGAAATCGTCTACTCGGAGCATCGTCTCAAATATCCAATGAAGCGCGTCGGATCCAAGGGTAGCTACGACTTTAAACGCGTGTCATGGGATGAAGCATATGACACGATTGTCAAGCGGCTCAACCAGATTAAGGCGGAGTTCGGTGCTGAAGCGGTCGCGGTTTACACGGGGCGAGGGGCATTCGAGCTCTCCCTTTGTGACATGTACCAGCCTAAAGGCGTCGCCGTTTCGTCCGCGTCGAATGTCCTGTTTCCTTTTGGCTCACCGAATACGATGGGGGTTGGCGCACTTTGCTATGTCTCATTCGCGATGATCGCGCCCCATGTGACTTTCGGAAGAATGCTGATCAACATGTTCACCGATCTCGAGAATGCCGGAATGGTTGTAGTCTGGGGTGCTAATCCGGCAACGGATTCACCACCGCTCGATATGGCGCGGCTTGAGGCCGCCGCTCGAAGGGGAGCGGATATCGTCGTGATCGATCCCAGATGCACAGAGACCGTCCGGCGGTGCTCGGCGCAATGGATCCCGATCAGACCTGGGACGGACGGGGCTTTGGCGCTCGGGCTTATCCAAGTTCTGCTGGAAGAGGATCTTCATGATGAGATATTCGCCGAAAAGTGGTGCCAGGGCTTCGCAGAATTTACCTCGTATGTGCAGCACTTCCGGCCGGAAGCGGTCGAAAAGATCACGGGAATCCCGGCAGGCGCGATACGAGACCTCGCGCGCCGGATTGCTCGCGCCCCCGGCTGCTCTCCGGTCATGTATACGGGGCTTGAATATTCGAACAGCGGTATCCAGGCTATTCGAGCCGTACTGACTCTTTGGGCACTTGCGGGGCAGCTGGACGTTCCCGGAGGATTGGGGCTCGCCATGAACGGTACGCATTTCCCGATCAATCGCGCCTGCAATCAGGCGAACCCGGATATCGGGCGCGCCGTTGCTCGCGATAAATTCCCGATCTATAGCCATTACCGCGGAGAATCGCATGCGAGCGGCTTGATCGATTCGGTGCTCGAGGGAAAACCTTATCGAATTCGAGGACTGCTCGTCCATGGCGCTTCTCTTATCACGTCGTGGCCGCAGGCTGGACTCTGGCGCGAAGCGCTCGATAAGCTGGAATTCCTCACCTGCATTGACCGTCAGCTCACTGCTGATGCCGCTTACGCAGACCTTGTTCTTCCGGCCACCACGATGTTTGAGATCAGTTCCTATATGACATACGGCCCGGTATTCAGGCTTCGCGAGCGAGTGATAGAACCTGTGGGCGAGTCCCGGAATGATTACCTGATCATGGCCGAGTTGGCCCGAAGGCTAGGTTATGGAGAACTTTTTCCGCAGACCGAAGAGGAGATGATCCGGTTCGCGTTGAAAGGATCGGGATACACGCTAGAGGATGTACGCAAGGCCGGCGGATCGGTAAGGATTCAGACCCCGATGATGGAGTACAAGAAATGGGAGAAAGGGCATCTGCGCGCGGATGGCATGCCGGGTTTTGAAACGCCGAGCGGAAAGTTCGAAATCCATTCCAGTATTCTCGCGGATTTCGGGTATGAACCTCTTCCCAAATACGTCGAACCTTTCGAAGGACCGCTTGCGGCCCCGGAGGTCGCGAGGGAGTTCCCGCTGGTTTTCAACTCAGGCGCGAGGCCGCAGAACGACTTTCGTTCACAGCATCACGGAATTCAAGGATTGGCGCGGGAAACACCTTCGCCCAGCATCGAGATGAACCCGGAAGATGCGAGTCGCAGAGGTATACAAAACGGGGACGCGGTCGAGGTCCGGACGAAAAGAGGGGCGGTGCGCTTTGAAGCAAGAGTCACTGCTGAAATCCTGGCTGGTAACGTGGAATGCAGCATGGGCGGGGGCGGTCCTGTGGGACCAGAGGCCTGGCGGAATTCGAATGTCAACGACCTCACGGATCTTTCCAACCGCGACGAGATCTCCGGTTTTCCCGTATATAAGGCGCTTCTTTGCGAGGTGACCAGGATCGGAGCTTCGGGCTTGGGCTCGCGCCCCGAGGCCGAACAAGTTTCTTCCGTTGTCGATCGGATTAAAACGACGGCATCCGAGCTTCCTCGGATTTACGTAGATAACAATGCGTCCACTCGTCTGGCCGACGAAGTTCGCGAGGTGATGCTGCCCTATCTGATGGGGGAATTTGGAAATCCCTCAAGCATTCATAAAAAGGGTAGGGACTCTCACGAGGCCATCGAGTGCGCTCGACGTCAGGTCGCGGGCCTCGTCAATGGCAAGCCTAGAAGGATGATTTTCACGAGTGGCGGATCGGAAGCGGACAATCTGGCCATCAAAGGCGTGGCGTATTCACTACGTGAGAGGGGTAATCACATCATTACGAGCAGGATCGAGCATCCGGCCGTCCTTGCGTCCTGTCGGTATCTGGAACGCGTCGGTTTTCAGATCACGTATCTGCCGGTTGACCCGGACGGACTGGTGCATCCGGATGATCTCAAGGATTCTCTCACGGACCGCTCGATCCTGGTCTCAATCATGATGGCTAACAACGAGGTTGGTACAATTCAGCCCGTAAAGGAGCTTTGTGCGATCGCTCATGACAGAGGAGTTTTGTTCCACACGGATGCCGTCCAGGCTGCCGGAAAGATCGATGTCGACGTGGAAGCTCTCGAAGTTGACATGCTCAGCCTTTCCGCGCACAAGATCCACGGACCGAAAGGTGCTGGGGCACTTTACGTGCGAAAAGGGGTTTCGCTCGAACCGATCATTCATGGCGGTAAACAGGAGAATGGACTTCGGGCTGGCACGGAAAACGTCGCCGCGATCGTTGGATTCGGCAAGGCTGCGGATCTCGCGCGTTCCACCGTTCGGGAATTCAAGGGATTAAGTTGCCTGAGAGACCGTCTGCAGGCCGGAATCACGCAGCTCATACCTGGAGCCGTCTTAAACGGCCATTCACAGCTGAGATTGCCGAATACCCTGAACCTGACGCTGCCCGGACTTCGCGGCGAGTCGATCGTGCTGGCGCTCGATCAGAAAGGGATCTGTCTTTCTTCGGGTTCAGCTTGTAAATCAGGTACGCCCGAGCCGACGCACGTCCTGCCGGCGATGGGGCGTTCGGTTGAAGAGGCGCATTGTGCAGTACGTTTTTCGCTATCAAACGAGACTTCGGATGCGGAAATCGACTCGGTACTGGCCGGCTTGAAATCAACGCTCGATGAGATGGAGACCACCGTTCGATTCCTGCCCTGCAAATGACCAGTCCGCTTCCCGGGCTTCAGCCTTGCAGAAATTCTGGCGTATGGGACGAAACAAAAGCTGGCCGGAGCTTCCCTGGGATTCATGGAAAGAAAGCTGCGAGACTCTTCACATGTGGACGCAAGTCGTGGGCAAGGTGAAGCTCAAGTTGACGCCGTTTTTAAATGAATGGTGGGGAGTAGGCTTTCATGTGTCGTCACGTGGATTGTCCTCTGGCGTGATCCCAGTGGGCGATCGTCTGTTTGAAATGAATTTTGATTTTATCGATCACAAGCTTTACGTTCGGGTCAGTGACGGGCAGAACGCGACTTTGTCGCTCTATCCTCGATCGGTGGCGGATTTCTATCTGGAACTGTGTTCGCGTCTTCGTTCGCTCGGGATTGAGGTGACGATTAACACGAAGCCCGTTGAAACCGTGCCTGACATTCCTTTTGAGCTCGACTCCCGGCATGCCTCCTATGACCCTGGGTATGTTCATGATTGGTGGAAGATCCTGACTCACACGACCCGGGTTATGCAACGTTACCGTTCTACTTTCGTCGGAAAGAGCAGTCCGATTCTTTTTTACTGGGGCTCTTTTGATTTAAGTTGTGCGCGCTACTCGGGGCGCCCAGCGCCGATGCCCCCGGTGGGCCCACGGTTCTTCAAAATCGGAGAGGACCAGGAGAATGTTTGCAGCGGCTTCTGGCCCGGAAATTCCAATGCAAGAGGACTCATTCACGGGAAACCCGCCTTTTACTCTTATACTTATCCTGCGCCGAAGGGTTTCGAGCGCGCCTCCGTTCGCCCTGCTCAGGCGTACTTCAATCCTGAATTCGGCGAGTTTTTATTGGAATACGACGATCTGCTCAAATTTCCCGATCCTGATGAGATGTTACTGGAGTTCTTTCAGAGTGCCTATGAAGCGGGGGCGACGCTCGGTAACTGGGATCGGTCGAACCTCGAACAGACTTTGGAGTCGCTGATCAGCAGATCGAAAGAAAAGACTGCGGCTTAGATCAAGGGAAGGAGTAAAACATGTCAAATTGCAGTCACCTCAATCAGATTCAGGAAGTGAAGCCTCGAACCCCGGAAGGCTGCGAGGAGTGTCTCAAGTCAGGCGACGAGTGGGTTCATCTGCGACTTTGCCGTACTTGCGGCCATGTCGGCTGCTGCGACAATTCAAAAAATCGCCATGCGACGAAGCACTTTCACAAAACTCATCATCCCATCATTCAGTCTTTCCAACCTGGGGAGGACTGGATGTGGTGTTATGTCGATCAGTCCATATTGGAAGACGCCGCCTAAGGAGTAACCAAATGCCCAAAGTTGTCGGAGTGGATCATCTCTCGATTTCGGTCAAGGATTTTGGAAAATCCAAGGCCTTCTACGGAAAGCTGCTGAAGTTTCTCGGCTTCAAGGTATTGGACGAATATGAAGACGCCATAGGGTGGACGAACGGGAAGACTCGTCTTTGGATTTCTTCAGCGGACGCGAAGGGCAGACAATACAAATACAGATTTGGCGATGTGGGTTTTCATCATTACGCGTTTCGTTTAGGCAGTCGTGAAGAAGTCGACGAGTTGCAGAAATTCCTTCAGAAGATGGGGGCCAAGGTCGTTGACCCTGCGGGCGAGTATTACGAGAATTACTATGGTGTCTACTTTGAGGATCCGAACGGACTAGAGTTTGAAGGCATGTGGTATGGCCGGATGAAGAAAGCGGCGTAGAAGCACGCAAGTGTAAGCTGAAGGAGTGTAAACTTCAGGATGGCCTACCCGTTCAGAGCAGCGTCACTTATTCGCGGGCTCTAGATCGCAAGCGCTCGATCAAGGTACACGTCGGTCCGTACGCAATCTGCGCAAAAGAGACGAGCCGGATCGTAAACGAAAAGCTGCTGTTTGCTCGACAGCGAGAAGACGACGGACGCCCGGGGGAATCGGAAATGTCATGGATGAAACGTACAACAACGGTCTCTTGAGAGTCGAAACCCAGAAGATCTCAAGCGAACTGCCAGCGAGGATGAGTTGGGCAACCTCCTATGCGGGGGCATGCGAAAGTTTAATCCACGAAGTGTTTCACGGGTGGGTGTAGCCAACTGCGGGAGTGGTTTTGCTACGCCGGTGCTACGGGGTTCTTACAGTGACTGGCCAGAAACAAAAAAAGGGCGGCTCACTTAAGAGCCAACCCCGTGTTTCCTCTGGACCCGACAGGGCTCACTTTTCTCATTCCTGAGAAAAGTAGCTCCCTGAGGAGGTCGCGCCTCCTGCGCTCCTCATTTCATTGTTCACCTTCGGTGAACAGGTCGTCGAACCGACGGTTCTCGCCCTGTCGGACTGCAATCCGGAAAATAAAAAAGGGTCGGGAATGCATCCCGACCCCTTTTTTATTCTATGAATGGCGGACCCGACAGGGCTCGAACCTGTGACCTTCAGATCCGTAGTCTGACGCTCTAATCCAACTGAGCTACGGGTCCCCAATAAAGAAGAGCCCCATGGATACACGAACTTTCGATGCGGCGCAAGGGTGCCGTAAGTCGGCGGGAGCGCGGCCCGGTTCGGGACAAATTTTGTAACTCGCTACAATTATTGTGCTTTATGGGAATAACGAAATACATACCCATTGCAAAAGCGGCGCAAAAGAAGCAACAAGGATGGACTATGCTGACCTCAAGCGACTGGTTGCTGGATCCACATTCCTGTCCCGGGCACAACCGAAACGAACTCGTTTCGCATCTCGATCGCCTTCCTTACGTCCATCACACTGAGTATCTCCACGTTGAACTGCCGAAGCGCTACGCCCTCGTCAATATCACTGACTTGGTCGGCGGTGTGCTGGAGCGTGCCGGCGTGCAGGATGGTCTTTGCTTCGTGAGTGCGATGCACATCACAGCGGGCGTTTATATCAATGACGCGGAATCGGGACTCCTGCGGGATATTTCGCGATGGATCGAGACGCTCGCGCCGTACGGCCGCGGCTACGAACATCATCAAACCGGTGAAGACAACGCCGACGCACATCTGAAATCATTTCTGACGAATCACGCCTTGACGGCGCCGGTCACGAAAGGTCACTTGGATTTCGGAACGTGGCAGCAGATCTTTTATGCGGAATTCGATGGTCGTCGTAAAAAACGCATCCTCGTCAAAGTGACGGGATTGGCCAAATAAGAGTTTTAAGCCCGCCGATTGCATCTGGTGTCCTGAAACAGGGACTAAGGGACTACCCCGGAAGGAAGTACCATGGATGCACTCGACTTTTTGAAATCTGAACATGAATCGATCAAGGGCTATTTTTCGAACTACGAGCAGACCGCTGCCCAGGATCAAAAACGGAAGATCTTCAATCAGATTCGCCGCGATCTTGAGCTGCATTTTTACCTTGAAGAAACTATTCTCTACCGTGCTTTTGAAGACTTCGTTGACATCAAGGACATCGTGAAGCGGGCTTTCGGTGAACACGCGATCGCGAAAATCCCGTTGAAAAGACTGGGCGAAATCGGCGTTTCCGATAAGGAATCGGAAAGTCTTTTTCAGGAACTGAAAAAGAGCATTTTCGAACACATTGATTTCGAAGAAACCGACTTTTTCACCGCAATCAGAAAAGTCATGAAGCGACCCGAGCGGGAACGGATGGGCCGTCTCATGCAAGCCGAACGGCAGGAAAGATTGGAAGCGGCTTAATACTATGGCATAAGGGTCCTAACCCGGAGGTCTCGCTCATGCACGTTCGTAGTCACGGTAACCTGTCGATTCAGTCCTACGCCGCCAAACAGCCCGGGGCACAGTTGGAAAAATTCGAATACGCCCCCGAGCCTCTCGGGCCGTACGACGTCGAGATCGAAATCGAGTGCTGCGGGGTTTGCCACAGCGATGTTCATCTCATCGACAACGATTGGAAGATGAATTCTTACCCACTGGTGCCAGGACACGAAATTGTCGGGTTCATTCACGAGAAGGGCGGGATGGTCCGGGACCTTCAATTCGGCCAACGGGTCGGGGTGGGCTGGCAGCGCGGCGCTTGTCTGACCTGCGAACACTGCATCCGCGGTGACGAAAACCTTTGTCCCAATAACGCGGCAACCTGCGTCGGGCACTTCGGCGGCTTCGCCAAGGAGATTCGGGTCGACAGCCGCTTTGTTTTTCCCATCCCGGACGAGCTGGAATCGGAAAACGCGGCTCCTCTGCTTTGTGGCGGGATAACGGTGTTCTCGCCCCTTCAGCATTATGCCGTACAGCCCTGGATGAAGGTCGGCATCGTCGGAATCGGCGGCCTCGGCCATCTTGCGATTCAGTTCGCCCGCGCGTTCGGCTGTGAGGTCACCGTTTTTTCCTCTTCTCCGGACAAGGAAAAGGAGGCACGCGAGTTTGGCGCGCGCCGGTTCATTTCGAGTGTCGATCCCGGCGCGATGGCAGCGGCAAGGGGAACCCTCGATTTCATTCTCACCACGAGCGTGGCTGATCTCGACTGGAACGCTTTCTTGAACATTCTGAAGCCCGACGGAAAGCTTTGCTTCGTCGGCGCTCCGGCTAAGCCGATCACGGTTCCTGTTTTCTCCTTGATCGGCGGTCGCAAAACGGTCTGTGGCAGCCCGATCGGAAGTCGCACCGCGATTCGTCAGATGCTGGAATTCGCGGCTCGACATAAAATCCAGGCGAAGGTTCAAACGATTCCGATGTCCGAGGCGAACAAGGCCATCGACAAAGTGCGCTCAAACCAGGCGCGCTACCGGATGGTCTTGAAGAACTAATGCGATTACAGTTCCCTCGCCGAGGCGTACTCGAGAATCGCCTTTAACTGGCCGTTGGCGTCCAGGCGTGCCTCTTCGAAAACCTTGGCCGCCTGACCGCTTCCGAGATAGTGTCCGCCACGGAACGCATGCAACGTGTGTTTGCGTCCTTGTGTCGAGGTGACCCAGCGATACATCGCCGAAAGCGTGAACTCGGTGATTCCGATCGCTTCCTGCGCGTGAGCTTCGGGAAAAATCTGCTTTTGCTCGTCTTCAGGCAGAAGATCGAAAAGCTCGGCGCTCGCGACGTAGTAAACGTTGAGATTCAGCTTTCTTTCGTCAAGAACCGGGAGCACTTCGGTCACGAAGGCAGCGGCAACGCCGTTACCCTGGAGAACGATTGTCCCCGACCGTTTGCGCGAATCCGCTCTTTTCAAGGCATAGATGCCCTTCGCGGCGGCCGATGCCGGTGGCAAGCCGTGCTTCGCCCGGTCGATCACGGGTTCGCTCGGGCGAGTCACAAACGGCGCGATCACCGCGGGTCGCGCCTTGAGCGCTGCCATCATGAGCGGCCAGATCTCCTGCGCGTCCCACGGGGTCAGGGTGATCATGGAGCCCTTCGGAAAGTTCTCCTGGAACAGGGTCAGCGCTTGCGGGTCGGCATGGGTCGGGCCGTCTTCTCCGGTTTTGGGCCCGGCATGGGCACAAACGATGATGAACGGTTTTTGCGGTTCCTTTGACGTCAGGCTCTTCATCTGCTGTCCGATGGCATGGAGTCGGGCTGGAACGTGCTGAAGAGCCGCGATGAAGGCACCATACGAGGAGCCGATCCCGATGTGATTTCCGTAAGTCGAAATCCCGGCCAGAATACCGCCCATGGCGTCCTCGCAAATCCCGCCAACGGCGAGAATCCGCGACTGGGGATTTGAAACAGCGTTGAAGAAGCCCGGCGCGAAGCCCTTGTTGACGTGACTAACACTCGTCGATTCAAGGAGATCGGCCGAGGCGCCGATGATCGCGCCACCGGTTCTCTTGTTCAGATAATTCGCGACGTCGCCCAGCACGCCACGGAGCGTGACGTTTTGGCCGGGTTTAAGTTGCAATTCCGGGGGGGTCTGATCCGGAGTAAGGGCCGGGTCATTATAGAGCGTCGAAAGGCGCGGTGACTCAGCCCGCGGCAAGCGGCCGGAGTTCTTCAGCCGATTCTTGGAATCGACGATGGAGTTTCCGATCGTGGTCGCGATCGTGCGATCCTTCTCGAGAACGGAACGGATCACGCTCAGGCAGTCGAAGAAGTTCTGCTCCACGCGTGCGGGCGCCTTGTCGCCGGAGAAGCGCGGGAACTGAGTCTTGAACTCGGTTTCGAATTCCTTCAGGAACGCGTAGAAGGGTTCGGAACAAAACGCATGCCCGGCGCCGTGCGAGCCGCGGCCTTCGATTCCGTATTTCCAGCCCTTGACCGTGCGATACACGATCCCGGTGGGTTGCTGGGTCGGCTTAGAAAGCGAGAGCTGCTGGGCGGCGATGATCTGCTGGAAGTCGAAACCGTTGGGAACGTAAACGACATTCCAATCATTGAGGTAGAAGAGTTCAGCGGGAGACCACTGGACGTAATCGCCCGGGTTCTGACCGTCTCTGCAAACGCGATTCGAGTCGATGGAGGCCTGGTTCCAATCCAGATGCATAATAAGATTGGAAAGCTGCGCGGAGCCCGCCGTGGCGAGGGACTCCTGCACTCGGCCCGGCGTCATGCCGCCCTCACCCTCAAGCACATGAACCCAGGGCGCGTGTCCGGAGCCATACGTGTCGATTGCGCCGAAGGCGAGCCCGAACGAGGCCGCGACGCCCACCCCTGAAGCGCCCGTGGCGAGTTTCACGTGGGGAGTGGCCGGGGTTGGATGGCCGTCGAGTGGCTTCGCGCTGTATTTTCTGAAGAGGGGCGTATCGGTCACCGGATTTCTGCGAAATCCAAGAAGGTCTTCCAGTCTCAGCTGGAGCCTTTCCGAAGGAAGAAGGTCGGGGTGCGAAATGCGAACGAATTCGTTTCGCAGTGCCCAGGCGGCATAGAGGCCCATCGCCTTGTGACCCGCACCGTAGGAAAGGATGTCGGCGTTCATCGCATCGGGGTCCGAGAAGTCGTAATTCATCGTATGGAAAAGGAGCGATTGGACGATCCGCCCTGACGAAATGCTTCCCCCCGGGTGTCCGGATTGCGGGACGAAGTTATAAAGGATCGCGCAAAGCGTGCGATAGATCAGGTCCGAGCGTTCCAGCGCCGCCAGTGATTCGGGAGTGATCTGCGGCTTACGGGGTGTTTGCCCAAGATCGAAATATTGGCCCCGTCTCTGAGCGAATTGCAGGATGTTTGAACTCATTGCTAGGTCCTTTCTTAGTAGAGGTGTTTCGCCTCTTTTACGAATTTCGCGAACCCGTCCCGATCCTTTGAGGCCTTTTCGAGCTGAACGATACCAAGCTTGAGAGAGTCAATGTCGGTTGCCATCGAGATCCGGATGAAATGCTTGCCCTTGGAACCGATTTGCCCGAAGGAGCGCCGATCCATGGTTGCGACGCCGTGCCTGTAGAGCAGAAATTTCTGAAAGAGCGTCGCCGGAGAGGTTCGGGGTGAGATGCTTTTCGGGAGTTTTTTGTATTTCTCGATTGCGCCGAGGTTCTCGCAGACGCCCTTGATGTTGGGAAACGCGTAGAACGCGCCTTTCGGGTTCGCGCAGGAGATCCCCTCGATTGAATTGAGGGCGTCGATGACATAATCGCGGCGCTGCTGGAACTCATGGACCATCCTGCGGACCGTCTCGGTGCTGCTCGGGTTTTCGATCGCTTCTCTTCCGGCTTCCTGGATGAAGGGAGGAGTGCAGGAGAAATTGTTGATATTCAGGTTTTTGAAAATGGCCGCTTCCTCGAGTGTCGGCAGGATCGCGTAACCGAGGCGCCAGCCGGTCATCGCGAAGGATTTGGAGTGTCCGCTCACCAGAACAGTTCTGTCCTGCATTCCTCTTTGTGAGATTATGCTGTGGTGCTTGAGTCCGTCGAAAATGATGTGTTCGTAAACCTCATCGGAATAGACCCGGACGTTTTCGTCGCATTTCTTGCGGATGACCTGGGCGATTTTTGCAAGCTCCTCTTCGGCGAGAACGCCTCCCGTGGGATTGGAAGGTGAATTGATGAAGATGAGCTTCGTCTTTCGCGTAATGAGCTTTTCGAGTTCGTCCGCGGTGAAGCTGAACCCTTTCTTCTCGTCCAAATGGAGCGGAACGGCTTTGGCCCCAAGATAGGTGATCCAGGATTCATAGATCGGGAATCCTGGGCTCGGGTAAATCACTTCATCTCCGGCGTTCACATAACTCATCAAAGCGTAGCCGATCGGTGGCTTCGCGCCGACGGTGACCACCACGTGATCGGGATGAATTTCGATTCCGCGAGTTTCAGAAATCTGTTTTGCCACCGCACGACGAAGCGATTCGATTCCGGCGGGGGGGCAGTAATGCGAATTGCCGCGGTGAATGTGATCGACGGCCACCTGGTTGATGAAATCCGCGCTGTTGAAGTCGGGTTCGCCGAGATTGAATCGAATGACTTTCATCCCGGCCTGTTCCGCACGACGGATGTCATCCCCGACTTTGAACGCGTTTTCACTTCCAAGGTTCTTCATCCGACCAGCGAGTAGCTTCATCTTCCCCCCCGAGTTGGGCTCCCGGCGCAAGTGTTTTGTGCGAGATTCATTTATAGCATTACTACATCGGGCTTGGCGATCGTGAAGCAGCCAAAAATGGCCTGAAAGGCGCCCGGTGCACGAGCTTTAACAAGAAAGTGCCCGGGTTCGGAGCTCAGGGATCGGCTCAAATCCGACGAGTACCTGACTTAAACATTCCAGATTGGCTTTCCGATGACTTGCCCCAGTATTCTTGTTAAACTTTCGCCCACTACGAACAAGGAGCAGGACCATGAAAGCGCTGGTAAAAAAGCACAGAGAAAAAGGTTTATGGCTCGAGGATGTACCTGAGCCGACGATCGGGGACCAGGATGTCCTGATTCGGATCAACAAGACGGCTATTTGCGGAACGGACGTCCATATCTACAAATGGGATGATTGGGCTCAGAAGACGATTCCGGTTCCGATGCATGTCGGGCACGAGTTCGTGGGCGAAATCGTCGAAATCGGGAAATGCGTTTCCGGATTGAAAATCGGTGAACGCGTCTCAGGAGAGGGACACATCGTTTGCGGGCACTGCCGGAATTGTCGGGCGGGCCATCGTCACCTTTGCATCAATACGATCGGCGTGGGCGTGAACCGGCCGGGCTGCTTCGCCGAATACCTCGCGATTCCGGCGAGTAATGTCTTTCCGATTCCGGACGGCGTGACGGACGACGAGGCGTCGATTCTGGATCCGCTCGGGAACGCCGTCCATACCGCACTTTCGTTTGATCTGGTCGGAGAGGATGTCCTGATCACGGGGGCGGGCCCGATCGGCATCATGGCCGCGGCCGTGGCTAAACACGTCGGCGCAAGGCATGTCGTGATCAGCGACGTAAACGAGTACCGGCTCGACCTGGCTCGCAAGATGGGGATCGAGAATGCTGTTGACGTCTCGAAGACCTCGATCCGGGATACGATGAAGAAGCTGGATATGCACGAGGGTTTCGATGTCGGGCTAGAAATGTCCGGAAATTCAGCCGCCTTCAACGATATGATCGAGACGACCAAGAACGGCGGTAAGCTCGCGCTTCTCGGTATTTTGCCGAATGACACCCGGATCAATTGGGATCACGTTATTTTCAAGGGTCTCTTTATCAAGGGAATCTACGGACGAGAAATGTTCGAGACCTGGTATAAGATGTGCGCGATGATTCAGAGCGGTCTCAATATCAAGCCGATCTTCACGCATCGCTTTCCCGTGGATCGTTTTAAGGAAGGCTTTGAAACCATGGTTTCCGGGCAGTCCGGCAAAGTCATTCTCGAATGGAGGAAATCCTAATGTCTTACAACTCATCACGGCAAATTTACGCGGATACCCTGGCCTCGATCCGAAAAGACGGCCTTTATAAAGATGAGCGGATCATCTGTTCGCATCAGGGCGGCGAAGTGAAAGTGCGCTTCCCGGCCGAAGCTCCTGAAAAGAACATGATCAATCTTTGCGCCAATAACTATCTCGGCCTTTCGAGTCATTCCGACATCCTGAAGGCCGCCCACGAAGGGCTCGATAAACGGGGCTATGGCATGTCCTCGGTTCGCTTCATCTGCGGAACTCAGGATATCCATCGGGAGCTTGAGAACAAGATGAGCAATTTTCTCGGAATGGAGGATACCTGCCTTTTTGCTTCGTGCTTCGATGCGAACGGCGCTCTTTTCGAAGCGATTCTTTCGGCCGAAGACGCGATCTTTTCGGATCGCCTGGTCCACGCGTCTTTAATCGACGGAATGCGACTCTGCAAGGCGCAACGGCACATCTTCGAGCACCAGGACCTGAATGATCTTGAACAGAAGCTGAAAGCCGCGAAGTGCCGGATGAAGCTGATCATCACGGATGGTGTTTTCTCAATGGACGGTGACATGGCCCGCCTCGATGAGATCTGCCGGCTCGCGGAGAAGTACGACGCGATGGTCGCGGTCGATGACTCTCATGCGACCGGGTTCATCGGAAAAACCGGGCGCGGGACTCATGAACACTTTGGAGTGATGAACAAAGTCGATATTATCACGACCACCTTCGGCAAGGCCCTCGGGGGGGCGACCGGAGGATGTGTTTCGGCGAGGAAGGAAATAGTCGACCTGATCAAGCAGCGGGGACGGCCCTATCTGTTCAGCAATGCGCTCATGCCGGCGGTTGTTTACGCGTCGCTCAAAGTGATCGATGTCCTTTCGTCCTCGACAGCCCGTCGCGACAAGCTCGAGGAGCTCACGAAATTCTGGCGTAACGGCTTGACTGACGCCGGTTTCGATCTCAAGCAGGGCAATACGCCGATTGTGCCGATCATGTTTTATGAAGCCAAACTCGCCCAGGAATTCAGCCGTGACCTGTATAATGAAGGCGTCTTCGCGGTTGGTTTCTTTTACCCCGTGGTTCCGAAAGGCGAGGCAAGGATCAGGACCCAGATTTCGGCCGGCCTTGAGAAAGCCCAGCTCGAGAGAGCGCTCGAAGCGTTTGTTAAAGTCGGGAAAAAGCACCGCGTTCTCGGGGTAAAAAAGGAAGAGATCACCGCAAGATATTCCTGAATTCAGCGTCGCGCCCGTGGTTTCTTGGACACAGATCGCTTGTGATCAGCTGTATTAAACTTGGAGAGCTGAAACGAGCCTTTGCGCCGGATTGTTCTGTGATTTCAGGGCCGCCCCATTCGGGGTACTTTCCTTGCTTCAGCATAGGGTAACCACCGATTGGCGATTGGAGTATCTATGAAGCGGGTTACCCCGTTGGCTTTTGCACTCGCACTGTTTTTCGCGGTCTGTTTGGCGATCTCGGATCCCGCTGACGCGACTCCAGATGCCGCGAATTCCGAACATTTGGAGCTCGCGGCCGACTCCCGGTGAATCACTGTGTCCTGGATACCTGTCAAACAATTCTACAGTTCGTCTCATCTCCGATTTTAAGTATCGATCCGTTTTTTAAGCTCATTTTCACGCGCATCGGGTGGTGTCGTTATGGCGCACGCGTTGCAGTCTGACTTGTCCGAGAGATGAGAGGGTGACGTGAAGACATTTAATCGTAGCGGTTCTGTAGGTCTGGTTGCGACCATTCTTTTATTGTTATCGGCAGTAGGGTGTAAAGGCGGCGGTACGACCACGCCCGGGACCGACAGCACGGGCGGTTCAGGCGGATCATCGACCACAGCCTTCGTGCTCAGCGGGACTGCTACTTATGATGCTGTTCCGGCTCTGGATAACGTGACCGAAGGCGGAGTGAGACTCGGCTACACTATGGCGGTCGCGAAGCCGATTCGGCGCGCGACGGTTCAGGCGATCCGGTCCGGGGTCGCGGTTGCTGAAACGGTAACGAACGATTACGGCGAGTTCATCTTGGATGTTCCTCCTGGGACAGCGGTTTACCTCCGCGTTCGCGCTGAAATGCAATCCAACGGATATTATTCCGATGAAGGTTTGTCCTTTTGCGATGGCGCGAGCTGGGACGTCAAGGTGGTGGATAACACCGATTATCAGGCACTCTATGTTCTGGACGGCTCAACCAACTACAGTGGCGGACGCTCCGGGATCGCGATTCACGCGCCGCTGAGCCGATCGGCGGGATATTACCGCGATCGTTCGTCAGCCCCGTTTGCGATCCTTGATACCGTGATTTCGGATATTGAACTTGTTTGCCAAGCTCGGCCCGACGCCTATTTTCCGAAACTTCGCATGAATTGGAGTGTCGATAACACGAACGAGAGTGGTCAAGTGAGCTGGGGCCAGATCGGGACGACCTACTACACGATTGAAAACGGAATTTCGAACATCTACATTCTCGGTGACGAGGACGTCGATACGGACGAATACGACGATCACGTTATCGCCCACGAGCTCGCGCATTACTTGGAAAACGAGCTTTTTCGTTCCGATTCGGTCGGCGGGAGCCATTCATCGCGCGACACGCTCGATCCACGAGTTGCCTTCGGTGAGGGTTTCGGTAACGCCGTTTCCGCGATGGCGCTTTGGGACCCCATTTATGTCGACACGAACGGCATGAATCAGGCGGGCGGCTTCATGCTGCGAATGGACACTCCCCCGGTCGGTGACAACAGCGGCATTTATAGTGAAAAGAGCATCCAGTACTTTCTCTGGAAGCTTTACGAGAATCGCGCGGCGGTAGCCAATGCCAGCGCATTCGATCGCATCTACGACATTCTCGCGAATTATCAAACGACGAGCCCCGCCCTCACGACCGTCCTGACCTTCGCCTCCTACTATAACGAGGCCTATGGCGGTGATGCCGAGGATTTGATGAATCTCTGGGAGATTGATCTTGATACACCCTACGACGCCCTTTGTCCTGGGTCGTGCAACGGTGTTTCGGATTACGCCGACCCTTTCGATTTCGATAACGATATTGGTAATTGGTACAGCGGCTATCGTTATTACGAGCAGGACACCGGCTATTCCTATGACGAAAATTTCTGGAGGATCTATCGCGAGTTGCAGTACGGAAGAAACTACCGCAACGGGCATGATCAAACGGATTGGGCGAACTACTCGAGCCCGCGAAATAAGTTCGGCAACAACCGTTATTATGTTTACATCGCACCGACGTCCGGAACGAGAACGATTTCGGTCGACCGTCTGGCCGGCTTTGCAAGCTGTTTGACGGATTACCTCGATATGTATGTCTACGATCGCGGAATCAGTGTTGGTGCCGATTACAGCTCGAGTGGCTGCCCGAGTGTCACCATCGATGTTACCGCGGGCGAGGCCTACGTCATGGTCCTGAGAGGCTATGCCGCGGAACTTTCGGGCTGGGATGTAACGGTATACTAAATTTCACCAGGAACGATAAAGAAAGTGACGGAGAAAATATGAAAAGCTCAACGTTTTTGCCGCTGGTTGTTTCAGCTTTCGTGATGGCCCTCGGTCATGGAGTCAGCCCCGCTATTGCCGGACCGACGCTGAAACAAGGTGAAAAATTTTACGGAGGCAAGCCGCGTCCTCCAGTGACCGTGACCATTCAGTACGCGAAACCCGTCAGGCCCGAAAGCGATCTGAGCGTTCAATTCGGCGTTAAGCCGGCGTCGGATTGTTCGGATTTGAAAACGAAAATCAGGGTCACAGGTGATCTAAGTTGACCTCCGAATCGGAACTCTCTCACGCCACGTGCGGTCCTGTTACCGTCACGCCGACGGTCCACGTTCCGTCGAAGGGTAGGGGCGCGGTGATTGCCGACGTCTCATTCGAGGCCAACGGCCAGAAATATTCTTACAGTCGCTCGGCGAAGATTCACGCGAGCGATGCGCCCGTGCCGCAGAAGCCTTCTGGACCGGCCATGCGTGATTCGAAGGGCGAGCCCATCAAGGTGCTCAAGGCGCGTGAATCCTGAGCGTAGCGACCGGGGCGGGCGTGTCGCAGCTATCCTTCTGCCGCGACCTTTTCGGTCGCCTCGGTCCGTTGCGCTTTTTCGATCTCGGCCCGGACTTCGGTCATGTCGAGAGTCTTGGCTTTTTCGATCACCTGTTCCAGCGCCGACTCAGGCAACGCGCCGGCCTGCTGAAAGAGCAGGATTTTATCCCGGAAGAGCATCAAGGTCGGAATTGACCTGATTCCAAACGCGCCCGCAAGCTCCTGTTGGGCTTCCGTGTCGACCTTTCCGAAAACAATGTCGGGGTGCTTTTCCGAGCTTTTCTCGAATGTGGGGCCGAATGCCCGGCACGGGCCGCACCAGCTGGCCCAGAAATCAAGCAGGACGATCCCATTCTGCTCGATGATTGTCTGAAAATTCTCTTTTGTTACGTTTACAGTCGCCATGTGAAACCTCCCTGCATTTCAAAAGCCTTCTTTAATTAGTATTCAATAGATTTCTTGAATAGTCAAGATGAAAAGGCCGCGCTCTCGATCAGCAGGGTGACATGCTTCATTATCAGCTGAGGCTGTTTAGCCGACGATTGAAACGTCGTTAAGCAATACGAAAGCAGGGCCGAAATAGCCGCTCCCCTGCATGCTGTTCGACTGAAACTGCGCTCGCTTGACAACTTCGCGTGAGAACCGTGCGTTCGCGAAGTTTTCAGTGATGGAGCCGGAGAGGGAGCCGCCTTTCATGTAAGTCACGGATCCTTTTCTGTTGTCGTAGAGTTTGGCGAGCCGGATTTCGCTGCTGAAAGTCCCGCTATTCGGGTCAGCGAACAGCCCGGAGAATTGCAAAATTTCCATCACGACGGGCGCCTGCTTGGTGAGATCCGCGTGGGACAGTTTTCCCGCCTCAATCACGAGGTTGCCACGGGCTGTCGTCGGGTGCGTTCCCAGATAATCCGCGTATTGTTTATCCGTCAGCGTCGTGATCACCCGATTGCGATCGACGACTTTGACAGGGCGCTGCTCGATCCCCTGGTCAGACAAGACGGTGGTATCCGCGCCGAAAGGAAGGAACGGGTCCAGCGTCATTGTGATCAGGTCCCCTTTCGCTTCGGGAATGAGATCTTCTCCTGGTTTGACGAAGGGCAGGCCGTGATACGCGTTCTGCGCCGAAAGCTGCGAAACATGAGTGTTGAACAGGGTCGCCAAAACGTCCGCGTCGATGATGACGGGGTACTTCCCGGTGGTCGGCTTTGAAACATCGAGCGAGTGTTCGGCACGATCAGTGGTTTCTGCAAAAATTTCTTCGATTGCGAGGTCGTCGAGATGGACGGACCAGCGCATATTCAGGTATTCATCTGACTGCGGGACGGACGTCCCGCTCTTCGGCCTTTCAGATGACCGTGGGGCCTCCATCATTGAATAAGCGGCTTCCGCGTAAGCGCGGCTCTGTGAGGAGCGGTGGACAAGACCAGTGCTCAGGTGGAGTTCCCGATCGTGTACGGCAAGGAACAGTTCAGCCGAACTGAAAACCGTTGGGCGTTTCTGAGCCGTGCAGTCTTTGACTCTTTTCGTGAGATCATTCATCGTGCCGGCAAGGTCTTCGGCCATTCTGGGGTCGGTTGTTTTGAGATCGCTCAGAGGTGACGCGATTTTTTCGGGAAGACTCCAGGCCTGGTAATCGGTCTGAAGGGCCGCGGCAACCGCCGAGTCCAGCTGCGGCGCAAGCGGAAGCGAGGGAAACAGCTTTTTCGTGATTTCGCCCTGGCGGTCCGGCTTGTTCAGCGGAACCATGATCCTCGCGAGGATGCTTTGGACGTAAACATCCCTGTCCTGATCGATGGCGAGCGCATTGCCGTCGAGCAGGAAATAGCGCTCACGCCGATGGACATGCTCCTGCGTGATAATCCAGCCCTTCACGTCTTTTCTGCTGGAAAGCGCTTTCTTCAGTTGTTCGAGAGTCCACGATTTCTTAGGCATGAAATTGATCCTGTTCTATCCCAGAATGACGTTGTCCAAGAGCAGGTAGGGGCCGCCGCAACCCGCATAAACAAATTCCTTGTGATATTTGCCGCAACCGCCCGTGTCGTTAAAGGGATTTTGAGCCTTGTCGGGTTCCTTCGAGTTGAACTCGATCTTGGATTTCGCCACAATCGAGTTCAGGATATCCGGGGTGTACCCGGTCATCTGAATGTCACCGCCAGCCGGCCCCTTGAACAGGCGTCCCGTCGGTTTGCCATCCCTGATCTCCTGGAGAAAAGAGATTCCCACCTGGATTCCCATTCCTTTCGGATCTTCCATTCCGCCAGCCGGATGAAGCGCGAGAAAGCCGTCTTTGAGCTCCGTCATCAACTCGTCCAGGGTCTTGTTACCGGCACTGAAGTAGGTGTTCGTCTGCCGTGTGTAAACGCCGTTCGCCCAGCTTTCACGCTTGCCATTTGCGGTGCGCGCTACACCGAGGCGGAGAGCCGAAGTGAGGTTGGTCATCGGCGGCTTCAGGATGCCCTTGTCCAGAAGTACCTGCTTTTCCGAGAGCCAGCCTTCTTCGTCAAAAAAGTAGCTGCCCCAGGCCGCGTAATCGTGCTCGGCATTCCTGAAAATGGCCGGGTTGTTCAAGATCGTCGCGTGTTCGTTGCCGACGACCTCGCCGGACTTGTGAAGTTCCCAGGCCTTGCTTCGCCCCCTCGCGCAGGTGTCGCCTTCCTGCGAATGCCCGAACGCTTCATGAGCGAGAACTCCGGTGAGCACGGGACCGAAGAGGACGCGATACTTCCCGGGGGGAAGCCGTTCGGCTTTTTTCAGGGCTTTGAGATTTCGAAGCATGTCCACGATTTCCTCGTCGGTGATCCGGACCGTTTCGAGACCACCGAGGCCGCCCATTCGGCAGAAGGTGCGATCAGCGCCCGACATGGTGATAATCATGAGCGAGAGCCGGTACAGGGCCTGCGACATATTGGTTTCACGGTCCACGAAGATGGACTCCTCGTACGAGAAATTCTGCCGTGCCATCACGAAGGTCAGGTCGTCGGGATTCAGGCCGACTTTCGGGGTAAGTTCCCTACAGCGGGACACAATCGCCTTGAGCTGCTCCAGACAGGAATTCCCGGAAATCGAGGAGGGGTCTTCGCTATAGCGGATCCCGAAGTGGACAAAGGTGTCGGCTTGAACATCACTGGGGATCTGCGAGGTGATTTCTTCGTCGAGGCCGGGCGAAAGCCGCTCAGACCATTTCGCGCCGTGATAAGCTCGCTTGATGGCGCCTTCGAACGGAGCGCTGTTTTGGACCTTTTTGGCGAATTCGGTCGCGATGGTCTTCAGTGACTCGGGATCGACCTGGTCGCTTGCCTGCTCGTAGAGCGTGTAGCCGTCGTAGATCCTCAGCACGATTCCGGCGCTGATCTGATCGGACAGCTGGCTTTGCTTCAGGTTGGCAAGGAACCCTTTCGACGCCTTCCTTTCATAAAAAACAGACCCATACCAATCAGGTTTCTGTTCCAAAATCGGAATCAACGCGGAAAGCCTACCGCGAAGTTCGGTCAAATCTTCGGAAAGAGGGGCTCGGGAAACGGGGGATTTGGGGGTCATCGGAGTACCTTCCAACTGTCTAGTAACCGAACTTGTTCGAGAGCGCAATCAATGAGGATATGTTAGTCTTTGCGCATGGGATCAGTATTTTTCAATCGGCGGATGGCGATTATCCTTTTTATGGGTTTTTCATCCGGAGTTCCGTTATCGCTGACGGGAACAACCCTCCAGGCCTGGATGAAGACGGAGAATGTGGATCTGACGAAGATCGGCCTGTTTTCTCTCGTGGGGCTTCCCTATGCTTTGAAATTCCTCTGGGCGCCGTTGATGGACCGCTTCTCTCTGCCTTTTTTGGGGCGCAGAGTGGGATGGATTCTATCGATGCAGATTCTGCTGTTTTTTTCGATAGCGGTGATGGGCTTTGTCAGCCCGGCGCAGTATTCGTGGACTGCCGCTATCATCGCGCTCTTTGTTTCATTTTTCAGTGCCAGCCAGGATATCGTTGTCGATGCGTATCGGACCGACTTGCTCGATAAGCACGAAATCGGTCCGGGCGCGTCTCTCTATGTTACGGGATACAGGGTTGCAATGCTCGTCTCTGGAGCGCTTGCTCTGATTATGGCGGACCACCTTCCCTGGCAGACCGTCTATCTCACCATGTCCGCGACCATGGGAATTGGTATTTTGGCTTCACTCCTTGCGCCACTTCCCCGCGTTTCGGCTGCCGCTCCCAAAACGCTCGCCGAAGCAGTCGTGATGCCGTTGATGGAGTTCTTCAAACGAAAAGGCGCTTACGAGATCATCGCGTTTGTTATTCTGTATAAAATCGACGTGGTGCTCGCGACGGCGATTACCACGCCCTTTATTCTCGAAATGGGTTTCACGAAAACGGACATTGGCGCGGTCACGAAGGGCTTCGGACTTGTCGCCACGATTCTGGGCACGTTGACCGGCGGGGCGTTGATGGTGCGGCTCGGCATGAAGCGTTCGCTTTGGACTTTCGGTATCACCCAGGCCTTTTCCGGGCTGTCTTTCATGCTGCTCGCGCGATTGGGACACCATTATCCGATGATGGTGACGGCGATCGCCGCTGAAAATTTTTGCAGTGGAATGGGAAATGCCGCGTATTCGGGTTTTCTAATGAGTTTGTGCAACAAGCGGTTTTCGGCCACCCAGTTCGCGCTTTTAACGAGTTTGATGGCCGTGACCCGCGTACTGGGGAGCTCGCCATCCGGCTATTTGGCGAAAGCGATGGGGTGGGAACAGTATTTTTTGTTTGCGACGCTCGCCGCGATTCCGAGCCTTATACTGCTGACCCGCTACCCGAAATGGGCGCAGGCCAGCAGCGATTGACCAGGCGGATTCAACGTTCAGAGCTCGGGGCTTCTCACTTCGCAAACACCGTGCAGAACCACGTGATCCAGCTTGAGCCATGAACTGATCACGAATGTCTCGCCGTCCGGATTGCCGGTTGGATAACTGAGGACTGGGGGGTTCGGGTTCGCCGCAGTCGCGAAGCCGCGGACTATCTGCGCTCTTCCGTCATGGCTGCTGAAGTGGGTCGCGGGTCCGCCATAAACAGGCTGCTCGTTGCATTGAACATGGAGTTCATCCCTGCATACCGAAGGGTTGACCTGAGTTCCGGTCTCGGACGGAGTTACCTTGAAATCGCAGAGTGCCGCGTGTGCCCTGCAGGAAACGCCCGGGGTCATTTTTCCGTCTGTTGTTCCGGTATATCGGCACCGCAGATAATAGCGGCTGTCCTGCACGGCTTGCGCAGGACCAGCCGCTATCACCAGTGCCCCCAAAACCAGCAAAATTATTTTCTTCATCCCTATTCTCCTTATGACGAGGGTTGGCGAGGTTCAAAGGCCAGCCAGCGGCTGTTTGCAAATGCCGTGCAACCGCCCGGCGCCAAAACCTGCGATTAGGATGGGGGAGTTAGCGAAAAGATCGCACGAAAGAGACGACACCTGCTTTGAGTGCTTCAACGACTTGAAGAAGCCGGTCCGAATAGGGATGATTCTGTCCGTCAATGATCAGGGGGTGAGTCGTCTTTGTGAGTTCGCGAAATTCCACCGGATCGTTATAAAAAAAACATTCGGCGTAGCAGGTCGCCGAATCGGTAATCCTGCGGCTGAGATTCAGGTTGCGCGCGAAAATTCCCGGAGCAACGCGTTTGACATTCGGTGATCCCCCGAAGCGATCGAACGGGATGCCGAGTTTTCTGGAAATTTCGTTCACCACGAACTGGCTGAGCTGGACAGAGGTGTCCCACGCGCTTGGATTCAGGAGATGGCGGGCAAAATAGCGGCGGTCCTCGCGGGTAGCGAATTCTGTGGGTGTAAAGGCGCCAGGGACGTAAGCTTTCGTCCCGTTTGTGGCGAAATCCCGGGACATCGTGTCAAAATGAATGACCAGGGTGATGTCAGGAGCGAAATTCCGGATCAGATCTTTGCGAGCCGTGAGATCGGCGTTCAGAATGAAATACTGCGAACGCATGGACTCCGAGAAAATGGCCTTGAATTGTTGGTGCGCGGCGAACGCGTTGTACAATTTAGGTCCGGGGGGAGCGATCGTGAGAAGATCGACGAACCAATCTTCGAGCGATCTCTTCCGGAACTCCTGAAGAGCATAGTCCCTGAGTGGAAACGTCTCATACTCAATTGACGTGACCGGGGCCAATGTTCGCCGGGTCAGAAAGACCGTGGCACCGAGCTTCACCAGCTCACTTTCGAGCAGAAGAGCTGCTTGCAGGTTGATCAATCCTTCGCTGATGATTTTACCGTCGGGGCCTTCGATGTACTTTTCGGTTCTGCGATCCCAAACGGGGCCGCCCATGTGTCCGGGATCAAGTGCGATACGGAGCCCGGCAAGCGGTCTGTTCTCGGGATTCATCGATGCCGCGAGAAGCCGCGCTTCGAGGTCGGTGAGCTGCGAATTCTCGGCGAGTCTGATTTTGAAATCCGAAACCTGTTTCGATGCGCGATCCTGAAAAACCGAAAGAACGTTCCACCGGGCGTCCCAGGAACTGAAGTTCTGAAAGCCGCCGCTCAGATCAAGGAACGGGATCCGTTTCGCGATTCCCGCAGTCGTTTGGAGACCGTTCAAATCATCGACCAGCGGCTGCGAGTCGGGTTCGTCCGGCACTCCGAAGTGCTGAAGGACGGCTTGTGTTCTGGCGAAAGCCTCCCGCGCGTTTATGGAGCGAGCCATGCTCTTCGACGGGACGTCGCGACTTTCGACGGAGCGCGACGGGAAATCAGGAGAGGCCACGGCAAAAACCGGTGCGAGGAGGAATAAGCTGATCCAGCTTCGCGATAGCACGAGTTTCATGATCCCCCCCCTTTTCCGAAATGTCGAAAGAGATATACGACGAGAGAGACAACGATGCTGATCAGAATCGATGTTGTGATCGGGAAAAAGAACCGGAAGTTTTCCCTTTCAATCGCGATGTCGCCCGGAAGGTGCCCCAGGTGAAGGTTCTTGCCGCCCAATTGCCAAAAAATACCGGTTACGATCAGCACCGCTCCAATCAGGATGAGGGCTTTTGCAACCGGGTTCATGAGACTCACTTTTGTTCGGGCGTACTCGTGTTTTCACCCTGAGCGGAATCAGCTGGCTTGGCGGCTTCCGAAACGGGGAGCGGCTTCGGTAACGAGCCGGACAGAGGCTTGGGCAGCCTTGCGCCGGCATTCGGTCCGCCTGGTGTTGCTGGTCCGCGGGGTCCTCGAGAGCCTCGCGGGTCTCTCGGTCTGCCTCCGGGGCCGCCCGCGTTGCGCTCCTCGCGACGACCCGGCTCGTCCTGACGGTCTCGGCGGTGGCCGCCGTGTTTTTTGCCGTCTCTCCCGCCCTTGCCACCCTTGCCGTCCCGGCGCCCGCGCCCGTGACGCTCCGGGTGAGGCGGGTTGATCGGCGCGTAATATTCGGGGCGATAGTAATGATCACCGATTTGGATTGCGCCCGCCGGCGCGTTCTCTCCTTCAGAGAGGGACAGGACCACAACTCGCTTCAGATCGTTCATCCGACCCGAAACGGCCTGCACGGCATTCAGCATGAACGCGAGCTTGTCTCCTTCGAGCTTCATTCCTTCTTTGAAGGCGTCACTCGTGGCTTGCGGGAGCTCTTCAGCGGTTTTGCCCGACTTCGCGAGTTCATCCTGCATTTTAGCTGCGTTCTTTATATTCACGCCTGTGTATTCGGTGATCGTTTTCACGGTGCGCCTCGGTCTTCTTGTTAGAGCTCGCGACAGCGTCCGGCCGATCGGTCCGCGTCGCAAGCTGTTCAATACTTCCTCGGTTTGGTTCAAGTAATCGCCTCAAGGCCGTTGGCCCTGAGGAGTACTACAGAAACTTGGCCGAAATGAATACGTTGAACTGAGCCGCCTTCAGCTGCGTGCTCGTATAGCCGCTGATGTAGGGGTTCAGGGTCAATTTTTTCGAAAGGTCCCAGTTCACGCCGAACGAGTAGTCGGCGGGGGTGTCTGTGCTCAGGTTGAAGAGGTTTCCGTCCCGGAGCAGGTGGTTGGAGTACATTTCGTAGCCGGCGACCGCCGAAACCGTTGGGCTTATTTTGTAACTGACGCTCGGTGAGAGATAAAGTTCGAGGTCTTTGCCCGATTGTGCCTCGGCCGTGAACGTTCTCGCGCGGATGAAAGTCGCGGCGCCGATGGTCCAGCGCGTATCCGGAATTCCATATTCCAGGTACTGGGTGGAACGAACGGCGGAGGTGATTCCCGCTTTGTCCGATGCCGTCGTTACGGGAAGATAGATCCTTAGGTCTGCCGCGAGATTCAGTGTGCCGCGATTTAAAAGGTTCGCGTGCATGAACCGGAGGTACGGGTCCTTCATCAGATAATCCTGACCGCCGACCGGATAGTAGTTGAATGGAACGCCAACGGAGGCCGTCAGGTCTGAGTTCACTTTGTAGCCGCCGTAAATAACGCTGTCGAATACCTGCTTATCTTCTGAAAGCGAGCCATCCACGTTCGGCGTAAACGCGCATGGGTGTGCAAGCGAGGGACCGAGGTAGTAGCCGGCATAGCTCAAGGTGAGCTTGTCGAGTATTCGTGAGGGCGCTTGGGTTGTCGACGTTCCGGTCGTTGCCGCCGCGGCCACGGTTGACATCAATCCGGTCGCGAGCGCCGCGAAGATCGTCAGGGAAAACTTCATTCTCATAAAATTTCTCTCCGTTAAGGTTTTGGCATTTGCGCGCCACATCGGAATAGCAAGTCGTCTGCCATGCGTTAAATCCTACACTCGAGCAAATATGTCAACAAAGATTTATGGAAAAGGCTTTGATCTCGAGGACATAAAAACCCGAGTATTTTCAGCGGTTTTGTCTGTTGTGTTGGATGGAGAGATGTTTCGGCACTTAGTGTAATGAGAGCGGGGCGTTATGGCTCCAATATTTTTCAACGCTTCTATCCTTGACTGGTCAGACCCTTTGGCAGAAGAGTGGCCCTTCAATCTATGACCTTTAGCAAAGTGAAGCGATTCCTCGTTGGGGAACCCCTCTCCAGCCATATGGTCGAAGAGGAGCGTATCAGCAAATTGAAAGCGCTCGCGGTTCTTTCGTCGGACGCGCTTTCGTCCGTCGCATACGCCACCGAAGAAATTTTGATTCCTCTGGCCGCATTCGCGGCGGCAGCGGTCGCGTGGTCCATGCCGATCGCGCTCGGGATCGGCGTCTTGCTGGTTATTCTGACGGTCTCTTATCGCCAAATCATTGATGCGTACCCGAATGGCGGCGGTGCGTATATTGTCGCTAAAGAAAACCTGGGCACCTACTATGGCTTGATCGCGGGTGCGGCGCTGTTGATCGATTATATTCTCACCGTCTCGGTGTCTGTCGCCTCGGGGGTTGAAAATATCGCGTCCGCGTTTCCCATTCTGCTTCCACATAAAGAGGCGCTCGGAACGCTTATTATCTTGGTTATCGCTCTTTTTAATCTCCGAGGATTGCGAGAGTCGGCCAGTATTTTCGCGCTTCCAACGTACATTTTTATCTTTTCCTTGTTGACCCTGATTGTTGTCGGGACGTGGAGAGTAGTCACGGGCGAGGTCCCGCCGGCGGCTCCCATTATTCACGAGGTTTACCCGGCAGTTCCGCTTTTCCTGATCCTCCGGGCTTTTTCGTCGGGATGCGCGGCCCTGACAGGTATCGAGGCGATCTCCAATGGGATTTCGCTTTTCAGGGCTCCTTCGACAAGAAACGCGAAGATCACGATGGCCTGGATGGCGGGCATTCTCGGGTCGTTCTTTCTCGGGGTCACACTCCTCGCGCATGTTTACGGCATCATGCCTCACCACGGGGAAACGGCTATTTCAAATCTGGCCCGTACCGTCTTTGGCGGGACGGCGATGTATTACGTCATGCAGGTCGCTACCGCCATGATTTTGATTTTGGCCGCTAACACCAGTTACGCGGGCTTCCCACGTCTGGCTTCACTTTTAGCTAAAGACCGCTACCTTCCCCGTCAGCTGGCGAGCCTCGGTGATCGGCTGGTGTTTTCGAACGGAATCGCCGGTCTGAGCTTCGTCGCGATCGGACTGATTATCTTATTTAAAGGCGAAACACACCGGCTGATCCCTCTTTATGCGGTCGGCGTTTTCCTGTCCTTTACCCTTTCGCAAGCCGGGATGGTCGCGCACCACCTCCGTGAAAGGGCACCCGGCTGGCTTCGCTCTCTCTCGGTCAACTTCCTGGGTACCGTTGTGACCTTCATCGCGGTAATGGTCATCGGCTATACCAAGTTCGCGACCGGAGCCTGGATGGTCGTGTTGCTGATTCCGCTGATGGTATTCATTTTTACCCGGATACACAGCCACTACCTCGGGGTCGGAAAAGAACTTTCACTCCTGGGAGTCACCCCCCCGGGGAAGCTTGAACCGATCAAACACACCGTGATCGTGCCGATTTCGGGAATTCACCGAGGGGTCATCGATGCCCTTCGGTACGCGCTTTCGATTTCGAGTGACGTTCGAGCCTGCTATATCGCGATCGACCCCGAAGCCACGGAACGCATGAAGGTGGAATGGCAAAAGTGGGCTCGTGAAATCCCGTTTGTCGTTTTGAAATCGCCGTACCGTTCGGTGGTGCGTCCGTTACTGCAGTATATCGACGACGTGGAACAGACCACTCACGCTGACATGATGACGGTCCTCATCCCCGAGTTTGTCACCGCGAAGTGGCGCCATCAGATTTTACACAACCAGACCGCGTTCCTGATCAGAACCGCCTTGATGTTCCGGCCACGCAAAGTCGTGACGAGCGTGCGATATCATCTGAGGGAAACCTAGCCTGAACGCGCCAATATTTCCGGCCTAAAACCGCGAAAGCTCGCGCAAAAAGCCCAAATCTCACGGCGTGCTCGCCGATTCTTAAACTTACAATACGTACAGTATTGTTCCGTTTAAGAACGGCTGCGCTTGCCGCGATCTTCGCTCTTTTTGCGCGTTTTATCTCGGAAATATTGGCGCGTTCAGGCTAGTTATTTCGGGCCCGACAAGTCGAGCGATATTTTCAGAATAGAAACCAGAAGAATCGCCGCCGCAACGATCTGAACCGTGCTCAAAGGTGTATTCAGGTAAACCGTGTTCAAAATGACCGCGCTTACGGGAAAGATGAGCTCGACGAACGTCGTTACGGTGGCGGGCGTGCGTGCGAGTCCCGCATAATAGGCGAGCATCGCGGTGAGGCCCGGAACGAGGCTCATATAAAGCAATGCGCCCCAGATCGGCTTCGTGCTCAAAACATCCCATGGAATGGAAATCTGCGCGGAACCGACGAGAGCCCCAGCCGTTGCAAGTCCGAAAACATAACGCCAGAAGGTCGCGATGCTTGAAGGGGTGCGCCGGAGGAGGATTTTCCCGAGAATCGTGGCGACGGCCCAAAGGGCGGCGGCGGTGAAGGCGTAAAGGACCCCGATCGAACGAATATCGAATCCCCGAGATAAGAAGCCGAAATCAAAATCGGGAAAACTCAGGCCGACGCCCGCCAGGATCGCCAGCGCCGCCCAGAAGAAAAAACGCGCTGGGGGGTGTTCCCCAAGAACGAGATACGCGATCACGACGACCATCACGGGTTGGAGCTTTTGAAGCAGGATCGTGACAGACGGATTGATGTATTGAAAGCTTGCGGTGAACAGAATGGTCGCGATTGCCGAACCTCCCGCTCCGATAGTGAAAGCGGCAAGCCACTCGGCGATGCTGAGGCGTGTGTAATCCTTCCCGTGTCTCAGTCGGATCCATGGAAAAAGAACCAGAACGGCGAGCAGGTGCTCAAGAAATACGATGAGAGCCGGATTGAGTGAAGAAACCGTCGGAAACCGAAATACGGAATCGCTGGCCCAGAGAATGGCGGCGACCGCGATGAAAAAGGGACCAACCAGTTTAGCGACCATGATGCGTTCTCCACCATTCCGTGAAATTGAACAGGGCTTGCTTTGAAATTGCCTGGCGGCTTTCTTCTCTCTTCATTTTTTCCAGGCCTTGAAAAAATCCGGCGTGGAATAACCCGAAGTGCACATTCGACGGCTGATAACCTTTGGGATCGGATCCGGTCACATGGCGGAGAAGCGCACCGAGAGTGGTGTTGCCCGGGGGGGCTTCGTGAGCGAGTCCGGAGATCCGTTGATTGATGAAGATTGCCGCGAGAAGGCCGCAGGCGGCGGATTCCAGATATCCCTCGACTCCCGTCAATTGCCCGGCGAGATAGACTTTAGGGTGGCCACGAAGGGATAGATCGGGCTGAAGAACTTTCGGGGCACAGACATAGGTGTTTCGGTGAATCGAGCCCAGCCGCAGAAATTCCGCGCGCCTGAGTGCCGGGATCAGGCGAAATACCCTGGACTGCTCCTGGTATTTTAACTTTGTTTGAAATCCGACAAGGTTATAAGCGGTTTTGGCCTCGTTCTCTGGGCGGAGCTGGACAACGGCGAAGGGTTGCTTCCCGGTTCGAGGATCAATCAGTCCGACGGGCTTCATCGGGCCGAATCGAAGGGTGTCGCGACCCGTGGCCGCGATGGCTTCAATCGGTTGACACCCTTGGAAAAAGATTTCTTTTTCGAAAGCCCTGGGCGGAACCTTTTCAGCCGCGGTGATCGCGTCCATAAAAGCGGAATATTCGCCTTCGTCCATCGGGCAGTTCAGGTAAGCCTCTTCACCGCCTTTGTCATAGCGATTCGCGATGAAGGCGCGATCGGGTTCGATCGTGGACTGGTCCACAATCGGGGCAATCGCATCATAAAAATACAAATCGTCCGAATCCGTTGCTTTCCCGAGCCATTTGACGATCGGTTCCGAGCTCAGGGGACCGGTCGCGAGAAGGGTGATCCCGTCTTGCAAGGGCGCTTTGACCTCTTCCTGGATACAAGTAATGTTCGGATGAGATCGCAGGGATCGAGTGATCATTTCGGAAAACTTTTCACGATCAACGGCCAGCGCCTCGCCCGCCGCGACAGCGGCTCCAGTGGCAGCCCGGAGGACCAAAGATTCCGTAACCGCCATTTCTGCTTTGAGCATTCCCGGCGCGGAACTGGGGGATTTGGATTTCAGTGAATTACTGCAGACGAGTTCACCAAAACCACCCGTATGATGAGCCGGCGTCATCTTCGCCGGACGCATCTCGTGCACAATGACGGGGATTCCGCGCTCGGCGAGAAAATACGCGGCCTCACTGCCCGCGAGGCCCGCGCCGACGATGTGAACGTTTGTTGACATGCTGCTCCTTTATCACAGGACTGAAGCCCATTACACTAGTAGTGATGGAACTCGATCAGGCGGTCCTCGCATTTTTGGAATATCTCGCGAAGGAGCGCCGTTATAGCGCGAACACCATCCGTGCGTACGAAGTCGACTTGGATCGGTGGATTGCTCATTTAAAGGTAAAGCAGGAGTTCCTGACGACGGAGTCTTTGAGTCAGGCTCTGGAGGCCGCGCATCTTCGGTTTTACCTTGCGAGTTTGTACGACACTCATGAACGTTCATCCTTGTGTCGGCGTCTATCGGCGATTCGGTCGTTTCTCAGGTACTTGAAATTGAAGGGGTGGGTGAGACGCGATATCGGAATTCTTGTTCCGACTCCGCGGACCAAACGGCCGCTGCCCCGGTTCCTGAAAATCGAGGAAATCGCTGAGTTGATCGAAGCTCCCGATGTCCTTACGCAGCTCGGACGTCGTGATAGGGCGATATTTGAAGTTCTTTATGGATCCGGATTACGAGTGAGTGAACTGGTCGGACTTGATTTTGATCACGTGGATTTGTCCGGAGGCTGGGTTCGCGTCATGGGGAAAGGTTCAAAAGAAAGAACGGTTCCTTTCGGTACGCCCGCCAAACAGGCGTTAGCGCTCTATCTCGAGGATCGTAAGAATCGAGCCGCTGTCACCGAAGCGGGCTCGAATAGACGGCCTCTTTTCGTCAACTTTCAAGGGACGAGACTGACGGCAAGAAGTGTGGCGCGAATTCTGTCAAAACACCTCGTGCGTATTGCTTCGGCGAAAACGCTTTCTCCCCACGGCCTTCGGCACAGTTTTGCCACTCACCTGCTGGCTGCGGGAGCCGATTTGAGGACGATTCAGGAGCTTCTGGGACACGCACGGCTTTCGACCACCCAGCGATATACTCACGTCGACCTCGGCGCCTTGATGGACGACTACCGGAATGCCCATCCGTTGAACAAGAAATAGATCTTGGTTTCCATGAGCTAGTGTCCTGAGTCAGTAATAACGTGACAATTGAAGCGATCATTTTGAGTCGAATCAAGGAGCGAGGAGCGACGCATACTTTTGGTCTGCGAGCGACGAGCGACACAGAGTCGAATCAAAATGATCCTTCCCAACGGGCCGGAATCTTTTGTTTTTCTTCTTCGTTGCTCAAAGCTAGCAGGCAATAAGCCTGCGTCGCTTTTCGCGCCTTGAAGAAAACCAAAATCTTTCCGGCAATTGTCACGTTATTACTGACTCAGGACACCAGCTTTGCTAATACTATTTCGAGATGGATAGGCTTGTTGATTTTTTGCTGAATTTTTACGGCCCGACGCCATACATGCTCGTCTTCGCGATCCTGATTGGCTGCGGTCTCGGTGTTCCGCTCCCTGAAGATATTATTCTTTTTGCGGCCGGGCTCCTCTCCTATTACGGCCTGACTCAGCTGTGGGTTATGATCGTTGTTGCCATGGCCGGCGTGTTGATCGGGGATTCAACGATCTTCTTTCTTGGCGCGGTATATGGGCGGAAACTGACGAAAAAATGGTTTTTTCACAAAATCCTTCCGGATGAGAGACTTCGGGCTGTCCGAGAAAAATTTCATCAACGTGGAAACAAGCTCATCTTTGCCGCCCGGTTCATGCCCGGTCTGCGCGCTCCTATTTTCTTTTCAGCCGGAACGCTTCATTTGCCCTACAGGGTTTTCCTGTTTTACGATGGCTTGGCAGCGTTGATTAGTGTGCCGGCCATTATCGGGGCGGTTTACTACTTCGGAGACCAGCTCGATTATGTTGTCCGGGTGATTCAACATATTGAGCACGGAATTTTACTCGTGATCGTTGTCGCGGTGCTGGCGATTCTCGGAAAATGGTATCTTACGCACAGAAGATTAAGGCGAGTTTAGCGGATTAAGACTATGGGACGGATCAGCGGAATTGCATCATGGGCTATCTTCTTTGCGGCACATGGAACCCTGCTCGTGTGTCAGGGCTCCCGGGCCGGCCCGCCGCAGGTATTCGAAAATTTGGGTTCGCGATTGAAGAGCCCGGCTGAATCCTTTTTTCAAGGTGAGCAACGCATTCGCACGTGGTGCCAGGATGTGAGTAGCGCGATCGGGAGCCTGAAATGGGATCTTGATCCCTGCGATGGCATCGAGTGGGTTGAGGCGGGGACCTCGGTTCAGGGTCGCCCTCTTGTCTACACCCAGTTCGGTAAACCGGACGCGCAGAATACGACGCTTATCCTGTCGACAATCCACGGAGATGAGGTCACGCCGCTTTATCTCGCGATCCAGATCGCCAACTGGATGAGGGATCATCGCGCGGACCTGGCCGACTCCAGGGTGGTGATCGCCCCCCTCGTGAACCCCGACAGCTTTTTCAGGACTCCGCGCACCCGTGTGAACGCCCGAGGAGTTGATGTGAACCGCAATTTCGAAACTCGTGACTGGCATTCGCACGCTTTGCAGACCTGGAAAAGAAGATTCAGATCCGATCCGCGCAGATTCCCGGGCTCAGCGCCTCGCTCCGAGCCTGAAACGATCTTTCAGGAAGAGCTGATCAAGAAAGTCAAACCGAATAAAATACTCTCGATTCACGCGCCTTTGAACTTTCTGGACTACGATGGACCGACCAAACTCGCGCTCGCTAAATTTCCGTCTGATTACGTTCGCGAGTGTCTGAAGCTTCGTGCCCGCGTAAAAGCGGTTTCAGGCGGGTTTTTCCCCGGGTCCCTCGGCAATTATGCAGGACAGGAGCTTGGGATTCCCACCTTGACCCTGGAGCTTCCCTCGGCGAACCCGAGGAAGGCAGATCAATATTGGCGGCATTTTAGCACGGGCATTCGCACGATGATCGAGTTCGTGGTCCCGAACTATGCTTCGAACCTGATTTCGAATACCGGAACCTGAGATGGGTTGTGACGGCCGTTGCCCGGGCTGCTCCCATCGGGGCTGGAATCGACTTCGGAGCGAGAAACAGAAATTCGACTGGCTTTCGGCTCAGTTCGCTTCGTGCTTTGAAGGCGCGGTCGAGGCACTCCGGACCGTTGGAGCTGAATCAGAACGCTGGGGATATCGTCAAAAAGTCTGTTTGCGCGCGGCTTGGAGCGGAGGCTCATGGGCCTTTGGCTTTCGACTGCGTTCGGAACGTCCCGGAAAATTCGAATTCCTTCCCGTTCATGGTTGTCCGGTGCACTGCGAACGGATCAATCGAGCGGTTGAGCTCCTGACGCGTGTTCTTCCGTTACCGGAGCTGCTCCCGCTCGCCTTCTTGGTTTTTTCGGGAACCTTGCTCACCTTCGTCGTGAAGTCGAAAAATCTCGCCGAGCCCGCGCGCGCGTCGCTTCTGGGGGCAACCAGTGATCTTGCCCGACTCGGTATGACCGGAGTCTTCGTGAATTTGAATGCTTCGGCGGGAAATCGCGTATTTTCGGCGCGCGGCTGGGAGAAACTTTGGGGAGATGACCGTGGCGTCGCCGAAATCGGAGGCGGTAAGCTTTCAGAGCCGCTCAGGGTAAATTATGGCCCGTCGAGCTTTCAGCAGCTCTTGGGCGAGTTGTACGTCGACGCATTGGCTGAAATCCGCGATTTTTTTTCGCCAGGGCGGGAGGACTCGATCGTTGATGCATATTCCGGGGTTGGGACTTCCATGCTCCTCTGGCGCGCGGCGCGCGCGCGCTTTCTCGGAGTCGAGCTCAGTGGCGAGGCCGTGCGTTGTGCTGAGGTCAATTTAGGAGCTGGCGCCTGTCTTCAGGGTCGAGTTTCGGATCGGTTGCCTCAAGTCGATCAGTGGCTCGCCGGCCGGGATTTCAAGTTCTTCGTCAATCCTCCGCGCGGGGGATTGGAGCGCGAAGTGCTGGCTTGGGCTGTCGAGAGGCGACCGGCGAAAGTGGCCTATCTCTCCTGCAATGCGCGAACGCAAACAAGGGACCTATCCCTCTTGACCGGAGAAGGTTATGCTATCCGAAGGGTCATTCCATATGATTTCTTTCCGCAAACTCATCACGTCGAATCGCTTGTTCTCCTGGAACGCCGTGTACTCAATTCCGCTCCTGACGAGCGCGGTACTTCTCGTGCACGGCCTGTTTCTGGGCTTGACGGATGATGAGGCGTACTACTGGGTACTCGCGCAAAGTCCGGCCCTTGGTTATGCCTACCATCCGCCTGCGGTAGCCTGGGTTATTGCGCTCACACAGGCGATCGTGTCGCCTTTCTTCGGGGCTCATTCCCTATGGGTAGTCCGGCTTCCTTCGGCGCTTGGTGCTGGTGGAATTCTGTATCTTGCCCTGAATTGGGTCAGACGCGCGGGGGGCGCCTCGGATCGGCTTTCGGCAGCGGGAGTGCTGCTTCTTTCGTTTGCCGGGTTCTTCGGTCTTGCCTGGATGATGGTTCCGGATATTCCGTTATTTTTGGCCTGGACTCTGGCGTTCTCGGTGACTTGGAATCTTTGCTTCGAAAAAAAATGCGCGGACCGGGAATATTTCTGGCTTGGCTTCGCTGTCATGTTTCTGATTTTGTCGAAGTATTCGGGCGTGCTGGCGGCATTCTCGGCAGCGAGCTGTCTTTTCATATGGGCTCCCCGCTCACGGTTCTGGCGCGGAGCGGGCGCGATCGCGATCGGGGCGGTTGCGGCATCGGTCCCGATCATTATCTGGAACGCGACACATGAATGGACATCGATCCTTTATCAGATCAGCGAAAGACATCAGGGCGGCGATCTGTCTCTTGTGCGGTACGCCCGCTTTTGGGCGATCGAGGCGCTTGTCGCGGGTCCCTGCCTGCTGATCTATGGCGCGAAGATCTTTCGGCGCTCTTTCCTCTTTTCGAATCGTGGAACTGAGACTGGCACGCAGGAACTCGAAACGAGAGTCGGACGGTTCGCGCTTCTTTGGGCCGGCCCCGGAGCCCTGGTTTTTTTGCTGCAGCCGCTTTGGGCTGACTTCAAACCTCACTGGGCTTTTGTCGTTTGGTGGCCGCTTTTTTTGACGCTCGCCTGGGCTGTCAGCCGCGGCAGGGATCTGAAATGGGCGCGTACTCAGATGCTTTATGGACTTCCCTTGGCGGCTTTTATCCTGCTTAGCTGTCACTTGCCCATCGGTGGTCTGTTGATGAAGGATCCCCGACTGGATGTTACCAATGATCTTTACGGCTGGAGCGATCTGCGTGAGTTTATCGGAACCAATCTGCCCGACGAACTCAAGCTCCCGATCATCGGTTCGCGATACCAGACCGCGGCACAAGCGGCGTTCGCGATCGGGCGGGACGGTAAGGCGAGTCTGCTCCCGCTGGATCTGAAGGCCAAAGACGAATGGCCGGACCTGGGAGTTTCTCACGGAGTTGGGCCAGAGTGGCCGCGGCTGACTTCACCGGTGCTTTTCGTCTCGGATAACCGTTACGATTCAGGACCCGCTTTTCCGGACGCGAAGTGCAGGAAGCTTGCGAGGCTTGAGAAGAAACGCTGGATTTATCTGGCTAAGTGGATCGACGTTTGGCGGTGCGAGCCTGGTGCCTCGCCGCCTTGATCCAGGAGAGGAGTTCGTCGTCGATCTCGCTGGCTTTCGATATCAGGACCTTGTGTGTCACTGACTTCGGGCGTTTCGCGACTTTGAGCCGCGGAGATTTGAGCGCTGCTTTATGAAGGCCAAGGCCGACCTGAAGGCCTCGTGCGGTGATCTGGATCATTCCGATCGTGGGTTTCATGTCACCATGGCATCCGAGGGCGACGGATTTTCGATAGACTGCGAGTTCGACGCCAGGAATATAGCTGAAGCGGGCGACCAGGCGTTGAAAGAGGGGCAGCCATTTGGCTTTTTTTCCGGAAAAAAGGCTCCTCAGAGAAGAGCGCGACGTTCGTTCGTTCGAGTCACTCACGATGCAATCCAAGTTGTGCGCCCGCTGGCGCGGTTATGGCCTCGCGTTGCTGGAAACTAGCTGAACGAGGTCGTTCCGGATCCATGGTAGGTTCTGGGTCCCTTGGGCTTGCTTGCTGTCCATGGCCTTCTTAGGAGCTATCTTAAACCATTCATTCTTCCATTCCACAACAGCATATTGCATGCCCGGGTCGGCTATGCCCATGACCGGGTATTTGAGCCCAGGGCCTGTGTGCAATTTTGAATTCGGAACCTTGATTGTCACGATGATTTCGGGTCCGGTGACGGCAATCGCTGGACTTCGGACAGGTGCCATCGCGTTTTGATGTACTTGATCGCTGATCACCGCCGGTGAGCGGTCGACGGCCTGTGAAATCAGTGTCGGTGCCCGAACAACATCATTAGCCGGGGCCGCGTTGGTTGTTGATGCGGGACGGACGGAGTGCGAAGCACGCGAATCAGCGATGGCCGTGGCACGAGCTTTCTTCCAAAGCGCCTGGCCTTGGCTGAAGAGATACATGCCTGAAGCGACGGCGAGCGTTCCGGTCACCCCGATCGCCACGGGAAGAAATTTCGAATGCCGCGCTCGCTGAGGAAGTTCCGGGAGTGGTCTCGGGAGATCTGCGGGATTCAGCAAATTATGCGCGACGACGTTGGCATTGCCGGAAGCGCCCGTCCCTTGAGCCACTTGAGCATGAGCAGCATCGTTCGCAATCGTGGAGCGTTGAACTGCCGGCTTGACCGTCGGCCTGTTCATCAACTTTTCCAAATTTTGAGTGGCTCCCTGGCTCAATACAGGAGTTTCGGTCGCCTCCGGGAGAAGTACGTTCTCTCCAGCGGGCGCTTTGTCTACCTTGATCAGGTTCACTTCAGATCGTCGGATCAGCGCGAATCCGCCACACTTGTAACAACGCGAAAATGACCATCCCGATCCCAATTTTTCATCAGACAAAGCGAGATTTATACCGCAGTGAGGACAGCTCCAGCGCATGGTTCAGATCTCCTTACCATAAGCGTCCCAAGACCAGGGGCCGGAGTCAATGGGCAGAACTTACCGGGACAGTGGGTGTCAAGTACTTGGCGGATTTGAAGACGGGTTTTGTGCGGGTGCCGTGGTTTCGATCGCCTTTTCCGGAAACGGAATGGAATCGACGTTGGGCTGGAGGATTCTGATGACGACGCGCCGGTTTTTGGCCAGTGAATCCTCGTCCCAGGCTCCGGCCGGAGTTCTCGACGGCACCTGCGGGTGCGTGTCGGCATAGCCGATCGCGGTCAGGTGATCGGAGGTGAAGCCCCGTTCGAGGAACATCCGGATTACCCGCGCCGCGCGCGCGCCCGAAAGCTCCCAGTTCGAAGGATAGACGCCGCCGATAATCGGGCGGCTGTCGGTATGGCCTTCGACGACAATCCGATATTCCTTCTTCTCCTGGGCCTGCCGGGCGGAAAGAGTGCTGATCAAGCTCTCCAGGACCTTCTTGCCCTCGGGCTTCACGTCGCTTCCAAGGGTATCGAAAAAAACCGTGGATTGAAACGCAATCGAAACGCCACTGGGGTCGGATTTGATCAGGGCTCCTTTGAGGGTACCTGATTCCTCGAGAACGCGGGTAACGAAGCTGGCGAGCTCTTGTGTTGGCGAGCTGTATTCGCCGCCAAACTGTTTGGCGATCTCCGCTTTCATGGATTCATATTTTGGTTCATCGAGACTTGCCATGCTGAAAAGCATGATGAAGAACCCGCAGAGGAGGGTCATCATATCCGCATACGAAACCAGCCAGTTTGATTCGTCGTGAACCGGCGCCCCTTTTGGCGGCTCGGGCTCCCGTTTCGGCTCTTCGTGTTTGACGACCTTGAGAAAGTTCTTCATATCAGGTCCAAAGCTCCATCGTCTAAGCCGCAGCCTTGCGAACTACGCGGTCTTTTGGCAGTAAGAACGAATTGAGACTTTCACGCATGGTCACCGGGTTGACCTGTTTCTTCAACAGTACCGCACCTTCGACGATCAACCGGCGCAGCGCGATTTCCTCTTCGGTACGGCCGGTGAGGTTCTCGGCGATCGGCAGAAAAACGAGATTCGCGAGCGCGATTCCGTAAAGAGTTCCGACGAGGCCGATCGACATTGCCGGACCGATCAGTTTCTCGCTCTCCGGCTGGCCGATCTTCTGGAGGAGGGCGATCATGCCGAGGGTCGTGGCCAGGAGGCCGAACGCGGGCGGAAACCGGCCGATTGCGCGAAACATATTCGCCTCGTGCATGAACCTGGCTTCGATGGTTTTGATGCGTTGTTCGAGCGCGTTACGAACTTCGGCTTCAGTCAGAACTCCTGTCACGACGAGCGAAACGGCTTCGCGTAGAAACTCGTTTTTGATCGCAGGCAGCACCTCGTTGAGCGCGGAAACGCCGAGGCTCGCCTTTTTGTTCAATTCGAGCAGCTGCGATATCGTGCCCTGAAAATCAACTTTGTGACGCCCGAGGACGCGCATGACAAAAACCTTGACGAGCGCGAGAACCTCACTGAGGGGAAATCCGATGCTCGCCGCGGCGGCGGTTCCTCCGATCACGATCAAAAGGCCTTCAGGCTGAAGGAAAAACCTCAGGTCCGTGGTGGCCGCGTGCATCGCCGCGTACATGACGTAGATGCCGCCCAATAGACCGATAAAAGATGAAAAGTTCATTAGGCCGCCTCCTTCTTGAATGCCGCTTTCCAAAGCTGATACTGGCTGATCACGTAATTGTCATCGAGTTCTCGAAGGCGCGTGACGATCGTGTGAATACAGCTTTCATAAAATCGGAGTTTCAGATCCTTCGATGCTCCGAGAAAACTCTGAAACTGATCTTTTGAGATGTAGAAGAGCTGGCAATTGGTCAGCGCTCTGACCGTTGCTGAACGAGGATTGTCGTCGACCAGGGACATCTCGCCAAAAAAGTTACCGTGGCGAAGCTGGCCCACGTCATAGGGTTCGCCGGTCAGCTTGTTGTTCTTGAAAATCCCGACCACCCCTTCGACGATGAAGTAGAGCCCCCACGAGAGTTCGCCTTCAATGACAATATTGGCGTGCTCTTCATAGGTTGCCGCTGAGCCGAGCTGGATCAGCTGCGTGAGTTCCGCTTCGGTCAGGCTCTGAAGGAGCCGGACCTCTCTTAACATCGCTGCTCCTGGTTTTACGATGCCTACCATCCTGCCACCTTTTTGAGATTCGTTACGGTCTTATCGCCGGCTGAAGGGCTCGGAACGGGTTGAACGAAACCCGAATCCCCGGCACTGTCCGCGAACATTCGTTCATTCGTTTCGACGAGATTGATCAGCCCTTCATTGGTCATCAGCTTCATCCTGTTCAGGATCTTGCGTTCGACTGCCTGATACATCTCGCGGCTGATCGCGCCAACAGAACCGAGTTCCTCCTCAAGTTCGCTGATGAGTTCTTTGGGAGCCTTGGAGAAGATCGTGTATCGAATCGAATCCGGCGCCCCTTTCAAGAATTGCAGCAGTTCATCATGCTTAAGACTGAGAATGACCTCAAGCAGCTGGCCATCGCGCAAATAGCGCAGGGTATCGAGGCTGACGAGTTTGCTCTTGATGGTCCGGGCGCTTTCCGGATTGGCTGCCTCGAGGCTTTTGACGACCGTTCTCTGCATCTGAGGCCCGGTCCGTTCGAGAAGACTGACCAGAACCTCTGAACCCGGCAAAGATTCCGTGTTAAGCCGCGGATTCTCGATGCGCTTGCGCTTGAGGGCGTTCGCGACGTTAAAGATGTAATCGCGCGGCAGGTGATCGATTCGGGAGAGTTCCGTCAGCAGCTTGAGACGGGTGTCGTCCTCCAGTTGTGCATAGATTGTTGCCCGCTTCTGCGGGTCACATTGGGTGAGCACTATTGACTTCACCGTCAGGGACTCGTTCCGGATCAACTCCAGGATTTGCAGTCCATCCATTTCGGCGAGAAAATCGAACAGGTTCGAGGAACGGTTCCCCATTACGAACAGCTTGCCCGCGACCGTACGGTTGTGAAGAGCCCGGAGCAAGTTCAATTTTTCATCGTCAGTTATTTCTATGGGGGTCTTGGCGTAGTACTCCATCAGTTCGCTTATGTCGCTCTGAAGGCTTGGGTCGCGGAGCATGTCGACCACGATGCTTTCTCCCAACATATGGATGTACTGGGCCGTAACCTCGACGCCTTCTTCCGTGAGAATGCGGCTGAAGACCTGTTTCGCGACTTTGGGCTGCTGAACGAAAATTTTAGTGAGTTCTTCGAGAAGCGTCTCGATCTCATACCGCTTGGCCGCGAGAGCGCCGCGGTCATCCTTGCCTGGCAGGGACTCGCTGGAAGGCTTGTAGGTGGAAGGCGCGGATGCGGAAACAGGATCGGCAGCGAGATTCTGGAAGATCCGGTGAACCGTCGGTATCGCGCTCGCCTTGGGACGATAGCTCGCGATGGCTAGGAACACGAGCAGCGAAAGAATGGAGCAACCGAAGATCAGCCCGAAAACCTTGAATTTTTGAAGCTCAGCCTGTACTGCATCACCGCTTTCGACGCGCTCGATTTTTTCTATCCGCTCGAAGCGTTCCTGCTTGACCGCGTTTTCATTGTTCGTGCTTGTGACGGTATTGGTATTTGAAGAGGTCTGTGTTTGGGCGGTCGTGTTGCTGTTCCTGTTTTCCGTCGAGTTGGTAACGGTCGACTCGGAAGCGAGATTTCGCGAGATGGTTTTACCCGTCAGCGGGTCGATGCCCGAGCCGCCGGCCAGCGCGGTCACGGCGTTCGGCCGCGGGAATTTGAGTGCTTTCGAGGTCAGGTTAACCTGTTTGAAAGACGTCGTTTTCAGCTTTGCCATTTCCAGGATGTTGCTTCGTTCAACCGGCGAGAGTGCGTCGTCGATGAGAATTGAAGCCGAAAGTTCCTTGATTCGGATGGCGACGCCACCTTCCTGAACGAACTCGCCCGCTGACCCGTACTCGACTTCCTCTCCGTTCACGAGTTCGGTCTTGAGATTGAGGTCCGTGAGCAGACATTGGTTCGGACAGAACTGCTGAAAGAGTTCTTCGAGAGTGTTGGTGAATTGTTTGGTGACTCTTTCACGGAGTTCTGCGACCTTTCCGGAAGCTTCGATCGGCTCGGGAAATCTCGCGAGTTGCGTCTCGATCTTCACGGGATAGTCAAGCGTGTCCAAATACCGCTGAAGCAGGTCCATCAGCTTCGAGCGCGACACAGGACCGACCTTTTCGTTGATCAGGAGTCTTACTCTGGCGGAGGAGGCTGCCAGGGTCTGGGCCCTCGCCTCAACCTCGTCGAAGCCGGGCGCGATCTCGTCTGGCGTCGCGATGTCGACGGTCGCGTTGATCGCCAGGAGCTTGCATTCGTCGTGGCAGAACCGGTTAATAACCGGTTCGATGAGGTTGCGGACCTGTGCTTCGGCGGATTTTCGCGTGACTTCGATCATATCGAGCTTGGCCGAGGCCAGTCCCGGACAGAGGCTCAGGGCGATCGCCGTCCAGAGCAGAAAACGGGGTAGAATTCGCTTCGGTTTCAAATTTTCCACCTTCATGGTGACGCCACACTCCTATTTTGTTGTCTTCGTTCCACGAAACGCCGCAACGGCTGGTTCTTCGGGTCAAACCGGAGAGCCTGATTCCATGACTTCACCGCCAATTCGGTTTTGCCGAGTCTGTCGAGCAAGGTGCCCCTCATCTCGTAAAGCTTCGCATCGGTCTGATAGAGATGGAGCAGACTGTCTGTTTCCAGGAGAGCCGCTTCATAGCGGCCGTATCGATAAAGCTGTTTGATGTGGTCGACGGAGGCCAGGTAACTCCTGTCACGTTCTGGAGCTCCTTCGTCCGATGTCATCAGGCCCAGCCCTGACTCGATCTCACGCCGGCTGGCATTGTCCTCGGCCATTCCTTGCGGCAGATTCGCCGTGATTTCCCGGTCGGAGATGCTGGGCGCGCGATCCTTGTACGATTCGTCAATCATACCCGAAACTGGATCTCCCGCGGGAGCGCGGCCTCCGGCGTCCTTGAATGCCGGTGAAACGGGAATCGTGAAATCCGACATCTGTGAGTCGTTACTGGGAAGCTCCACTTCAACGGAGCGATCGCCTTTTTTCGTCCTCAGCACGATGGATTGGTTCGGCTCGTTTTTCGCTGTCGCGTAATAGTCTCCAAATGGATTGTGAATCGGTTTGTTTACGTTCTCCGGATTCGAAATCGCGAGAAAGCTGCGTGCTCCGGCACATCCTGCAATCCCGAATCCGAGTATAGCGATGGTAATGAGCGAGCGTCTCACGGTTTTCTCCTAAAAGAGCATGTTGATGCCGAGGCCGAATTCGACCCCCGAAACCGACGTTGCCGCGGTTCCAGGAATCATGGCCGTTGACGACGGCCTGTATCCGATCGTGGTTGAAACTGAATAGTGCTTCCCGAGGCGCCATTCGTAGCTGGTTCGAATCAACGCGCCCAAAAAGCCGGAGGCGTATGTTCCACCGACTCCCACGAACGCGCTTCCGCGGACTTTGTTGAAATTCTCTTCATCACCAATCAGGTTCCAACCGTGAACGAATTGCAGCGTCAGGTTGATTCCGGAATAGAGATTCGCTGTCGCCGCCGCGGCGCTGGTCGCCGTTGTCGTCGTCGTGCCAACGATGGTGGAAGCGTCTTTCAAATAGTCAAAGGTGAACCCGACTTCCTTCTTCCTGTTGTCGTATCGTTCAACCATTCTGAAACTGAGTCCCAGGCAACCGGTCGTGCCGGAAACGTTCGGTTCGAACATATAGGTGATGCCGACGCGATACTGCACGGCCGGAGTGTATTCGGTTGCCCTTCGCGCGTCGTCGACCTGCGAGTAATCAACGCCGCGCCTGAATGCCGACGCTCGCGATGTTTCTGAGTTGTAGCTGCGCGACCAGACGATCGAACCCGACTCGGGTTCGGTGATGAACATCGAAAGCACCATTCCGTTCGGCTGATACGAGAACGCGACGTCCAGGAAATTTTGGATGTTCGACATCTTGGCTATTCTGGATAGTTCGACCGGGTTTGTGTCCGGCGAGGTGATGACCACCTGATCGCCATTGAGGCTGGTCTTTTTTGCGCGGCAAGGGAGGCATTGAATGATTCGTGCCTTGCTGCTTTTGAGAATTCGTTCGGTGATCAGGAGTTCAAGGTGGCTTTTGAAAGAAGGTGGAACATTCTCGCTTACGGCGATGTTGCGGATCGCCACGTCCTTCAGGCCATGAACATTTCCATTTTTCAGGTCGAATTCGAAGTCGCCCAAAACATCCTCGAGCACTTCGTAGAAATTTCTCTCGCCTCCGGATTGCGGCGTCGCGTCCGCGGCGTGGACGAAAATCGGCCCGTTGAGTCTTGTTCCCAAGAGGAGGAAAACGAGTCCAAGAATCCCCATTCTCCCGAAATTTTTACAAATACGAATGCACATAAATTCCCTTTTGAGGTTCTTCCTCACCTGGCTTTTCGGAATTTCGTTAAAGGTCTTGAACTTCAGACGAAAAATTCTGTTTTACTCAAGAAAAGGACTCATGCAGTAGGCGGGATTTGCCGACGAGAGGGTGAGATGAAGGTCAAAATTGCCCAGTTTACTTTATGCAGCGGTTTGTTGGCAGGCTGGCTCTTCGGAATGGGGGGGTGTTCGACCACCCAAGTCGTTCCTGATGAGCCGCCCCCGGTCACGCCGCCGCCTTATGTTCAGGTGCCTCATCCCGCAGGCACCGATATGGCTGACCTGAGAGCCATTCTCTTCAGTAAAGGCACGCCGACTGCCGAAAGTCTCAAAACCTGCGACGCTGATTTCACCCGGTTGAGAATGGTTACGCAAAGCGATGACGAAAGACGAGAGGGGGTCCGGGAATTACTGAGGCGTGATCCCGTTTTCTATCACTGGTGTTTTTACACGAGGATTTTTCAGCTTGATGAGGCCCTCAAAACGGCGACCTATATCGACGAAAAGCAGAAAAAAGTGATAGAGGCCTATCTGTTCATCGTTCCCGTGGCACGCGCTTTCATGTCAGAATTTCACGATTCGCGCTATCTCCGTTGGGCCGTTCTTCATTACAAGCGTCTCAGCGAATGGGTGTTTTATCGCAAGCTCGAGCTTTCGCCCGAAGAAACGGCTGAACTCGTTCAGATCTCCAATCCCTTCGGGCTTTGGCGCGAGGCAACGCCGCGCGGGTCCATTCTCGAGAAGTACAACATCGTGGCGGTCGATACCGGTACCCAGCCGGCTCCGGCTTCTGACGCGACCTTTAATCCGGGGGGACCCGTTCTTGAGCGCGCTCCGGCGTCAAGCGAGCTCATAGCACCAGCCGACGAACCGCCGCCAACGGCGCCCGCCGACGAGCCACCACCGCCGCCACCAGCGCCTGCCGACGTACCAGCTGTTGACGCTTCGGCTAACGACGTTCCGATTGGCGGCGTGTTGCCGGCCACTGAACCCGGTTCTTGAGGTCGGTGCTTCTATCGGGCGGCCCGAATCACCATTTCACCGCCCAGAATCCGAAGCTTTCTCTGAACGGTACCGTCCAGTACGGTCACGCGCGAGAGGCCCGAGTTGCCGAGCGCGCAATTCAGGAGCCCGTCGCCCTTGCAGGAAGGATAAAGATCGAATTGGATCCGTAGTCCGACGTGTTCAGAAAAGATCGTTCTTTGCGCTTCGTCAGGAACGAAAATTACGGGTCCCGACTCAAATGCGAAACTGCCCTCGGTCTTATTGAAGGTGCCCGTGCCTGGGCTGCTGGATTTGAGAACAAAATCCCCGGAATATGCCTGATTCGGCAGAAGCCTGATTTCGTATTTCAGCTTCCGGATGGGGAATGAGCCATCCGTCTCGAATGCGGCGAGTTCGAATGTTCCTCCGAATTCCGCATCCTGCGAAAAAACGGCGTCCCGGAACTGTCCTGTGAACGAGAACTCATATTTTCGAAACTGCTTGCCGGACGAAGACGCCGGAGTTCGGGGCGCGCTGGCGCAACCGAAAAGCATGATCAGGAAAAGAAGAGTAGCGAGGCGTTGAATCATGGAGAGATCCTCTCCTGATTAGCTTATGCCGCTTTATCTGTTTTGTCAGGGTCTGCTTGTTCGGCAGATAGCTTCTGGCGAAACTCGTCCGACCGGATGAGCAGGGCGGCCTTAAGCAAGGCGAGCCGTGTTTCAGTCGCGGGATGGGTCACGCCATTGCGATCGGGAGCGAAACCGTTCAAGCGGTCCAGCTTTCTGAGTGCGTTTGAAAGGTCTTCGTAAGAGGCCCCCAGTCCCTCGACGGCATACAAATCCGCCGCGACTTCGTGTTCCCGGCTCTGTACGGCGAGAACGCGAAAAGCGGAAACAAAGGCCATAACCGCCACGAATGGTCCCAAAAGGCTCTGAAAACCAAGTCCGGATGGTAAAAAAAGCGGCGCGAGGAGCAGCACAAAAATGCCCAAAAACATGGTGCCCGTAATCAGGGCTATCGAGAGCAGCAGGCGCTTTACGAGATGATTCATGCAAAGATGACTGGCTTCGTGAAGAACGACAGCATCTAGTTCGCCCGGGGTCAGAGTCTCCAGTGCGTTTCGTGAAATGAACAAGGCGGGCCTGAGCGGGCCACTTCCCCATTTTGTCCCCGCGATAAACGCAGTTCCCGTTGCAACGCGACCTGATTCAATCAGCCACAAAGACGGTTGGCGCAATCCCGCCCGGGCAAAGGCTTCTCTGAAGCGTTGAACGAATTCCTCCGGAAGGGGCAAGACCGGCAGTGCCATTTTTAAATGAATCGGTCCCAACGCGAAGTTGAGCGCAAGCCCTCCGATAATTCCGACGATCGCTCCGACTACGACGAGTGCCGCCGAGACGGTTTTGTCTGCCTGAATCCAGCCTGCGAACCAAGTGAAGCATTTTATGGAAAAAACGAAAACTCCCGCATAAAACAGGGCACCGAGCGCGATCCATCCCAGGCCGCGGAGAGCGGACTTGAGTTGTGGACCGCGTTCGCCCGTCGGAATGGGGTCGATTTTTCGTTCGAGGCGGGCCTGAATCCAGCCTTGAGTGAGTATGGCCGAAATGAAAATGAGGTTCGCGAACACGGGATGATTTCGTCTGACTTCGCTGGATCCCAGAAAGAGCCCGATTTGAAAAATCGCGACCAAAAAACCAGCCATTCTGATCTGGCCGATTTTGGCAGCGCGCTCGATTTCCTCTTTTTGGTCAACGAGGTTTTCAAGATATCTTCCGAAGTAATCGGCCCAGAGCGCGAAAATGACCACTGGGATTGCGGTCATGATGGCCAGGGCCTCAAGGGTGAGTTGGATTTCGGATGAATGAGCTTCCATGCGTTTGGGATACCTCTTCCTTATAACTGATCGGACGGATGACATTTGGGATGAAGCCTTTAAATTCCAGAGTAAACTAGTTGTTTTCAGTTTGTTTAATGCCGCATGAATCGGACTCATAAGAGACCATTGGTCAGAATCCGACGTCTACAAATTCACTTTTAGATCAATAACCTCGCCGTCCTTTGAAAGCAGGATGCGGCACCGCCCAATACCTGAGCAGAAAGATCTAAAGTTCTTTAGTGCCCGACCGATTAGCTATGTGAAAGAGCAATTCACTTGATGGAATGGTCCAAAGAGTGGGCGGCTCGGCAGGGGTACAGCAAATTCCTGCCACATTTAATAACTGTTCTTATCTTTCGACCTGCGAGGTTCTGGTGTTTCTTCGCGTCTCGGAGGGTGAGTATCTGGGAGGTGTGTATGGGTCTACGTATTAGCACAAATGTGCAGTCTCTTGCTGCGCAGCGCAACTTGGGAATCAATAGCGCTGCTCAGAAAGCGTCGTTGGAAAAATTGGCTTCAGGATCTCGTATTACCCGCGCGGCGGATGACGCTGCCGGGTTGGCGATTTCTGAGAAGATGAGAGGTCAGATCCGGTCGGTTCGCCAGGATGTTCGCAATGCGAACGACGGGATTTCAATGATTCAGACGGCTGAAGGCGGAATGAATGAAGTGGGCAATATTCTGATCAGGTTCCGCGAATTGTCGATACAAGCTGCTTCGGATACGATCAGCGATACGGAACGTGGGTTCATCGACAAAGAAGTTCAGCAGCTGCATCAGGAAGTCGATCGGATCGCGAAGTCGACCGAGTTCAACGGCCACAAGCTGTTGAGCGGAGAAGGCGACGCGCTCGAAATTCAGGTCGGTGTCAACAACGAACCGGGCCTGGATCGCTTCAACTATGATCCGACGAAAACGGATGTGAGCGCCAGTCGACTTGGGATCGCGGGTTTGTCCGTGGCCGACAAGAGCTCGGCGCAGAATAACCTCCAAGTCATCGACGAAGCCATTATGACGTTGTCCGCAAATCGCGCCGAGATGGGTGCCCTGCAGAACCGGCTCCAATCGACCGTTGCGAACTTGAACATCTACGATGAGAACTTGTCTGCAGCCCGCAGCCGTATCGCCGACGTGGATATGGCCTCGGAGACCGCGGAGCTTACGAAACAGAATATTCTGTCTCAAGCTGGAACCTCGGTCCTCAGTCAAGCTAATCAGAACAACACACTTGCGCTGAAACTCATCGGTTGATCTGATCCCTTCTCATACACCAGCCGGGGGCAGGGGTTGCCTCTGCCCCCGGATTTACTGAATAGGTGGTGAGAAGGGATCGATTGACGAGAGCGCAGTTGTCGATTTTCCACAGGAAAAAGGATATTTGTTAATATCCGCATTTTTTACTCAAGTATTGGCGCACTGTACCGATAGGTAGATTGTCAGTCACGAAGGAGGATGGGCCTCCAGAGAAAACTGACAACGTCTGCCGACTGTACATTGCTGTTGCACGAGGCGGTATCAAGTTGAACAATCCGGCGTTGTTGACCGGATGCGGGACAAAGACTGGCGAAAGCTGACAAAGCCTACGCACGTCTAACGGAAGTTCTTCCAACACTCAGACGTTCATCCAAAACAATAAAACTCGGTCTACGTACGATCTTGATCGCACGTGGCGTTTAACCAAAGGCTCACTCGAAGCCAGCATTGACACGAAGTGTCTTAGACACATAGCGTCATGAGTGGGTGTGCCTACTGGAGGAACTATGGGCTTGAGAATCTCTACGAATATGGCCGCTATTTCTGCAAATCGTGCTCTTTCCCGGACAAGTGACGATCAGGCGAAAGTCTATCAACGCTTGTCTTCAGGTCAGAGGATTACGCAAGCCGGCGATGATGCCGCCGGGCTCTCGATCAGTGAAAATTTACGTGCTCAGGTCAGGTCCATGACTCAGGCCGAGCGCAACGCGAACGACGGAATTTCCTTCGCGCAGGTTGCTGAAGGTGGTTTGAGCGAAATCGGCAACATCATGATCCGTTTGCGTGAGTTGGCGGTGCAGGGAGCTTCCGATACGGTGGGAGACAAGGAACGGGGCTACATCAATCAGGAAGTTCAGAGCCTCTTGCAGGAAGTGGATCGTATCGCGAATGTTACGACATTCAACGGCACGCCGTTGTTGAACGGACAGGCCAGCAAAGCGGATCTCGAATTCCAGGTTGGCACCCGAAACGACGAAGCGGATCGCATTCTCTTCAATACGAGTGAAAACGATGTTCGTGCATCGTCGCTCGGAGTTGAAGGCCTGGATTACGAGTCGATCGATGGAGCTCGTGAGGCAATCGACAAAGTGGATGAAGCGATCAGCCGAGTTTTCGGATCACGTGCCCGGCTCGGAGCAATGCAGAACAAGTTGCACGCTACGGTGAATAACCTTGGCATCACTAAAGAGAACCTGTCGCAAGCACGGTCACGAATCGCGGATACGGATGTAGCAACCGAAACCTCCGAACTGGTTCGCGGCAACATCCTTCAGCAGGCGGGGATCTCGGTCTTGGCCCAGGCCAATTCCGCCCCGATGTCGGCCCTGAAGCTGCTCTAAATATTAACCAAGTGCGCCTGAGCCCCACGGACAATCGGGTCCGTGGGCTCTCTTAAGCCCACCCCCGGGAGTGCCGAGCTCCCGGGGGTTTCTTTCTTTAATAGTCACTTGTGACAACCCTCGGCCCGTCGGCGTAGCAAAACCGTCGGGTATGTGGATTTTCTCAACTCTCTGTCAGGATCTTCCGATCTATGGGATGGAGGATTGGTGAATTGAAGATCGCCCCCGTTGCCGAAACAATCCGATCTTTGGAAACCGTACGGGAACGGCAGGACGGCCATTCACGCCAGCAGCACCAACAAAATCAGAAAAACCCCCGAAAAGAACAGGAAGATGATTCGCCAAGCTTCGAGGTCACTGAACGGAAGGTCACCGAGGCAATGGCATCTTTCAAGTCTGATGCGCAAACCATAGCAAAGGGCTTGAGTGTTTCGTCCGAGGGTAACGGCCCCGGTTTGAAAGTGGTCCTCAAAGACGGAACCGGCGCCGTTGTTCGCCAGTTCACGGGCGAGGAGTTCGTCCGTCTTCGCGAAGCAGTTTCCAAAGATGGACGGCAGCGCGGAAAAATCCTTGATCAGAAGCTCTAGACTCGTTAAGCCCGAATATCCATGAACCTCATTATTCTTTCGGACCTTCACCTGTTGGGGCCTGAGGATCCGTTCTATCCGGCCGTGCTCACCCTGATTCGCGAGGCGAATCGTGGCGATCGACTGGTTTTTGCCGGTGATGTGTTTGAATTGTTTGTCGGCGCCAAGAAGCTGTTTCTCGAACGGCATGCCGAATTTTTGAGCGCGTCGCGCGATGCGGCCGCCCGTGGCGTGTCGATCGATTACATCGAAGGAAATCATGACTTTCTGCTTGAGAAGGTCTTTGGCGAAATTTCTGGGTTCAGGGTGCACGATGGCGGGCTGGAATTCGAAATCGACGGCAAATGTTTTTACGTTGCCCACGGTGATCAGGTGGATCGTTCGGATTTTCGATATCTCGTTTTACGGCGATTTTTCAGAAGCGTGATCATGAGGGCTTTCGTGAGGCTCGCGCCGGACGCGCTGATCGATTGGCTCGGTACCAGAATGAGCAAAAAAAGTCGCAAGAACGGGGCTGCTTCCCGCGATCGGCAAACGCGTCGCGCCGATCGACTGCGCCCGATATTCCGTGAATTCGCGACAAGGCAAGTCGCGCGTGGCGCTGATTTCGTCGTGCTTGGTCATTCCCATGACGCGGATGAACTTGCTATCACCGCGGGTGACCGGCATGGTTTTTACATGAATACCGGAGATCCGCGATCGAACGGGTCTTATGTTTCGTGGATGACGGGTTCGGGCGAGTTGATCCGAATGAAATTGATCTCGCCGTCCAGTCCCGCGCGCGGCTGATCTGCGCGGTTTAGGAGGTCCTTATGCTCAAAGATGCAGTCCGTAACGCCAAAGAACGTGGCGCGAGTGATCTTCTGCTGGAAGCGGGCACTTCGATCGTACTTAGGATCAGGGGGGAGCTCATCCCGGTGGGTGAACCGATCCCCGCTCATGTTTTGCTTTCAAGTGCAAAGGACTTCTTGGGGCCGGAACTTTGGCAGGAGTTTCTCGAGCGCCGCTCGGTTGACCTTTCGCGGACCGTTCATGGCGTCCGCTGCCGCGTCAACGTTTTCCAGACCGTTCGCGGGCTCGGGCTCGCGATTCGATTACTCTCGTCGTTTCAAAATAACCTGCGCGACTGCAATCTGCATCCGGATCTCCGCAGATTTGTCGAGGCAAAGACCGGTTTAGTCATCATTTCCGGTCCGACGGGAAGCGGAAAGTCGACCACGCTCGCCGCGCTCATCGAAGAAATTAATCGCACTCAGCGTCGCCACATCCTCGCCATAGAAAGCCCGATCGAATACTTTTTTACCAACCGGCAGTCGTTCATCCGGCAGAGAGAGGTTCCCACTCACGTGCCGAGCTTCGAGCAGGCTTTGATCGACGCAATGCGGGAGAGTCCCGACGTTCTCGTCATTGGTGAGATGCGTACGCCCGATGTGATGCGCCTGACGCTGAATGCGGCAGAGACGGGCCATCTCGTCCTCGCGACTTTGCATTCGTCAACTTGCGCCGAAGCGCTGAGCCGGATCTGCCTTTCTTTTCCATCAGAAATGCAGTCGAGCATCCGGACACAGCTTGCCGATTGTCTGAACGGGGTCATTTGCCAGCGACTTACGTATCTACCGCAGCAGCAGCTCCAGATCCCGCAGTGCGAAGTTCTTGTCGCGAATACGAGCGCGAAGTCGAATATTCGCGCCGGTCAGTTCAGCCAGATCGTTTCGACGATTCAAGTCGGCGGAGAGGACGGAATGTGGTCCTTCGACCGATATGCCCGCTGGATCGAGCAGAAGAAAGATTGGGTACGGCCATCGCAGGCAACGCCACTGAAGGAAAACGAGGAGGCGGTCGCCGCCGAAGCGTTGCTCCGCGCTTCCGGGATTGCGCCCGCGCGATCCGCGGCGACGCCTTCAGCGACACGGGGCCCGCTGAAGCAGGAGCCGGGTCAGAAGAAGCCTGCTCCGAAACCCGACACGGCGGAAACGGGAAGAATCGAAATTCCGGTCAGTGAGGAAGACCTTGAGGATCTCGAGGAGCTTGTTAAAAAAATTCCCGAAAAAAGCGGCTCGGGCGAACGTTAGGCCGGCTTCACTATTCTCGCGCCAGTTCAAGCAATTCCGAGGCGTTTTCAAGACTCTTTTTCGTCAGCTCGGGGCCGCCGAGCATGCGGGCGAGCTCTTCCTTCCGTTCGCCAGCAGCAAGCGAGAGGACTTCGGTAATGGTGCGCTTTGCCTTTGAGTTCTTCCGGACAATGAGATGATGGTCCGCGAACGAGGCGACCTGCGGGAGGTGCGTAATACAGATCACCTGATTGGAGCGGGCGACGGTTTTCAGTTTTTTGCCGACTTGGAACGCGGTCTGGCCTCCGATCCCCGCATCAATTTCGTCGAACAGATACACGCCAATGCCGCCCTGATCGGAAACAACCCGCCGGATCGCGAGCATCAGGCGCGAGAGCTCGCCGCCCGAAGCGATTTTGGCGAGAGGCCTCGCCGGTTCGCCCCGGTTCGTCTGAACGAGGAATTGGATCGCGTCGGCCCCCGAGGCGGTCCAATCGCGGAGCTCCGGTTTTTTGGTGAGTTCGATTTCGAACTTCGCCTCTGCCATTTTCAGGTCCTTCAGCTCTTTCGTCACCGTTTCGGCGAGGCGCTCTGAAATTTTTTTCCGAGCGGCCGAAAGCTTTATTCCCGTACGCAGGAACTCCGCGTTGATGCGATCAAGTTCCGCTGAAAGGTCCTGCAGGCGTTTCTCCGACTGGTCCAGGGCCGTGAATTCCCGTTCGAGGCGAGCCTGTGTTTCGAGCATGTCCGTAATCTCGGACCCATACTTGCGGCGAAAGTCCGCGATCATCGAAAGACGCGCCTGGATTTCCTCCAGCCTCTCGGAGTTCAAATCCACGGAGCCAAGATATCGGTTCAGGGACAAGCTGACGTCTTCCGTTTCGGCGACCGCGCGTTCGAGCGACTCGGTCTGAGGGAGAACCCGTTCGTCAAGCTGGCTCAACGTCCGTATTTTATTCAGAGCGCCGCGCAGCGCGTTCAAGGCGCCGGATTCGTCTTCGAGTAACTGCCTCGCGATCTCGGCGGTCTGAACCCGCGACTCAGCCGATTGCAGGAGCTGTTTTTCGGCGTGGAGTGACTCGTCTTCGCCGAGCTTCAGATCGGCTGCACGAAGCTCTTCAATCTGGAATTTCAGGAAGTCAGCGCGCTTCTCGCGCTCGGATTCGGAAGCGCGGATTCGTTCATGCTCCTGAAGCAACGCGCGTCGTTGGCCGTGAAGATCGGCCACGAGCTGCGCTTGTTTTTCGAGCTCCCCATATCTGTCCAGGATTTCAAGCTGGATGTGCGGTTTTGTGAGCGACTGGTGTTCATGCTGTCCGCATAAATCAACCAACCCGTCACAGAGCTCCTGAAGAATGGCCAGCGTGGCGAGTTCTCCGTTGACGTAGATCCGGTGCCGCCCCGCCTGATGAATGGTCCTTTTGATCAGCAACTCGCCCGAGGGCGCGGCGAAGCCGAGTTTTTCCAAACGTGGGCAGGCCCAGGGTATCCCGGAAATATCAAAAAGTCCTTCAACGACGGCTTCCTCACATCCGGCCCGGAGAAGTTCGGCTTTTGCCCGGCTTCCAAGAATAAGCGAAATCGCCTCGATAATGATGGATTTTCCGGCCCCTGTTTCACCCGAAAGAATATTCAGGCCCTCGCGAAAGGGGATCTCGGCGGAATCGATGATCGCGATGTTCTTGATACTGAGAGTTTCCAGCAATTCCTTACTCCTTGCTTATTCTGGGCCTAATTCCTGGCGCCAAAGCTCAACTTTTCGCGAAGAACGCTGAAATAGTCCCGGGTTGGCGACGAAATCAGCTTGAGCGCGTGTTTTCTGAAACGGCGAACGGTGACCATATCTTCCTTCTGCATCGCGATCGCGTCTTGACCGTCGAGGGTCAGAAGTACGGGGCCTGGGCTGTCCTTCAATACCACCTCGACCTCGGCGCTGTCGGGAAGGATGACTGGACGCTGGGTCAGGCTGTGGGGGCAGATCGGCGTCAGCGCTATGGCTGGAAGCGATGGTTCCAGAATTGGGCCGCCGGCCGCGAGCGAATACGCGGTAGAACCCGTGGGGGTACTCAGGATGATTCCATCTGACCGGACGTCATGCACGAATTTTCCATTCACGCGAACCTGAAGCCCGATGATTCGCGCGATGCTGCCTTTTGAGATCACGGCATCGTTCACGACCGGACCGGAAAAGATGACCCTCCGCTGTCTTCGAAGTGTCACTTCAAAAAGGACCCGCTCGTCGATGGTGACCGGTCCGCCGTCGAGAATTGATTCTAAAACGAGTTCAGCTTCGCTTTTTTTGATTTCGGTCAGAAAGCCGAGTTGTCCCATGTTGATGCCAAGCACCGGAACACTTCTTTTCCTCATGAGCCGCGCAATGCTTAAAAACGTACCATCGCCGCCGAGAACAATGACGAGGTCAGTCAGTTCGGGCAATTTCGCTTTCGGGGCAATCTGGGTTTTTGACTTAAAGGCGGCTTTGAATGCCTTCACCGCTGACATGCTCTCATCGGCCAGCACGACGCGGTAGCCTTTGGCGAGGATCAGGCGCGCAAGCTGAACGCCGAAAGCATCCGCTACGGGTTGGAAGTGCCGGACAACAATTCCGATTTTCTTGAGTTTGAGAGACTTTGCGGAGCTTGCCGGCTTTTGGGCTGACTTTCGGGTTTTACTCATTGCCTTTGGGTCCCCTAGCGGTCAGAAATATGCTAACTAGCAAAAAAAGCAAAGACGAACGATCTGAAGGAAGGATGAATTTTGAGTCCGACTGATACTTTCGACCTATTCGATCTGGCTGAGCGGGACTCCGAGGAGTCTTCCAAGGACAAAGGACCGATCTCAGGACCGCTTGCGCACCGGATGCGGCCCGTCTCCCTCGACGACTTTGTCGGTCAGGAAAAGGTTCTTGGTCCCGGCAAGCCTCTTCGCCAATGGATCGAGACGGACCGGGTTCCTTCGCTGATCCTTTGGGGGCCGCCCGGATGCGGCAAAACGACTCTTGCCAGGATCGTCGCCAAAAAAACCCAATCCAATTTTGAGGCGCTCAGCGCCGTTTTGGCCGGGGTGAAGGATATCAAGGAAGTCGTTGAGCGGGCCAAACAGGCGCGTCGTTTGAGCAAGCGTAAGACGATCCTTTTTCTCGATGAAATTCATCGCTTTAATAAATCGCAGCAGGACGCCCTCCTTCCGCATGTCGAAGACGGGACTCTGACTTTGATCGGTGCAACGACGGAAAATCCCAGTTTTGAGCTCAACTCGGCGCTCCTTTCGCGCGCGAGGGTGATTCGTCTCGAGTCGCTTTCGGAAGAAGCGCTTTCGAAGGTGATCGATTCAGCACTGAACGATCCGGAGCGGGGGCTCGGTGGCTTTCTGAAGCTCACACCCGAAGCCGTCCGCTGGCTCGCGAGCGTGTCCGAAGGAGACGCGCGACGAGGACTGACGGCTCTCGAGAGCGTCTCGCTTTTCGTTGGGACGCAGGGTCACGATGAGCCGCTCGATGTCGAGCAGGTCAAAAAAGCGCTTGAATCAGCGCTCGAACGGCAGCCGATTCCGTACGACAAAGGAGGCGAAGAACATTACAACGTCGTCTCGGCTTTCATAAAAAGCATTCGCGACAGCGATCCTCATGCGGGGCTCTATTATCTCGCCCGCATGCTCGAAGGCGGGGAGGACCCGCTGTTCATCGCCCGGCGTCTCGTGATTTTAGCTTCCGAAGACGTCGGAAACGCGGATCCTCGCGCGCTGATGGTCGCCGTCGCCGTAAAAGAGGCGGTCGATTTCATCGGAATGCCCGAGGCCCGGATCAATCTCGCGCAGGCGGTGACTTATCTCGCGCTCGCGCCCAAAAGCAACGCGAGTTACGAGGGGTTCAACCGTGCGACGGCCGAAGTCAGGGCGAGCGGCGCACTTCCTGTTCCGATGCATATTCGCAACGCCGTTACGGGGCTGATGAAAAAGGAAGGGTATGGAAAAGGCTATCGCTACGCACACTCCGATCCCAAAGGTCGAGTAAGTCAGACACACCTTCCGGAGCGGATTCTCGGAACCAGATTTTATGAACCGAAGGAAATAGGCTTGGAAAAACAGTTGAAAGAGCGGCTGGATCAGCTGAATCCCGGTTTTGAAAAGAAAAGTTGAGGGTTGTTCTCCGGGTTTAAATGTTCATAAAATTTTTTCAAATGATCAATTGACAGTTCTGAAGACGGTCATTTAGAACTGATTCATGGTCACAAATCCCAGAAAGAAGTCCGGAAAGGGCGCCGCGCGCGGTCCTTCTAAAGCGCCCCGCCCCGCAAAACGCCAGAAGACCGAGGGCACGCGAGAGGCCTTGATCGCTGCGGCGAAAAAATTGTTTTCCGAAAAAGGTTATGACGCGACATCGGTGAAAGACCTTTCGAACGAAGCGGGAGTGAATATCAGCCTTGTCAGCTATCACTTCGGCGGGAAAGAGAACCTTTACCAGGCGTGTCTTCAGGAATTCGCCGAATCGAAGCTTGCCGCGGCAGAACGCATTCTGAAGCCACCTTCCTCCCGCGAGGAATTCAAGGTGAGGATCCGGATGTTCGTCGAGGAACTCATCCGTTCCTGCGAGGCCGAGCCGGAGGTGACCAAGATCATCGATCGCGACATTCACCTTTCCAAGGCGATCACCGAGCGGATTTTTCGAGAGACGTTCCTGTATGTTTACGAGACTTCCGTGGAATTCTTCCGGACATCCCAGAAACTCGGGATCATGCAAACCGGATTTGACCCTCTCATAGTGGCGAGCCTGCTGTTCGGGTCGGTGATGCATCTGAACCGGATGGAAGGGCTGTCTCAGAAAATCCTCGGCCGCAGCCTGCGGGACGCCGCGCACCGGGCGGCCGCAATCGATCATATTCAGACCATTTTCGTGAACTCACTCCTTATGCCGATCGCCGATCGACAGCGAGGTGAAGCATGAGACGGAGCATGTTTTTCAGGGTTTTCAGGCTCGCCCTGCCGTGCCTGTGGATCGCTCTTTCCGGAACCGCATTCGCGGAATCGGAACTGGGCTTGGATGAGTATCTGGCGCAAGTCGGACGAGGCAATCTCGGGATGAGGGGAGCCGCCGAAATCTCGGCTGGCGCGTTCGCCCGCTCGGTTGAAAAAGACGTCCTCCTCGCGCCCACGCTCTTCGCGAACGCCCGGCATGCAAGTGACGCGTCCGAGGGCAGTAATCAGTTCTATCTCAGCGAAAAAGTGAATGCGACGAGCTATTCCGCGGGAATTCAGCAGCTGACATCGTTCGGTTTGTCGGGGCGGCTCTATTACCAGATTGACCATAACGACATCCTCAATCCACGTTCACCGCTGGTGTCGGCGGCACCTGGCTTCACAAGCTCGTTTTACGACTCGAAACCGGTTATTGAGTTGAACCTGAATCTCTGGAGAAATCGGCTCGGCCGTGAAACACGTGCGACGCAGACGTTGATTGAGTCCGGAGCGCTTGTTACGGGATATGGCGAAAGCTTTCGGATCAAAATGACGAAGGCGCAAGCCGAGGCTATTTACTGGAGGCTCTCGCTTGCTCGCGAAACCGTCGCGGTTCAGAAGGACAGTGTTGCTCGTGCCAAAAAGATCCGGGACTGGAATGACCGCCGGCTTCGGCTCCAGCTTGCCGATCGCGCGGATCTTCTGCAAGCTGAAGCGCTTCTCCAGGCCCGAGCTCTCGAGCTTCAGGCCGCGATCGATGAAGAGGCCGCGGCCTCCAGGGCCTTCAACACCGGACGCGGAGTCGACAGTGACCGCGTTTCAGAAAAGTTGATAAAAGTTGATACGATCGCCATGGATCGGATCACGATTCCGGCGCGGGCCCCGATGCGTGAGGACGTGAAAGCGGCCGAAGCGGCCCAGAAAGCCGCGGTTGCCAGCACGGTGATCGGGCGCGAGAAGAACCGCCCGACTTTCGACCTGTTCGGAAGCGTCGCCTTGAACGGCCGCGATCCCCGGATGTCTCAATCCGTCAGTCAATCTTTCAAGACGGAAAATCCGACGTACGCGGCGGGCGTCAAATTGACGATGCCCCTTGATTTCGGAGCCCTGTCCGATGTTCGTGAGGGGTATGGGCGCGAGTCTGATGGTGCCGTATTGAATTTCGAACGAAGGCTGTTTGAGCAGGAGCGCGATTGGGCAGACCTGAGCACCAAGTTCAACGACGCTAAGCGCCGGCTTCAACTGGCGCTCGGAATGGAAGCCGTTCAGAAAGAAAAGTACGATCACGAGCGGGATCGGCTCACGCGTGGCCGAACGGTGACTTTCCAGGTTCTGCAGTTTGAACAGGACTATCGCAACTCGCAGCTCGCCCGCATCCGTTCTCAGGCGGAGCTACTGACGTTGCTTGCCAATATGAAAACCTATGGAGATGCGAAATGAATCTCGCGAACCTGGCCATCAAGAGGCCGATCTTCGTCTCGTGTGTGGTGATTTTGATGCTCGCACTTGGCTACGTGTCGCTTTCGCGATTGCCGGTGGATTTGTTCCCGAATGTCACGTTTCCCGTGGTCATGGTGAATACGGTCTATCGCGGCGCCGGGCCCGAGGAGGTCGAGAACCTTGTTTCGCGTCCGCTTGAAGACGAGCTCAGTACTCTTCCCGGAATCAGTTCGATCACTTCGAAAAGCCGGGAAGGCGTCAGTATGGTCATCGCCGAGTTCAATCTCGAGACGGACATCAAAAACGCCGAGCAGTTGATCCGGGATCGTACGGGTTCGGCCAAGCGCAAGCTCCCCAAGGACATCGACGAACCGATGATCCGCCGCATGGACCCCGCGGATCAGCCTATTCTGATCGTCGGACTCACTTCGGGCCTGAGTCCGGCAAAGCTCTACGATTTGGCGAACGAGGATATCCGGACGAAGATCGAACAGGTCAATCAGGTTGGCAACGTCGAGGTCTTCGGCGGAAGAAAACGCGAGATCCACGTCGACCTCGACAGGACGAAGCTCAAGTCTCACGAGATATCCGCGACCCAGGTCGCGAACCGGCTTGCCGCGGCAGGGATGAATGTTCCGTCCGGAAAGGTTGACGGAGACAAGAAGGAAACGGTTTTCCGTACGGTGGGTGAATTCAAATCGCTCGCGGATGTCGAGAATGCGATCGTGAACTTTATCGGCAATGACGTTCCGGTGCGGGTTGCCGATGTCGGTCACGTCAGCGACAACCTGACGAGCGAGGATTCCCGCGGCTTCGTGAACGGCAAGCCTTCGGTTTTTCTTCTGATCTACCGCCAATCGGGGGCAAATACGGTTCAGGTGGCTGACGCAGCCAAGGCCAGGCTCGAGAAGCTCAATTCTGAAATGAAAGCGCGTGGTCTGGACGCCAAGCTCACGGTCGTTCGCGACGGCGCGAAACCCATCCGAGCCAATATCGCCGATGTCAGGGAGTCCATTATTCTCGGGGTCATCCTCACGATCGTCGTCGTCTTCTTTTTCCTGGGCAGCGGTCGGTCCACGATCATTACGGGGCTGGCGCTTCCGAACTCACTTCTTGGAGCGTTTCTTCTGATGGCCGCGGCAGGATTCACGGTCAACGTGATGACCCTGCTCGCGTTGAGTCTTGCCGTCGGGCTCCTGATCGATGACGCGATCGTCGTTCGGGAAAATATTTTCCGTCATACCGAGATGGGAGAGGAGCCGACAAAAGCGGCGATTCAAGGAACGAAGGAAGTTACCTTGGCGGTTGTCGCGACGACGCTCACGGTGGTCGCGGTCTTCGGCTCGATCGGATTCCTTCAGGGGGTCGTCGGCCAGTTTTTCCGGGAATTCGGACTGACGGTCTGCTTTGCCATGGCCATCAGCCTGTTCGACGCCATGACCATGGCTCCCATGCTCTCGGCATATTTTGTCGGGAGCGCTCGCGGTTTCGGGCATGGAAAAAACTTCGTGGATCGCACCTTGGGGCGTGTGCTCGTCGGTTTTGATCGCTTCCAGGACCGGCTTACCGAAAGCTATGAAGCGGCGATCCGGTTCTCGCTCCGGCGCAAGTTCGTGATCCTTGGCTCAGCGATCGTCATCATGGCCTTCAGTTTGCTCGCGGTCGCGAAGACCGCCAAGACCTTCATGCCGACGATGGATACCGGGGAGTTCATGGTCACTCTCGAAATGGAGCCCGGCACGAACCTGAACACCATGGCGGCTCTCGCTCAGGAAATCGAAACTCAGATTCGAAAGAATCCGGAAGTCGAGCATACCGTGGCGATCGTCGGCGGTCATATGTCCGATTCCAATATGACGACCATGTTCGTGGAAATGGTCCCGGCGAAGGTGCGTAAGCTGAATACGACGCAGTTCAAGAACAAGGTACGCGAGCAGCTCAGCAAGTATGCTCACGCTCGGCCTATCGTGAAGGATATCGACATGGTGATGGGCAACATGCGGCCCTTCACGATCAATATAAAGGGCAGCGATCTCGCGGAACTCGAAACGTACGCGAACCAGCTCTTCACGTTTTTGAAAGCGCATCCCGGGTTGAGCGACCCGGAGATCAGCTACAAGCCCGGGAAACCGGAATACCAGGTTGTCCTGGACAATCGCAGGGCGCAGATGCTCGGGGTTTCCACCACGGTCGCCGGAATGGAACTTCGGACGCAGGTCGAAGGTGATAAGCCGGTGAAGTTCCGGGAAAACGGACTTGAATACGACGTTCGCGTCCGAATGCGCGAGAATGAACGCGACTTGAAAGCGGGCTTTGCCGATATTTACGTCCCGAATATCAACTACTCGCTCGTCCGGTTGAGCAATATTTCGAAAACAAAAGAAACGACCGGACCGACCAGTGTCGATCGCCGGAACCGCAGCCGCTATATCCAGGTGATGTCGGATATCGCGCCGAACGGCCCGGGCATGGCGAAGGTCATGTCCGACATCAAGGAATTCTTCAAGACGCAGGTGAAATTGCCCGAAGGCGTGAGTTACGAATTCATCGGGCAGACTGAAAAATTCGGAGAACTCATCGAGAGCGTCGTTATCGCGGCACTGCTTGGGACGTTGTTTATTTTCCTCGTTCTGGCCAGTCTTTATGAATCGTTCATCACGCCGCTCACGATCATGCTCGTCCTGCCGCTGGCCCTTTGCGGCGCATTCTATGCCCTGTGGCTCACCGGTTCGACGCTCGATATCTTCTCGATGATCGGCTGTATCATGCTCCTGGGGGTCGCTACCAAAAACTCCATTCTTCTCGTCGATCTAACAAAACAGCTCGTTGCCCAGGGAATGGAACAAACGGAGGCGATCGTGAAGGCGGGCCGGACGCGTCTTCGCCCGATTCTCATGACGACTTGCGCGCTCATCGCGGGAATGCTTCCGATCGCGATCGGTCTGAACGAAGCTTCCCGTCAGCGGACCAGTATGGGCATCGCGATCATCGGTGGGCTGGTCACGTCGACTCTTCTCACCCTCGTGGTTATTCCCGCGGCGTATCCGCTGGTCGAGCGGCTGAGCGTGTTTCTCCAGAAGGTCGTGAAGTTCGTGTTTTTGCCTCGAAGTAAAAGAGAAAAAGAACCGTCTTTAAATTAGGGACCGGGTACCGGAATTCGCGATTCGTTTCCCGATGGTCTTCTGCGCGCTTCTCACCGCTTGCATCAATTCGCGCTTCGAAATCGTGGCTACTTTTCCCTGTGAGTAGATCATGCGGCCGTCCACCATCGTCCATTTCAAGTCCGAGGGCCGCGAAGAGTACACAACCGACGAAGCGATTGCCTCAGCTCGTGTCTCTTGTCCCGCGGGAATCGTGTTCGTGAGCCCGTTGAGATCGAGGGCGATGAGATCGGCTTTTTTTCCAAGTTCGATCGAGCCGATATCGTCGAACCAGTTCAGCGCTTTCGCGCCGTTTCGGGTCGCCATGTCCAATACCTCGAGCGCGCGCATCGCCTTCGGTCCAGCCCCGGGTTTATGAATGAGCGCGGCGAGCCGCATTTCCATGAACATATCCAGGTTGTTGTTGCAGGGAGCGCCATCAGCGCCGAGGGCTACGTTGATTCCGGATTCGAGAAGCTCCGGAACATGCGCAAAACCGGAAGCGAGTTTCATGTTCGAACTCGGGCAATGGACGACATGCGTCCCCGTCCGTGCGAGAAGCCGCTTTTCGCTCGGCTTCAGCCAAACGCAATGGGCAAGGACCAGGTGGGGAGAGGTCATCTTGAGCTGATGCAGGTATTCGATATTTTCGCACTGGACCAGCTCTTTCACGAGTTGGATCTCTTTCAGGTTCTCGCTTGCATGGGTGTGAATCAGCGCGCCCTGGCTCCGGGCGAGAGATGCCACCTCCGCGAGAAGACGCTCGGTGCACGAGATCACGAAACGCGGAGCATACGAAACGCGGATCCTGTCGTTCTCCCGGCCGTGCCATTCCGAGTAGAGCGTGCGTGCTTCGCGGATTGCATCGTCCGTGGCGTCGCGCAGGGATTTGGGAGTGGTCCTCGGATTATCCATCAGGCATTTTCCGACACTTGCCCGGATCCCGGTTTCCTGGACCGCTTTGAAAATCGAAGTCGTGTGCCGAACCGTTCCCATGTCGAGGATGGCGGTCGTACCCGATGAAAGGAGTTCATGGATCCCAAGAAGAGCGCTTGTTCGCAGAGTCTCGGCGGAATGCGCGGCCTCCATGACCCAGATCCGCTTTGAGAGCCAATCAAGGAGTTCGAGGTCGTCGGCCTGATTTCGGAACAGCGTCTGGCAAAGATGGACGTGCGCTTGCACGAATCCCGGAAGGATCGTCAGGCCCGCCGCATCGATGATCTTGGCGCCTTTCGCGAACCGCGCCGGTCTCGAACGCGTTATCGCGGCAATCCGGCCGTCCATGATCCGCAAATGCGCTCGGAACGACTCCCGTTTCGAATTTTGGGTCATGACTGTGCCGTTTAGAATCCAAGTTTCGGAAGGCGCCCGTTTCATAGAAACCGCGATTCTCCTACTTGCCCAAGTGCGCTGGAGTGAACGCCTGGGGTACGAGGTCCTTGAACGCGATACTGTAAGTGTCGCCGTTCAGATTGATTGCGTGGATCATGAGATCCGGGTCCGCGAATTCACTGATGACCTGGCGACACAAGCCACAGGGCGGCCAGGGGGGGTTCACGTCTGTCAGGACCAGTAACTCCTTCAAGACAAAGCGGCCCTGGATCGCGACCGCCGCCTGGATCGCGCCACGTTCGGCACAAACAGTGGCTCCATACGAGGAGTTTTCAACGTTACAGCCCGCGTAGACTCTGCCATCCCCGGTCCTGAGTGCCGCGCCCACTTTGTGGCCGCTGTAGGGGCTGTGGGAGTTTTCTCTCGCTTTTCTCGCTGCTTCGTAAAGATCTCGAAGTCCTGGCTTCATGATTTCACCTTATTTTCGCCTAGGCGCGGGATCGCGAGCTGAAGGAGGCTCCTCAGCTTGTCAGCGCCGATCTTTGAGTTCTCGATTACTTCCCGATGCGTGAGCTTTTGGGGAGATAATCCGGCCGCGAGATTCGAAATGTAACTGATTCCCGCGACGCGAACCCCGAGGTGATTAGCGACGATCGCCTCAGGGACGGTCGACATTCCCACGGCATCAGCCCCGAGTGTTCGGTACATGCGGATCTCGGCGGGCGTTTCGTACGTCGGGCCAAGCAAACCGGCATAAATTCCCTGGTGTATTTCGATTCCGATTTCCCGCGCGCTCTTCTGAAGAATTTCGACGCAATCCTTCGCGTAAGCTTCCGTCAAATCCGGGAATCGAGGACCGAGTTGCGCGAGATTAGGGCCCTTGAGCGGATTGTCTCCCATCAGGTTGAGATGATCTTTGATGAGCATGAGATCGCCCGGCTGGAAGCCGGGGTTGACTCCTCCCGCGGCGTTTGTCAAAACGAGTGTGTGAATCCCGAGCCCGCAGACCGTTCGCGTCGGAAAAGCCACGTCTTCCATCGGGTAGCCCTCGTAAAGGTGAAAGCGCCCCTGCAAAAAAACGGTGGGAACCCCGTGGAACCGTCCGACGACCATTCTGCCGGCGTGGCCCTCGATCGTCGTTCCGTGAAAGTGAGGAATGTCCGTGTAGGGGATCGCGACCGCCTCGGTCGCTTGATCGGCGACACCCCCGAGGCCCGACCCTAGAATCACGCCGATCTCAGGTTTCAAGGCGGTTTTGGACTGGATCGACTCTACGGCATCGCGGATTTTCTGATAGACCGTTTGTTGCATTCCCTTGCCCCTTGTGACTCCTGAGAGTCTCAAAAATGCTCGAAAATCAGTTTCGGCACGGGCTTCCTGACATCACTGACCGTCACTGCCCCGAGAAAGCGCTCCTCGAGTTCAGCCAGGTTCGCCTGATCGGAAGCATGGACCGTCACAAGCGGCTCTCCGGCCTGAACTCGTGCCCCCAACTTCTTATGGAATAGCAAACCGACGCCCGGGTCAACCGAATCCGATGCTTTTTTACGCCCGCCGCCGAGTTCGACGAGAATCTTTCCCAGGGTCTCCGTGTCCATTTTGGTGATGAAACCCCGCTTTTTGGCCGCCCACGAGATGACTTTTGGCGCCCGGGGCAACTTGGACGGGTCCAGTACCTGTTCGACGTCGCCGCCCTGTTCGCGCACCATTTGCTGGAAAATTTTCCAGGCGCTGCCGTCGCTCAATTTCCTGCGGGCGAGTGTCCGGCCTTCGGCGAGATTTCGTGTCACTTTGCCGATTTCGAGCATATGGGCGCAGAGTTGAACCGACAGCTCCTTGAGATCGAGGGAGCTTGCATCAGCTTGCTTTTCGTTTTGAAGGACCTGTATCGATTCCATCACCTCGAGCGCATTGCCGACCGCGTAGCCAAGCGGCTGGTTCATGTCGGTGAGCAGTGCGCGGCAGGGAAGATTCATTTTCCTCGCTACCGCGATCAAGGTTTTGGCGAGCTTTCGCGCCTGTTCCCG